>Ga0180301_10001212_pt1 | contig 20253 bp, 25 predicted proteins | sample GuaBasSediGuay16_FD_121797 | JGI IMG/M metagenome (GOLD analysis project Ga0180301, IMG submission 121797) | Subseafloor sediment microbial communities from Guaymas Basin, Gulf of California, Mexico - Guay16, Core 4569-2, 12-15 cm | ecosystem: Environmental > Aquatic > Marine > Hydrothermal...
ATGTCCAGCTCAGCGAGGACCTGCCTCAGTATCGCCGTCGTCACAGTAGTTGAGCCCGAGGAGTCCCAGTCCATGCCGATTATGTTGTTCAAGGCCTGGAACCACACTGGATCAGCCAGCCGCTTCAGGAGGCCCCTAGTACCGTACTCGTCAACTACAAGCTCAACTACTATGGCCGCTAGCTTCTTCATCCTCGACGCCAGCCACGGTGGGACGTGGCCGGTGTGCAGCGGCAGCTCCGCGACGCCCCTCCTCATACCTCACGATACCAGCCGAGGGGTGGAGTTTAAAGCTATAAGATGAAATGATCGAAAGTAAGGCCAGCACCACGGCCCCGGGGGCTGCGGGAGGATCCTCAGAAAGCCTTAAAATTCCCGGCTACTCCCGGAATTCTAGGGCCCGTGGTCTAGCGGCTAGGACGCCCGCCTGACGAGCCACAAGGCTCAGATCGCGGGAGGTCCCGGGTTCAAATCCCGGCGGGCCCACCATCCTCGAGTTACGTCTTAGCAGCTCGGGCATTAAGGGAAGCCCTCCCGCAAACTACTTAAAGCCCCTCTCAGAGTAGTGAAGACGGGCCGGTAGCTCAGCTGGTAGAGCGACGGGCTCTTAACCCGTAGAGCCTGAGGCGCGCGCCCCGGGCGCGGAAGTCCCGGGTTCGAGTCCCGGCCGGCCCGCCACTCGCCCTCGGGTTTAAGCTGAGAGCTCAGGTATCTCCTGCGGGATTGCCCGTGCGCCAGCTTCGCTGTAGCTTAAGGGATGCATTTGCACACTATATGGATTCGACTTGCTAGCACACACGTGCTCCAACAAGGTCCTCCTTGGGTGGAATTCCCTCTTGAATGGGTCGAGGATGAGGCCGAGTATCTCCAGCGTTACCAGGCCGAGCAGGTCTCATCCTCGCTCTCGCCGAGCACTACTGGTGACGTGTACTCCCAGTAGCCGGGCAGCTCTATGATAGCCTCTGAGATTGCCCTCCTTATGACGGTACCATCGACCAGTATGAACTCCACCTCTCTCTTCGGCTTGAGGCCTAGGCGCTCCCACACATCTCTCCTCAACACAGTGTACGTGGCTCCCGAGTCCACTAGCAGCCTCAGGGGCACAGCCTTACTCCCGTGCTTGACAACTGCATCAACGTATACCAGGCTCATCCCACTATTCCGCCCAGCCCACCACATATTCCCTCTGGCGCGTAGCGAGCAATTACTCCTCTCAGCCGACGCTGCGACGCCGTAGTGTGTCTATCCACGCTGGACGTCTACGAGGGTGAACTCCAAGAACTCTTCACCCCAGAGCCCTAGCACCACGGCTAGGGGGGATGCAGCCACCTCATACAGCCTCTCACCGCTCCACCACATCTCCAACTTCTTAGGGATGAGGGGAGCTCCGGGGAGCGCGAGGCGGACTGGTATTCCCGTCGAGTTCTCGATGACTACCATGATTGGGGGATAGTCGTGGTGAGCATAGATTAGGAGTATGGCTCTGTCCACGCCTCCCAGGCTGGCCAGCTTCGAGTAGAGCCTGATCCACTCCTCCACATACCTCTCATCCCTCACTCTCTCCAGTAGCTCGTCGAATGTGACTACCGTCCTATTGCCTCCCTGCACCAGAGTCATCCTACGCTCCCTGAAGTCCCAGACCTGCACTGCCGTGAGCTCAAGCGTGAGGTTAACCATGGGGTCCTCGAGGGAGGGGCGCTCGCCGAGCTTCACGCGTAGCACTGTGGCCACATCCCCTCGGAAGAGGGGGAAAGTGTAGCCTAGGAAGCTACCGTTCTCGACCCAGTAGCCCCTGAGGGGATCGTATAAGGTGACTACCCGTTCACCCGGGTCTAGCGGGGTCAGGGCGAACGTTACCCTGTACCTCGACTCGCCAACCTCCTCAACCATTACTGTGAGATTCTTAGTGCCGTAAGACCTCACGTTATACACCAGGATTAGGGGAGCGCGCTCGCCCGGCCCCACTCCACGCAGCGCGTAGCGATAGAGCCAGCAGGCAGCTAACACAGCCGCTGAGACCGCCGCCAGCACCGCTGCCCTCCTCATCATTAACAGCGCATATAGCTGAAGCTTAAAACTGGTGAGCAGCGCTAGCATCAGCGGCTTAAGCTGAGGCCCTCCAGGCTGCGTAGTCCCGCGGTACGAGCCTCGCAACATCGTAGAGTCTAGCGGCCAGCCTCCTGGCGTCTTCTATCGCCCTCTCATCCTCTAGGATCTCCCCAGCCTCGAAAGCTGTGCCTGCGACTCCCCTGTAGCACAGGATCATCTCGTGCTTCAGCATGAATGAGTGAATACCAGTTAAGGCTGACTCGAGCCCGTAGCCCCTCCCAACCACAATGCCTCCCTCACCTTATTCCTGAGCTTCCCCCTTATGCAGCAGGCCCTATCCATGAATAGCTTGACGTAGCTACTCACGTTGTTGAAATAAAGGGGGCTGGCTACCACTATATCCGCGGATAGGAGCTTTGGGATGAGCACACTGCTCATGCCGTAGTCAATACGGCAGCTGCCCCTACCTACGCAGTACCGGCACTCAGTGCAGGGCTTTATCTCGTGCATGCTCAACCTCACCTTCTCCACGCTCACGCCCAGCTGCCTCAGCTCGTCCGGGGCGATGTCGAGCAGTAGCTCCGTATTCCCGCCCACTCGAGGGCTTCCACATATGCCTCAGGCCTTAAGCATCCACTCACCAGGTGCCAGGACCATGGCCCGAGATATCTATGTGCATTGACGCATATTATGTCCCGTCCAGCCGCTGGAGTTTAGCTGGCGAGGCGTTAGCTACAAGACCCCCTCACGCACGTGTGTGATGTGACGATATACGCTACTCTCTGCTTCCTGCTTAGGGGCAACGAGGTGTTGTTGATAAGGAAGAAGAGGGGGTTTGGGGCTGGCAAGTACAATGGAGTTGGGGGGAGGGTGGAGGAGGGGGAGAGCCCGGAGGAGGCTGCTGTGAGGGAAGTGCTAGAGGAGGTTGGCGTGAGGGTACTCGAGCTAGAGCCCGCCGGCAAGCTGGAGTTCTACTCGACTAGCAGTAGGCCTGACTGGGTGGTGTACGTGTATAAATCTAGGAGGTTTGAGGGAGAGCCGAGACCCAGTGATGAGGCTGAGCCCCGGTGGTTCAGCGTGAGGAGCCTGCCCTTCGAGGAGATGTGGGCTGACGATAGGCTGTGGCTTCCTCACGTGCTGGCTGGCCATCGAGTTAAGGGGAGGTTCTGGTTCAATGAGGACTATAGTGCACTCCTGCGGTGGGAGGTAGAAGCCGAGCCTTAAGGAGGCTACGAGGCTAGCCTCCCTGGCTGGCCAGCGATTCTCAGCTAAGCTCAATACTGGTTTATACCTGGCCCTCGCTTCTTCATCTGATGAGGCACGTGAAGCTTGCCGATAACTGTGGCTTGAAGGTCTCCGTGGTCTCCCTCGGCACGTGGCACCTGCCCAGGCTCCCCGAGAGGGATGAGGCTGGCGCCTACAAGATAGACTATGAGGAGTTCAAGAGGATAATGAAGAGGGCCTACGATGAGGGCTTGACCTTCATAGATACTGCCAACAGGTATCACGGGGGGATAACGCCGGTGCCCCTCACACACGTGGGTAACGCAGAGAGGCTACTTGGCAAGGCGATTAAGGAGCTCGGCCTGGACAGGGAGGAGTTCGTAATCGCGACTAAGGTGGCTGGCCGCATGTCCCCCGGCCCTAACGGAGCTGGACTCAGCAGGAAACACGTGATGTGGCAGATAAGGGAGAGCCTCAAGCGGCTCCAGATGGAGTACGTGGACATCTACTACGCGCACACGTTTGATCCGGAGACCCCCAAGCTAGAGACCCTGACGACGTTCAATGACCTAGTCAGGCAGGGGCTCGTCAGGTACTTGGGGATGAGCAATATACCCGCCCACCACCTCGTTGAGTACGTGATGCTCGCCAGGGAGTGGAGGCTTGAGCCGATAGTAGTCCTCCAGTACAGGTATAACTTACTTGATAGAAGCATAGAAAGGGATATAATACCTATAGCCAAGCGCTTCGGCATGGGGATAGCCGCCTACTCTCCCCTCGCCCAGGGCCTCTTGGCGGGCAAGTACGTGGACTTCAAGTCTAGGAAGTGGGTAATCCCACCACTCTCGAGAGGGACTTACCAGGACTTCAGCCGCTTCTTCACGGATGAGAACTTAAAGCTGATGCTGGAGCTCAACGAGTTCGCGAGGGAGAGGGGCCTCACAATGGCGCAGCTGGCCACGGCGTGGGTGATAAACATGGGGGAGGGGGTGTGGGGAGTGCCCATCATACCCATAGTTGGCGTATCAAGGCTACAGCACCTGGAAGAAGCGTTAGAGGCCGCTGATGTAAAGTTAACACATGACGACCTCAAAGCCCTAGACGAGATAGTGAAGAGCTCCAGGACTACCTAAGGCCAGCGTACCTCAACAGCTCCTCTAAGCTTCCGAACCTCTTCTCCCCACCCCCCTCCTCAACAATAACCTCCTCTACTTTAAACGATGATAAGACGGCGTGTGGCGCCCTGGTGCCGAAAGCCGTCCCCCAGGGGATGACCCGCCCAGCTGGATCCACAGCCCTAATGTACCTGCCTATGCTAACTGAGTACCTGCACCCCCTCAGGCGTATGCGCACCCTCCTGGACCCAGACCTAGTCCAGGAGATTAGAGCCTGGAGCTCCTTATACGTGAGCCCCCCCACCTGATCACCCTACACCAGCTCGGCTGTCATGATTACCTCCCCTCCTCCTTAATAATCCTGCACCCTCAGGCAGCCCCACAGTGAGGATTATTATTTGGAGGAGCTTACGTGAGCTATGTGGCAGTGGAGGTCGTCAAAGCCTCAGGGGAGGTCGAGCCCTACAGCCGGGATAAGGTTGTGGCCAGCTTGATCCGATGTGGAGTCCCAGAGGGTGAGGCCTCCGCCCTAGCTGTCGAGGTGGAGCAGGAGTTGCCACCGCGGGTCACGACCCACGAGATACACCGCAAGCTCGAATCTCTGCTTAGGCGGCGGCGCCCAGCCCACGCGCTCAGGTACGTGCTCAGGCGCGCCATAATGAGGCTGGGGCCGGAGGGCTACCCATTCGAGAAGTACTTCGCGAGGCTACTCAACAAGCTCGGCTACTCCACATGGGTTAATGTGGTGCTGGAGGGGCGGTGCGCTGACCACGAGGTCGACATCGTCGCTGAGAAGGGCGGGCGCAGGTACATGATAGAGTGCAAGTATCATAATGCGCCCGGCACGAGGACTGATCTCAAGGTAGCGCTCTACGTCTACGCCCGCTTCCTAGACCTCAGGGACTACTTCGACGTGGCGTGGATAGTCACCAACACGAAGCTGACACTCGAGGCCGTTAAGTACGTGGAGTGCGTGGGAATGAGGGCTGTAGCGTGGAGGTACCCGGAGGGCCGGGGGCTGGAGGCTCTGGTGGAGGAGACACGGCTATACCCGATAACAGTCCTCTCCTCCCTGGGGGAGGAGGCGCGGAGGCGGCTACTAGCCTCAGGCTACGTGACCCTTGAGGACCTGTGGAGGATGGACGCGAGAGAGCTAGCGTCGATAGCTGGAGTCAGGGAGGAGGAGGCTGAGGAGATACTCGAGGAGGCTAAGCTGCTAAAGCCCTAACTAGAGCTCCCATCGCCTCACAGAACCCCTATCACCTCGACACGGCGACATGCTTCGAGATTTCCCGCCCCCGGGCCCTATGACAACTCTCGTCACCGCGCCGTCGTACACCACCTCGTATCTTACGCCTGCCTCCTCTAGCTCCCTCCTGATGTAATCCTCCATGAACTCGTGCCTGGGCAGGCTGTGGAGTAGCGACTAGGGCAGTGCCTGGGCAGCGACTAGCTTCAGGCAGAGGATGGGCCTCTTGAACTCTCTAGCCGTCCTCCCCACCTCGGCTCGGGGAGCGTCGTGGGAGAACTCATACATCCAGGCCTCACCCCTCCCCTCGAGCACGCGGGCACACTCCCTGAAGACGTCAGCTGGCCTCCTGATGTGGTGTAGAGTCCCCGTCGACGGTAGGAGGTCTGGGCAGCTGTAGCGTAGTGGCAACTTATGAGCATCAGCCACTACGACGCCACCCCATGCCTCACCCCCCTCCGAGCTGCATTCCTCCAGAAGATGCGGGCCATGGCCCGCGAGATGCCGATCCCTACGCAGTAGACAGATTCTTCAAGCCGTTCACCCGATCCGTGGCTTAATGTCTCGAGGTGTGTCCTCCTGCATCAGCCGTGGATGGGGTCGCCGCTGCTCTGGGCGGGCTGCGATGCAGAAAGCCACAGTCTAATGCTACAGCCCACGAGCTCCAGTAATAAGTCGCTGGGCCCGCAGCCCACGTCAACCACACGCTCGGGCTTTAACAGGGCAGCATCCCTAGCCACTAGCTCGTGGAGGGGTTTAACAGCCACGCTCGCCAGCTTACCGTAGACGTTAGCAGCATCGCGCGGAATCCCCTGCTTCCACCTCTGTATTCTTCAGCTAGAGGAGAGAGGGCGAGAGTATAAAGGCCTGGCTCCCCGGCCCTTAGCCAGTGCTGCCTATCACTTCGCTAGCCCAGTCGTTGCGCAGGATATCCCTGAGCAATGCCGCCAGCCCCCTCTTCAAGGCCTCCTCCTCCGACTCGGCCCCCAGCGCTGGCGAGCACATGACCTTGAGCATGTGCTCAGTCTTCACGCCCCTCAGCCACGCGTAGCCCACGAGCGCCTCAAATAGGTCCTCAGGCCTCAGCTGACCGCGCCTGTGGAGCCCCTCTTCTAGCGCTACTTCCCGCAGCAGCTTATCAGCCACCTTAATGCCTCTTGGCACGCCAGCGTGCAGTGTCAGCAGAGCTGAGGCCAGGAAGTTGACTATGGCGTCGCCGAGCCTAGCCAGGCTCCTGACTGAGCGCTCGGCGAGCGGCATTACCCGCGGCTTAGCTGGTTGAGCAGGCTGCCATAAACCTCCTTAAGCCTCTCACACGCGCTCCTTAGAGCCGCGAGCGGCTCCTCCTCCCCATCCGTAACTACAGTTAGCGTGTACTCGCCGGTTAGAGGGTGCAGCTGCTTATAAGCCGCGAACACGACGTGCTCATCCCTGTTCAGCTCCTCTACCAACACGTTGAATATAGTGTGGTCCTCGCCCCTAACCCTGATAGTCAGCCTGGTGGGCTCCAAGCGCTCAACCTCCACCTCCAGACTCTCGCCCACCTCCTCCACCTCCCTCCCCCAACACGAGCCCCCTTATTCTTTTTAGCGCCTCCTCGTAGTTTATGGCCAGCACGAGGCGCCTATACTTCTCATCAACTTTCGTCAGCCCTAGAGCCTCCATTCTCTCCAGCGCTTCCTCCACTGTGCACCCCAGCGCCGCCGCGAGTATGGCGGCCAGCCTCTTCAGCATTGGAGTAGCGAGGAGCCTGAGCGCCTCAGCATACTTCTCGGACAGGCGCGACGCCTCCTCTACGACCTGCTCGAAGGTGGCGCTGCTGACTATGTATCCCCCCTCGAGCTTTGCCCTGAAGCCCTTGAGCTGCAGGAGCTCGACGAGGGCAGCCACCGGTATGCTGACCTTCAGGCTAGCTGAGGAGAGGACCATGCCCATGTGATGCCTGTACACGCCCCGCCTCGGCAGCTGCCTGGACATCCTCCACTGCCTTAAGGCCTCCCTCACCCTAGCATACTCCCTATCCAGCTCCTCTGGGGGGGCCATCACGACGAGCTTAACTGAGCAGCCCTTAACCTCGGCCGCCAAGTTGCTCAGGAGCTTCGAGACGTGCTCTAGGAATTCAGCCGCCTCGCTCGGCGAGGCGAACCTCACGGATATAACCCTCTTCTTAAGGCCGCGCATGATCACCTTACCAGGTAGAGCCTAGACACCTTCCTCCTCCTATACACCTTCTTACAGGCATAGCAGTACAGCCAGAGCCCCCTCTTCCTCAGGGGGGTCGTGCACCTAGGGCACCTAGCGAATACTATGCCGTACTCGAAGCCCTTAGTCGAGAGCAGGAAGGGAGGCTTACTGGAGATGACGCGGGCCCTCACCACATCCCCGTAACCGAAGATCTCGGAGACGCTCCTAACCCTGCTCGAGCTTATCTCCGATATGTGGATGACCCCCCTGTAGGGGGGCACGTACTCCAACCCCGTGTCCTCATTGTAGAAAATGTCCAGGTAGCCTATGACATCCCTCATCCCGGTAACGACGGCATACACGGTCTCCCCCTCCCGGGGGAGAGACGCCCTCCTAGCCTCCAGGACCTCCACTTCATGTCTCAAAGCATCAGCCCTCAGCTCGCCCACTACCTTAGCCCTTATCACCCCATCCTCGACGTAGGTGTTGGAGAGGGGCACGTACTCCTCTATAACTCCGAGCTCCTCACCAGGCACTACGACGCGACGTGAAGCTCTCATGCCCGTGCAGCCTGACCCCCCAGCTAGAAAAATGTTGCCTCCTCAGCCCAGCTCCCTGCTAGCCCTGATGACTGCCACGTCGACTACGTGCTCCCTCTTGCGGTGGTGCGGCATGGTAGGGGGAAGCCTTATGACTTCCCTGAACAGCAAGCGTGCCTCCGCTCCCGCCTCACGGCACCTCTCCAGGACATAGTCGACTGACTCGGCCTTATGCACGCTGTAGACCACTCGCGCCAGCTTGAGCGCAGCTGCCATGAACTCCACGTCAGCACCCCTCCTGTGCACGCCGAATGGGGGGTTCTGGACGACGTAGCTGGCCTCCCTAGCAGTCTCGAAGCGCCTAACGTCGGCGCACACCGCGTCTACCCGCTCATCGATGCGGAGCTCCCTAGCCTTACTCAACGCTATCCTCAGGGCATCGTGGTCCAGGTCCACCAGCACCACGTAGGGGGAGCCCAGCAGAGCTGCTCCAAGCCCAAGCCTCCCAGTCCCAGCGCCCAAGTCCAGCACCACGCCCCCCAGGAGGTCGTGGTAAGTGGCCACAGCCACCCACAGCAGCCTGGCCGCTAAGTGTGGCGGCGTAGCGTACTGCTCGAGCTCGAGCCTGGGCCGCGGGTGCGGCGGGATGCGCGAGAGCAGGATCTCCAGCCGCTTCTTCCTCACAAGTAGTGCTGAGGGATGTAGCCTTAAACCTTAAACCGGAGGATGGCGGCTACCCCGCCGAAGACCCTGTAGAGCTCCCTCCCCTCGCTAGTCTGCGTGGAGACTAAAACTACCTCAGCGCCGCTGCGCTCCGCCAGCTTGGCGAGCTCCTCTATAACCGGCGTCTTGTCCACCACCTCCACGTCAGCGGCCCCGCACTTCCCGCACTTAACCTCTCCATCCCCCTCGACGCTCACGCTACCCTCCGCCCCGCAGGCCCTGCACCTGTACCTAACCCTCACCCTCCTCAGCTCCTCCGAGAGCAGCAAGGTCTCGACAGCCCCTATCACCAGCATCCTCCTGACCTCCTCCTCCCCGTAGACCGCCATGCCCGTGTCCCTCGCGAGGTGGTAGAGGAACTTGTTCACAGCCTCCCTCTCCCTCACGTACTGGACATCCCTCAGGAGGCCCTCAGCTCGCTTTACGAGCTCGTAGATCCCGGCCTCGCCACTGTAGCCCACGTCAAAGACCCCTATCACCTTCTCCTTAAGCTGGTAGTGGAGGTAATCGCCCTTCAGGAACTCCTCCTTCGCCGGGCCGGGGCCGCCCACTATAATCCCCTTCAGGTCCGGGATGCCGAGGAAGATCTTGTTGGCGTACTCACCTACCCTCTTGTAGAACTCGTGGGTGAGCTGCTCGATTATCCTCTCAAACCTCCTCGCCGACTGGCCGCCAGCCCTGTGCTTCCTGGGGACCCCCGACTCTATCTCCTTGACCACCTCCAGCGTCTTCCCCTTGAGCACGCCGAAGGCCGCCTCTCCCCTATCCACCACTATAAGGCCGTAAGTCTCCTTAACCGCTATCATGTCCTCCAGTATCTCCGTGTAGAACCGCGAGTCGCACCTATAGAGCCAGATCCTCAGCTTCTCGGGGGGCTCCAGCACGTGCACCTCCAGCTTCTCGCTCCCGGGCGCGCCCCTGGCGACGTAGCCAGCGAATATCACGAGCCCATTGGGCGGCGTGGTCCTGAATAGCTTGAGGCGCTGCATGACCGCCGTCAAAGCGTCGAGGACGTGGTGCCGCGTAGTCCTATCCTTTATGTTGGAGGCTGCCGAGTACTCACTCCTCAGCACGCTCATGACGTCGCTTATCGGCCTGCCAGCTGGTATGTAGAGTGAGATGAGCTCCGTCCCCCTCCCCCTCTTGCTCTTGAGCTCCTTCAGGAACCTCTCCAGCTTATACCTCTCAAGCTCGCTGAGCATGGACGCCACCTCTACCTCCACATCTTTTAAAAAAGTGGCGCTTGGCCGAAACTATCGCTGTGCAGCGTTGCTGACTTAAGTACCCGCCCTCCCCAATATCACAGCTTCGTGATGCCCTATGCTGGTGATAGGCAAGGTAGTAAGGGTCACGCGCGACGGCAAGCTGGTAGTGAAGGCTAAAGCCCTGCCGAAGCTGGGCGCAGAGGTCTACGACTCCGCCGCCAGCCTAGTCGGCTTCGTCTACGACATAATAGGGCCCGTGTCCTCGCCCTACGTGGTAGTCAAGGTCACCTCCCCCCGGATCAAGCGGCCGGACTACCTGGTGAACAGGCTGCTCTACGCGATGGAGGTCGCTAGGAGGAGGCGGAGGGGTGGTAGGAGGTGAGCGAGCGCGCGTGCCCCAACTGCGGCTCCCGCAACGTCTTCTACGATCCTTACAGCGGCGAGCTGAAGTGCGAGGACTGTGGCTTCGTGATCGAGGAGGGCATTATCGACAGCGGGCCGGAGTGGCGGGCCTACAACGAGGAGCAGGCCGTGGCGAGGGCCAGGGCTGAGCCCGTCAAGCCCTTCACCAGCCTCTCAACAGTGATAGGGCGCCCCCAGGCGATGGATGCCAGGAGAAGGGAGGAGTTCAGGAGGCTCACGCTCATACAATCACACATCTCCAGGCAGGACGCCAGGAGCGTAATCGAGGGGAGGGAGGAGATCAGGAGGCTCGCCGCCGCAGTCCAGGCCCCCTCTCAAGTCAGGGAGGAGGCATCCAGGCTATTCGCCCTGGCGCAGAGGGTCGGCCTCCTGAGGGGCAGGAGCGTTTCGTCAATGGCCGTCGCGTGCCTCATGCTCGCGTGCAGGGAATACGGCGTGCCCTACCACCCAGCCAGGCTGTGCGAGCTAGCCCTCACGAGCCTCAAGGAGGCCAGGAGGTGCTACCTCCTGCTGCTGGACAAGATGAGGGATACGCTCAAGCTCAGGCCGCCCAGCCCCCTCAAGTACATACCGATGATAGCCAGCAGGCTGGGCCTCGACATGAAGGTGCAGCGCACGGCCGTCGATATAGTCAAGGCCGCGGCTGAGGCGCACGCCCTGCTGGGGAAGCCGCCCAGGAGCGTGGCTGCAGCCGCGCTGTACATAGCGTCAGTGATCCACGGGGAGAGGAGGAATAGGGCGTACTTCGCCAAGGCAGCAGGGGTGACGGAGACGACCCTCAGGAAGAGGACCTGCGAGCTCCTAGCAAAGCTGGATATCACCGTATACACTTAGGCGCGCTCAGATTTAATTAGACCATTCTCCTACAATTTAAGGTGAGGGGGGTATGCGCAGCGAATCCAGAGAGCTAAGGCTTAGCGAGGGAGGAGGATCACAGCTTGAGAGGAAGATACTGGACATAGTAGCAGCCTCGGGCGAGGCCGGCATACTGCAGCGCGACATCTGGCATCTCCTAAACATCGACAGCAGGAGGGGCAGCAGGATAGTCAAGAGGCTGGAGAGGATGGGCTTCCTCACTAGGGAGGTGGTGGTGCATAAGGGCAGGAGGATGTACCTGCTGAAGCCCACGCCCAAGCTACTCCTAGTACCAAAGCTCCCCTCAGTGCTCGACGAGATACCCTGCTTCTACTGCCCCCACCTCCTCTCCTGCTCCGGCGAGGCTTCCCGCGTGCTCAACTGCGAGAAGCTTGAGAAGTGGCTATACGGGGTGTGATGCAGTGGAGAGGGTTAGGTGCTTCGTAGCTGTGGACGTGGAGGACCCCGCGCTCGTATCCAGGATAGTCAACATCCAGGAGCAGCTGAAAGCCTCACGCGCCAGGCTGAAGCTCGTGGAGCCCCAGAACCTCCACTTAACACTGAGATTCATAGGGGAGGTTGCCAAGCCGCTGGTGAGCGAGATAGCCGGCGTCCTTGAGGAGATAGAGTTCGCCTCCTTTAAGCTGGAGCTAGCGGGGGTGGGGGCGTTCCCGAATAGGAGGAGGCCTAGGGTAGTGTGGATAGGGGTTAGGGAGGGGCACGATGAGCTAGCTGAGCTGAGCAGGAGGGTTAACGAAGCCTTAGCTAAGCTGAAGATCCCGAAGCCGAGGGAGGACTTCGTGCCCCACCTGACCATAGCTAGAGTAAAGGGCGCAGCTGGCGATCTGCCCAGAGTCCTAGCCGAGCTGGAGGGGGTGGAGGTGGGCGAGATGCTGGTCTCCAACTTCAGGCTGAAAAAGAGCACGTTGACGCCGCGCGGCCCCGTCTACGAGACCCTATTTGAGAAGAGGGCTCGTGAGTAGCTACCTCCTGTTTATACGGCCGGAGGCAAATTACTATCCCAGGGGGCGGGAGGGTTGAGCATCGACGAGGTATTGAGGGAGGTCCTGCAGAGAGTCGTGCCCAGTGCTGAGGAGAGGAGGAGGGTAGCTCGGGTTGTGGATGAAACCCTCAGGGCCCTGGAGAGAGCTTCACGGGAGCTGGGCGTTAACGTGGTGGCGGAGGTCGAGGGTTCATTCGCTAAGGATACCTGGCTAGCCGGCGACGTCGACATCGATATCTTCCTGCTCTTCAGCCCGGCCACGCCGCTGGACGAGCTTAGGCGTCAAGGGCTGCTAGTGGCTAGGAGGGCGGCTGAGGTGCTGGGAGCTGGGTGGGAGGAGAGGTACGCATCTCACCCGTACCTGACTCTGAAGGTCGAGGGCTATAGTGTCGACGTCGTCCCCGCATACAGGGTTGACTCGCCCCTCGAGATACGGTCGCCAGTTGACAGGACCCCCTTCCACACGATGTACGTGCGTAGGAGCCTCGAGGAGAGGCCGGGCTTGAGGGATGAGGTGAGGCTGCTCAAGAGGTTCGCGAAGGGCATAGGCGTGTACGGCGCTGAGATAAGGGTAGAGGGATTCTCGGGCTACCTCCTGGAGCTCCTCACGCTACACTACGGCTCCTTCAAGTCCACAATAGAGGCAGCTGCCAAGTGGAGGCCGTACAGGACGGTCATAGACCCGGAGCACCACTACGGGGATTTACGGGAAGTGCTCAGGAAGTTCCGTGAGCCACTGGTGGTGATCGACCCGGTAGACCCGCGGAGGAACGTGGCTAGCCCCGTCTCTATAGAGAGCATGTGTAAATTCATAGCCGCCTCAAGGGCATTCCTCAGAGCCCCGAGCATCAGCTTCTTCTACCCCCCGGAGCGTGCCGAATACGCTCTCGACGAGCTGCTGCGCTCCAGGGCAGTAGTCGCGATCAAGACCTCCATCCCCAGGCTCCCTGAGGACGTGCTGTGGGGCCAGATCAAGAGGGCGCTCCGAGCGCTGTCCAACGGGCTTGAGCGAGCCGGGTTCGTGGTATACAGCTCCCATGCCTGGACCTCAGGCGAGGAGCTGGTGCTGCTCTTCGAGCTGGAGTCGCTAACCCTGTCGCCCCTGGAGAAGCACTATGGCCCCCCCGTGTACTCGGATCACGACGTGCGCTTCATCAGTAAATACCTGGAGGGAGGGGCAGTGGCTGGCCCCTACATCGAGGGGGATAGGTGGGTGGTGATTAGGAGGCGCAAGCTCCACAGTGTGGAGCAAGCGCTAGCCAAGCTCATATCGGCCTACAACGTTGGGGAGCACATAACCGAGTGCCTGAGGAGGGGCTATGAGATCTACGTCGGCCCCCGCGTGGCTGACGCGTCAGCTAACCCCGAGTATAGGGCACGCCTGGCCAGCTGGCTGGTGAGGAGGTATCCATGGCTCAGCTCTTGAGGCTCTGGGAGCTGGAGAGGGCTCACCTGAGGGTGCTGGCTTACCCCACAGGCGACCCGTCAGCCGCTAGGAGGAGGCTGGTGGAGCTAACGCAGCTGGGTGTGGATGGCCTAATCTTCGAGGGGCCCGTCGAGCTGTGGGGAGTCCGCGTGGTGGCTAAGGGCACGACCAGCGTCGTGCTCAAGGGCACAGCAGGGTCGAGCGTAGTAGCCATCAAGGCCAGGAGGCTCGACTCCAATAGGCCCTCCCTGCTGCCTGAGGCAGAGAGGCTTAGGCTGGCTAATACAGCTGGGATCGGCCCCCTTCTAATAGCCGCCTCCAGGAACTTCCTGGTGTGGCGCTTTATCGAGGGAGAGCCACTTGAGCACTGGGTGCTGAGGGCTCCGCCGCCCATGGTGAGGGAGGTGGTTCGCCGCCTGCTACAGCAGGCAGTTACCCTGGACCAGCTAGGCCTAGTCCACAAGGAGCTCTCAAGGATTAAGGGCCACGTGCTGGTCACGCGTGACATGCAGCCAGTCATATTCGACTTTGAGACGGCCAGCCTCAGGAGCAGTAAGAGTAACCTGACCCAGGTGGCACAAGCCCTCTTCATAAGAGAGACGGAGGTCTCCCAGAGGGTGCGGCAGGCCTTCGCGGTTACGCGTGAAGAAGTGCTAGAGGCTCTGAGGATCTATAAGAGGGAGGGGAGGCTCGAGCCGCTCAAGAGGCTATCCCTGATCTAAGGCGCCCGCGCTAGGGGGCGGCGGGATTCTCACGCTAAGGGCCTCCCCTCGAGAGCCTCCTGGACTTCGAGCCCCTCGATCTCGCCCCTCAGTATCCGCTCCAGCAGGTGTAGGGCCCTCCTCCTCGAGAGGACCCTGTTGTTATTGCCGCAGTAGGGCGAGTACACACACTTAGGGCAGCCGTCCACGCAGTTACACGCCCTAACCATCCTGTAAGCCCTCTTCAGGGCCTCCTCCAAGCGATTGAATAAGAGCTTCGAACAGCCAGAGCCCCCGGGGAATGAGTCGTAGATGAATATGTGCCCCGTCGGGAAGCTCACGCCACCCATGTCGGTGAGCCCTGCCCCAACCACTGTCTGAGCAGCGGCTATCAGTACGTGCTCCACAGCGTGCACCGCCTCAGCGCTCTCCATCAAGCTCCACGAGGGCTCGGTAGGGAGGAGTATGAGGAGCCCCTTAGTCTTGAATACGTAGCTGTACTCCTTGTCGAGCACTGCTTCCCGCAGCACAGCCCCACTCGCGAAGTCCTTCACGACGTAGCCGTAGACTGCCTCCTTAACCCTCAGCTCCCCGTACTCAACCCGCACTCCAACTACCGTGCGGGTGGACTCAGGCTTAAACTCCTCAGGCTCCGAGTAGTAGAGGGGGCTCGTCACCAGGCTGAAGTCGGGGGGCAGCCTCCTGACTAGGGCGCGCGGGGGCGCAAGCTCCAGGGACATGTACACCTCGCCCCCGTGCAGGTAGATGGCGCCGGGGAACAGCTCCTTAATAGCCATGGGCATCTCCCTGTACCCCACCAGCCTGCCCCGCACGTCGTATATCCGCACCATCTCGCCCACGCCCCTCAGCCCTGGCCTGCTACGCAGGTACCTGGCCCCCCTGGAGGTGCACCTCAGGTAGCCCCTGCTCCTAACCAGCCTCATGTACCCCTGCTTGACGAGCTCCTCCGCCACCCTCCTCTCGAACTCGCTGAGCTCCGATAGCCTCACCGGGCTGTCCAGAGCCATCGCCAGCAGCTGCACCTTGACGACCTCCTCATTCCTCAGCTCGATCGCCAGAGGCTCGAAGCCCTTGCCAAAGAAGTCGTGGGGGTAGTTCTCGTAGTACTGGCTTATCGGGTCATTGCCGAGTATCATCATCACGTAGGCCTTCCTCCCCCTCCTCCCGCAGCGGCCGGTCCGCTGGACGTACTTGCTGTAGGTGGGCGGCACGTTGGCCAGTATGACGCAGTCCAGATCCCCTATATCTATCCCCAGCTCCAGGGTGGGGGTTGCTGCGACAGCCATTATCTCGCCCCTCTTCAAGCCCTCCTCTATCCTTCTACGCTCCTCGGGGAGGAGGCCAGCCCTGTGGACGTAGACCTCGACGCCCATCCTCCTGCACAGCCTGTGAATCAGCTCTACTAGCTTGTGGCTATCTGCGAACACGAGCGTCTTAAGCCCCCTCTCAACACACCTGGCGACCAGGTGGGCAGCCTCCACAAGCCTAGAGCGCGCCACAGGCTTCACCATTATGTGGTAGGTTGGGCTCCTCCTGCCAGCCCTCGCCTCCACGACATCGACGCGGCCCCCGAACAGGGTGCCCGCGAACTCGCGGGGGTTGCCTATCGTGGCCGTAGCTCCTATGAAGACAGGCTCCCCCCTGAGGATGCGGCGGAGCCGCCTCAGCACGTAGGCGACGTGAGCGCCGAAGACCCCCCCGTAGACGTGCATGTCGTCCAGCACCACGTACTTGGCAGTTGACACTAGCTCCCTAAACCGCGGCGACCGCATAAGCCCGTAGTGCAGCATGTCGGGGTTTGTTGCGAGTATGGGGGGCGGCATAGCGTATATGGCCTCCCTCTCCCTCTCACTCGTATCGCCGTCGAACGCGAGGGCCCTAGCCCCGAAGACCGTGCTGACCAGCGAGTTCACCCTAGCCAGCTGATCTCTAGCCAACGCCTTAGTCGGGTACACGAGCAGCGCCCTAACCCCCCTAAAGGGGTTCTCAACCACGTCCTCCAGTATGGGTAGGAGGAAGGCCTCAGTCTTCCCCGCACCAGTGCCCGCGACTATCACAGTGTTCCTGCCAGACCTTATCTTCTCCAGGGCCTCGGCCTGGAACTTGTAGAGCCTGCTGACCCCCCTCCTCCTCAGCGCCTCCCTCACAGCCTCGGCTAGCTCTACCTCATCAATCGAGGGGCCCGGCTCCGGCGGCGAGGGCTCCTCGAGGAACACGTGGACTATCCTGTGCGCCTCATCGAGCCTGAGCTCATCTATCAGCTCGTCCCGGCCCTTAAACTCCTTAAAGGCTGCCACGCTCCCAGACTCCAGGGTAGGGCGAGGGCTATAAGCCCATAGCTGAGAAAGGGCTCGAGCAGTCTAGCTAGGGGGCTGGCGCGCTCCCAAACCGCCTCCTGTAGAGCTCCATCAGCGGCGGTATCTCCTCCAGCAGCTGCCTCGGCAGCCGCTCCCAGCTGATGCCAGCCGGCTTGGGCCTCTTGCCCCCCACTCTGATGACTCGAGTGGGCGTCACTATGTAGTCGACTACCGTATCATACCTGTCAGCCTCGAGCTCCTCCTCAACTACCTGGACATCGTGCACCACAGCTATGACGGGCGTGTCCTCATCCACCACCCCTATCTCCCTCATCATGGCCCACTCCAAGTCGAAGTACCCGTGCCCCTTCCCGTACCTCACGCCGCTCACGCTCACGGCTGAGGCGCCCGTGACCATCAGGTCTATCCTCCCCATCTCCGCTATCTCCTCGAGGGAGACGTACTTGCCGAACCTCTCGGCCCCATCCAGCGTGGCGGCGAAGTCCTCCTTGCCTGGGGGCACGAGCTCCCTCGAGATGTACACGAAGCCCCTCCTTATCCCGTAGGTGGGCATTATGAAGGGCTTGGAGTCGAGGATGGCGTACATCCTAAGCACCTCCAGGCAGTTATCCGGCGTTATGAAGAGCAGCTTAGCCCTCCTGTAGACGTCCATCCTCCTGATGGCATCAGCGCACCGCTCACTCCCCTCGAAATCCGGTATGAACTCGGAGAAGTCGTAGTGGAACCTGGAGTCCGGCTTAGCGTACCTCCTCAGCTCTCTCCAGACCCTCTCCCTCACCAAGTCCTTACTCACACACCACCACCTCCTCGACCGATAGGAGGGGCTGACCGAAGAGCCTTAAGGATAGCTCCACTATCTGAGGGGGCTCGAGCCCCGCCCTACTCATCAACTCCTCATCCGCCAGTATGGCTCGGGGAGGACCCACCGCCAGCAGCCTCCCCTCGCTCAATACTGCAACCCTAGACGCGTACTCCGCCACGAGCTCCATGTCATGAGTTATGACCACCACGGTCTTGCCCCTCGCGTTCACCCCCCTGAGGAGCTCCATGATCTCCCTAGACTGAGCTGGGTCCTGCCCGGTGGTGGGCTCATCCACTATGAGGACCTCCGGGTCCATGGCGAGCACGACAGCGAGGGCGAGCCTCTGCCTCTCACCCTTACTCAGGAAGTAGGGGCGCTCCTCCTCCAGCCCATCGAGGTGCACCTGCTTGAGCGCGCTAGCCACTCTCCGGTCAACCTCGTCCCTCGGCAGCCCCGCGTTGAAGAGCGCGTAGGCAACCTCCTCATACACAGTTTCGCAGAAGAGCTGGTGATCGGGGTTCTGGTAGACGTAGCCTACTCTCAGCGCCACGTCGGAGGCCTTCAGGCTCCGCGAGTCCTCCCCCAGTATCTCCACCCGCCCCCTAGTGGGCTTGTAGAGCCCCACCATGAGCTTAGCCATCGTCGTCTTCCCCGAGCCGTTGCGCCCTATCACCGCCAGCAGCTCTCCCCTGTAGACGTCCAGGCTAACCCCCCGCAGGGCGGCCGTGCCATCGGGGTACACGTACCAGGCATCCACGAGCCTTATCACAGGCTCAGCCTCAACCCGCCTCACCTCCTCACGGGGTCTAAGCCTCACCCTGCTCCTAGCAGCCTGGAGCACCCGGACCCCCTCCTCGAGCGTCACCGGCAGCCTCCCATCGAGAGCCGTGGGGCGCCCAAACACCCTCAACGCGAGCTCGGCCGCGGCTGGCAGCCGCACCCCCGCGCCCCTCAGCCTCTCAACGTCGGCTAACACCTCCTCAACCCCGCCGTACGCCACGACCTCCCCGCCCCTGAGCACCAGCAGCTTATCAGCGTGCTTGAGGAGCTCCTCAGTCCTGTGCTCAACCACTACTAGCGTCACCCTGTGCTCCTCCCTCAGCCTCGCCAGGACCTGGAAGACCTCCCTCCTGCCAACCGGGTCCAGGTCCGAGGTCGGCTCGTCGAGTATCAGCAGCTTAGGCCTCCGGGCAAGCATGGCGGCTATCGCTACGCGCTGCTTCTGCCCCCCGCTGAGCTCGAATGGATACCTGTGCCGCAGCTCCCACATGCCTGTAGCCCTCAGCGCCTCCTCACACCTCCTCAGCATCTCCCCCTTCTCAACCCCCATGTTCTCCAGGGGGAACGCGACCTCGTCCAGCACCCTCATCGTGACGAACTGGGTGTCCGGATCCTGGAACACGACTCCGACAAGCCTAGCGAGCTCGGATATCGTAGCCTTGGAGGCGTCCCTGCCGAAGACCCTGACCCTCCCCCTCATCACGCCCCTAACTCCGTGAGGTATCACGCCAGCTAGGCTCAGGCACAGCGTAGTCTTGCCAGCGCCGCTGGGCCCCAGTACGCCCAGCATCTCGCCCTCCTCCAGCTCAAAGCTAACGTCCCTGAGCGCCCACCCCCTCCCCGACGCGTACCTCCACCAGAGCCCCTCAACCTCAACGGCCTTCATGCCAGCGGCCACCCCGGAAAGCTGAGCAGGTCCGTGGCCAGCCTGAGGGCTGCCACGGCAGCTAGCGAGCCCAGCAGGAGGAGGACTGCGCAGATATCGCGGGCGCTCCACCTGAACTCGTGCAGGTGCGTCCTCCTCCCCTTGAAGCCGAGGCCCTTAATCTCGAGGACGTACGAGAGCTCATTCATCCTCCTCAGGGCTATGACCGTCAGGGGGATCCCCATCCTCGAGTAGTTACGCGCGCGCTGGAGAATGCCGCCCTCATCGAGCTTAGCCCCCCTCAGGATCATGGCGTCCCTAATCATCTTGTAGTCGTCGAGGAATAGGGATGAGAACCTGAAGGCCAGGTTGAAGGCGAACGCAGCCGTGTAGGGGACCTTGAAGCTCAACAGCCCATATATCACGTCCACATCCCTCATAGCGGAGAGCAGCAGGGTGGAGCCCACCAGCATGCTGGCGAATCTCATTATCATGGTCGCCATGTAGAGCAGCGTCATGTCCGAGATGTAGGCGCCCCAGGGGAGCACGGCATAGACCACATGGCCGGGTATCCTGCTCCCGAGAGCATAGCTCACGACCACCGCCTGCGAGACCAGCAGCGCGTAGAGCAGGAAGCGCCTAATCCTGGAGAGAGGGACCCTGAGGAGCACGTACGACGATATGAGGAGCGCGAGAAGGATGAGCAGGGGTATTGGCGCCTCCAGCAGCCAGGCGACGAGGTTAATGGTGAGGAGCGCCAGTAGCTTCACTG
>Ga0180301_10001213_pt1 | contig 20243 bp, 18 predicted proteins | sample GuaBasSediGuay16_FD_121797 | JGI IMG/M metagenome (GOLD analysis project Ga0180301, IMG submission 121797) | Subseafloor sediment microbial communities from Guaymas Basin, Gulf of California, Mexico - Guay16, Core 4569-2, 12-15 cm | ecosystem: Environmental > Aquatic > Marine > Hydrothermal...
AACAAAATAGATTATTAAAATTAAAATTATCGAATTCTTTCATAACAGCGAATTCATGTTGGTAAAAGATACTATTTTATTAAGACATTTTATTAGGAAGACTTTAATGATGAAGTTACTATATCCTTGACTACTAATACCGGATAGTGGTAATTAGATTTAATAAATTGGTATGCAGTCGGTGAACACTCTATAGTTATTAGCCCTATGATTTTAGCGGGTATTCTTTTTATAATATTATTTACTGACATTAAGATTGAGCCTTCAAGAATATCATCTGTCACTAGTAAAATTTTACCGTTTTTTGAAATACAATTTCTAGGAATGTAAAGCATTTTTGGGAATCTATCTTTGTCTAAGTAAAACTCTATTATATAGTTTGAACTCCTAAAGATCGAGTAGTTACATGCAACACATAGTTTTTTGCGATACCATCTTGAAATACTCATTCCAAGCGGTATGGCTATTTCTGGGAAACATAATATATGGTCAAAGGCATCCTTAGTAAAGTATCTATAAACAATAAAACTAATTAGATCCATTAATGCCGGGTTCCAAAGGTAAATCCATTTATTATCGTTTCCAGCTAAATTTAATTGATTCATGACAATTCTCTCGACAGTTTTTGTTGAAAGAATTTTATCAAAAATTCGTTTAGCAGTTTGTTCTTCAGGCATCATATTAAGGCTCGTATATTTCCATAAAGTATGTTGAGGAACACCTAGGATTTGTTCAAGATCTTTAAATGTATAGAAATTCTTTAATGAGACAAGTAGTTGTACCAATAATGCACGAAGACTTTTATCTCGAATATTCATATGCATCACATGTTTGAAATAATGTTTAAATATAACATGAAAATAACAAAGAGATATACTATTTATACTTTTTGACTAAACTAATGTCCTAGTATGATACAAAGAGTTGTACTTCCGCAAATACTAGATTAATCATTGTATAAGCATAGTCATCAATAAAATTATTGAGCCGATTATATTCAAAACCAGAAAATAATGAAGTGAATTACATGACTAGTAATCCATACTTTATAGAGAGACTAAATACGATTGAACCAAAAGAACGAAACATTAGTGAATTACTACGGGAGATGGCCAACACAGCTTATCAGGGAAGAGCCTTAGGTGAGGTTTTCAAAATAATTCTTGATATGATCAGAGAACCAGATAATACAATTTTTCTAGGTCTAGCTGGTTCTATGAGTACAGCTGGCATGTGGAAATTGATTAAATGGTTGATCGATAAACGCTATGTTGATGTAGTTGTATCTACTGGTGCAAATATATCGGAAGATATCTATGAAGCTATGGGATTTAGTTACTACAAAGGATCTCCATATGTAGATGATGCTGAGTTATTGAAATATAAAATAGATAGATTCTATGATGTGTATGCTAGTGAAATAGATTACAGAAAATGGAGAATCTTATTAAGGATTTTATAAAGAGGCTTCCTAAAAACTCTGTATTTTCAACGGCAGAATTTCTGTATTTATTTGGTAGGTACTTGTATAAGAAAGGCATAGACTCTATTATAACTTCTTCATATTGTAAAAGGTACCTGTATTTTCACCAGCACTTGTTGATAGCGGTTATGGTATTGCTTCAGTTTTAGCTCGTAGAGAAGGACATCCAATAGTATTGGATATGATCAGAGACTTTGACCAATTGGCCGAAATAGGCCGTAGATCCAAAAAGGTATCGGCTATATACATTGGAGGAGTGTACCTAAAGACTATATTAATTTAATGACTATAATTAATACCCTTTTAGCCGAAAAGCATGGAGATGACTCTATAAAGTCATTGGATTATGTTGTACAAATAACCACAGATATGCCTCAATGGGGCGGTCTATCCGGGGCAACATTGGAAGAAGCAATTAGTTGGGGTAAAGTGTCTCCTTCGGCTAAGAAAAGAGTTGTTTATGTTGATGCTACAATAGCTCTGCCTATCTTAGTTCAAGGCCTTATTGAAGAAAAAGTTGTTCGTGAAAATATACCGGACTTTTCTTGGTTTTTGATGAGTATGCTTTTAAATCTGATTAGGGTGATAGAAATGGTTAGTAGTATGCGTAAGGCAATAAGTGAAGACATGATTGTTGGAAAGCATGTTTATGGTGATCTATATGATATTGATAAGGATGTTGCTAATAATGAAGAGTTCTTACGTAAAGCGGTAGTAAAGGCTGCAGAGATCGCAAATATGACGTTAGTGGATGTTAAGAGTTGGCGTTTTGGAGGAATAAAGGGTGGAGTCTTAGTATTAGCTCTTGTAATTGAAAGCCACATAGCAGTACATACATGGCCTGAATATAAGTATGCAACAGTTGATGTGTATACCTGCGGCATGAAAAACGATCCTTTGAAAGCATTTGAATACCTTATTAACATGCTAAGACCTAAAAGATATACTTCAAATTACATTGACAGGAGCTCACTAAAGAGTAAATCGACCTTTACGTGGCGAAATATGTGATAAAGTGGTAAAAACAAATTTTTATTTTATTATAATAGTCTAAGTTGAATATCGTTTTTTCCATTCTTCAACAACATCATAACCATAACGTTCAATAAACATTCTACGGCCTTTTTCAGTCATTTTTTCAGGAGTCCATGGAGGCTCGTATACGAGCTCTATATCGGCATCTATATCAAGTTGTTTCTTGATCTGTTCTCTCGCGATCGCAGGTAAAATATTTGCTAATGGGCAAAATGCTGTTGTAAGCCCCATTTTTATCTTTACATGTTTATCGTCTATAACTTCAATATCATATATGAGTCCGAGATTATATATGTCGATACCAATTTCGGGATCAATTACTGTCTCGAGAACTTCAATAATTTTTCTCTTTATGTCCTCCTTATTTTTCAAGCAATAATCACCTACTACAGTAGTAACGTTGTTAACAACTTAATATAGCTTATCAGAAAAGTCAGTATAATGCGGGAGGCAAGTCCCCTAGGGTCATCCAACTCCCGTATTTCGGGAGAGTCTAGTATCCCTAGGGGCGGCGCGCAATATTATTTTTGTAATTAGTATGTAAAATACTTATCTTCTATAGATACTATGGATGTAGCATTAGCTTCAATAATTCTTTTTCTTCTTCACTTGTAATCTTTAGTGCGTAATGTATTTCTAGGTAATTCTTTCTAAATTCCATAACTTCCTTGCCAACCTCTTTAGGATCTTTACCATCAATAATTACTTTCTTCATGAATTCTGCAATTACCTTCATGTCATCTTCCTTCATACCCCATCTTGTTACTTCTTGTACACCAATACGTAGTCCACTTGGATTCTTAATATCTTCAGGCTTATCCCATGGAAGCATATTCTTATTTAATATAATGTTCGCCTCTTCAAGTAATTTAGCAGCTTTTGCTCCTCCGCCCAACTTCTTAACGTCTACAACTACTTGATGGCTCATGGTATAGCCTTTATTTTCGGCAACAACCTTAAAACCGTTCTCCACAAGAGCTTCCGCTAATGCCTTGGCATTCTTAATTATCTGTCTAGCATATTCTTCGCCAAAAAGCTTCATTTCCGTACCAGCAACTGCAGTTGCAGCGAGCCTATGTAAATGATGATTTGAGACAAACATTGGGAATACAACTTTACCAATAGCCTTTATATCATCTTTACTAGAAGCAGCTATTAATCCGCCTTGTGGCCCTGGAAACGTCTTATGAGTAGAACTAGTTAATACATCCGCACCATCCTTCAATGGATTACTCCAAACCTTCCCCATGATAAGACCTAATACATGTGCTGCATCATAGATAAGCTTAGCACCAACACTATGAGCTATTTCAGCGATCTCCTTAGTAGGATGAGGAAATATGTAAAGACTACCGCCTAAAACAACTATCTTAGGCTTGGCATCTTCAATAACTTTTCTAGCTCCATCAATATCTATGTTCCATTCATCTAGGTCGAACGGCATTTCAATCTGTTCTATACCCAATGCTCCAAGTGTACCGTAACGGGTATGACTGACATGGGCACCTGCCTGTACTGGTACAACAACTGCTTTATCACCCGGCTTTGTAAATGCACGAAAAGCCGATGCATTTGCTGTTGTGCCACTTATAGGCCTGAGATCAACATGTTCTGTATCTAATAGATCACCAATGATTTTCATAGTGGCAACTTCAACTTCATCAACAAATTTAAGCCCCTGGTAAAATCTCTTAAAAGGTTTACCTTCTGCATATCGATGCATCATATCATTCAAATAGAAAAGCATTGCCAATGGACTCATAACATTCTCGCTAGCAATAAGGTTAATGCACTTCCTCTTTCTCCATATATTATGTTCAATAACGAGATTAAGTACATGAGTTAATTCGCTTGGAAACTTATCAAACGAAACCATAGATTTACCACCAATATGAATATAGATTGCATAACCTATTAATAACTACTATTATAAGCAAAATATATTAATTGCAGAATAGCATGTTCTCAGGATATCACTGCAAAATGTAAATCCATATGATTATTGAATTGAAGACAAAATATTAATAATTAATATTATTTTATTTGCCTATCCATAACAATCTTTTCAAGATCTTTTTCCATGTACTACCTTTTTCTTCGACTTCCTTTTTAACACTTGGTCTATCTCCATATACTATTGCCCTCATAGCGAGTCTACTATCTAGCCTAGAATACCTACGGGCTAGAGACGCTAAAGTTTCAAGTTCTTCGATCGTTGCATAGTCCAAGGGGATTCCTTGCCTATTATTCTTTTCCCATACATCGTATAATCTATTCAAAATACCTTGAACAGCATCATCACTATAGAATGCTGCTTTTCTCCACTGATCACGGTTTTCATCGATAAGTATAATTATTTCTTTTTTAAGTTCCTCTATATACCCCTCTTGTTTCTTCATTTACAATCTACTCCTCTAGTGTTTCTTCAAAGAATATTTTACCAATCTCACCTTGTTTAAGTTTACTCAGAGCCCATCCCATACGATCCATTAACACTAGTATGGCTGCTTGCGGCGGTATAACCCCTATTTCTGTAATGATTGCATCAATATACTCTGGAGGAGTGACATCAAATGCCGGATTTAAGACTTCAATGCCTTGATGAGACTCGATCCATTCTCTAGGTACTATTTCTTCAGGAGGCCTCATCTCGATAGGCACTAATTCCCCTATGACGGTTGATGGGGAGAATTTATATGTTTCAGCAGCTACAAAGACTCTTACACGCGCTTCATGAGCTGCTAGAGCTACTTGACTTGTACCAATCTTGTTTACAACAGCTCCATTACTGGCTATTGTGTCAGCTCCAACAACTACATGATCTACTTCATGCATTACATAGCGTACAGCACTATCCGGTATCTGTATGACTGGTACTCCAGCTTCTAGGAGGTATCGTGCAGTAATTCTTCCTTGGAAGAAAGGCCTTGTTTCGGTACTATATACTTTAACAACTTTCCCCATTCGATATGCTGTTGTTATAACTGATACGGCGGCTGTACTATGGCAATGAGTTAGAATAACAGAGTTATTCTTAATTCTCCGGGCTCCTATTTCACCAATCTTTCGGACAGCGTCAATGCTCTCCTGTATAAATCTGTCTGCAGTATTAATGACGACTTCTCTTAATTCATTAACGTCTCCATGGCTTGTTAGAAGTCTATACATGACATAGTATACCGCATTAGGTAAACTAACGGCTGTAGGTCTTGTAGATATTATTAAGTCAGCTATATGGGCCATATATTTACGAAAGCTCTTTTCATCTAATGGGCCACTATACTCTAAAGCCGCGATTTTCAGAGCTTCAGCGGCTGCACGTGCGATTCTACCTGCTCCACGTATTCTCATACTTCTTATTGCCTCAGCTATTTCAAGAACCTTATCGGGAACCTTCATAGACAATCACCTTACAATTACCCTGATCTTCTTAACAAGCTCATCTAATTCAGGTACTTCAGGAGGCCATTTACCATATACATCTTTAAGTACAACAGGTATTGCTTGTGGAGCAAATAGCCCCCGTTCCGTGGCAATACCATCTATATATTGCGGAGGGGTAACATCAAACATTGGTACACGTGCTATATAATTTTCTGGCAAGCTAGCTAGTACATCGGGAGACATAAGTCTCCTCCAATCACTCTCAGGCAATTCAACAAGCTCTCCAAATAGTGTTTCAATATCAAATTTTGTTATCGGGGCTACTACGAAGACTCTAACTCTAGCCTCATTAGCTATAAGACTAATCAAACTAGTCCCTACCTTGCTAACAACTGCACCATTAACCGCAACAGCTTCTGCGCCGACAAGAACTTTATCAATATCCTTCATAAAGTACCTGACAGCACTATCAACAATTAACTTAACAGGATAGCCAATACTACTTATTTTCTCCGCCGTAACCAATCCCTCCATACCAGGTCTTGACTCTGTGGTATAAAAGATAAGCCTCTTATCCTCTTTTTTAGCATACTCTATTGCCTTTAACACGCATGTACTACGACTATGAGTAAGTATAACATCGCCATCTACAAGCCTTCTAGAAGCAATATGGGCGGCTTCATTACATTCTTCAATAATACGTCTTTCCCAAAAATCTAAACTTGAAATAATCTTCTCAAGGATTTTCCCAATAGATAAATTCTCATATATGCCATCTAAAATGGTCTTACCAAGATCTCGGAGCATATTTATAGTCTGGGCTGACGCGGGTCTTTCATGATTAACTTCCTCGACAATTTCTTCATAAAATCTGAATAAGGTCTTATAATCAGTTATATTAGTAAACTTTTTGCGAGCTTCATTAATTATTTTTAATGTGTATTCCGTACCTGTATCCATTAAATAAAATCCCAATTTTCTTAAATACTCCATCCCCATCTTAAATACGCCTTCTAATAAACCTAGTCTTTGCTTATAAATATAAGTAAGCAGAATAAAATAGATGCTGGTAAGAAATATACAATGGCTCATTTAATATGATTAATTATATAGGATGCAACGTCATTAGCTGTTTTAGAAACACCACTATAAATTGCTTGCTTAGGCGGAATAGGTAGACTTAGAATGGGTTGTTTCATGAGCCTTAAAATACTAGACGTACTAAGCGCTAACGGTCTAAATACATCAGACACGATCTTTACAGCTACCCTAAAGTTGTTTCCATCATAAAGTAGGACTCTACCAGGTGCAATAACGATTACATATGAGCTATTAATTGCACTCGGTATAGGTAAAGCTACATCATTAAAACTTTCTATTAATACTAATTCATGTCTAGATTCATGATATGCCAAAATATTATCTAACATATAATATAATTCGGGGCTTAAGATCAAAGAAGTAAGCTCATTAACATCTATCTCGATAACATACTTAATTGAATTAATGAGATCCTTCAATACATTCTCCATAGACTCGAGAATGTATTTACAATTATCCTTTACAAGGTAATGAACTGTTTGAAAATTATTATTAATGATTGTTGTCAATCTAACCAGTATTATCTGCTTAAACACATCATCTACAAGATCGATATAATTCCTTACCCTATCTTGATAGAATTTAATATCGTGTGGAATTAGAAGAAAGTCTAAAGGTGATATTTGTTCAATACATTCAATACAATTAATTGCTTCCGCATAATGATAAGCATCCTCACCAACGAGTTTTCCTAGTTTGATACTATTAATAATTGTTGTATATTGATACCAACCACTATGCCCCCCTATTGGTTTATATGGATAAATATCAATGCCCATTTCTTTAAACGAATTCAGTAGTTCAAGTGCAAAACTCGTTTTTCCTGATTCATATCTTAAGACGCCGGTCAGTAGTATCTTCAATTTAATCACTCCCAAGCTATTTTCAAGATAAAATTAATTAAGAGACCCTCTATTAACTTATTAATTAATACAATTAAGTTAAGGACTGGTGCTAATTAATGGGAAAGAATAGAATACTATTAGCGGTTTTTTATAGATTAAAAAGTCATTACTTAATTGCATTGATAACTCTTATTATAACAATTATATCCATAGTAGGTACTTTTATAGTGTTAGCGAATATAAATAACTACATAATATATGAGACTACCAAGGAAATACCGGTTCATATAACTTTAAACGTGAGATTTTCATCAAATGATAAGAATGCATTAATTAAAACTCTTGATTATATGAAGAACTTTATAGAAGAACTTAGAAAACAGCCTGAGATAAATAAACTATCCATGTTCGCCCAATTCTATATAATGGGTTATCTAGGCCTAAAGATTACCATGGATAATGAATCTAATACCGTAGAAGGAATGTCGTCATTCTTAGCACTATATGGTGAAACCATAAGATTCAATATAACAGGAGGAATTATAGAAGAGGATAAGATTGGTATTGGGCAACAACTACTCGAATCCTTTGGCCTCGAAATAGGCGATCATATTAATATAGAGATCATCGATAGAATTAGAAACTATACAGTACTTGAACTAAAGAATCTTGAAATAGGGTATACGTATGCTTTAAAAGAATATAAGAAAGTCTATGGATTAGGTGGTCCATTAGCCCCTCCAATTCCATGGATTAATTTTATTGTTAATGAAAGTATTTTGAGAGAAATTATTGAAGCAGTTTGTTCTGTACCACATGTAATACCTGGTGAAGAATATAGGGGGATGTATATTGATTATGTCATAGATATGGTGCTTAGTGAAAAATATCTTGTTCTTTATAATCCCGATCTAGCTTATCAATTGATAGACGAATTTATTGATAATAGATTATCTTCTATATCTGAAGATATATTTGGTAAGGATATTATACCCGAGAAAATAGGCTTCTTTTTCGTAGTAAGTAGAAGCCTTAAAACTACTGTATTATCTTTTGATAATTCCACTATCGATATTTCGTCAAATATTGATTCTCCAATACAAGATACAATTTCTAGTTTGAAATCTACCACGCAGTTTCAAACAACCTCAATCCTAATAACATCATCTCTTCCAATATTCATTGGCTCATGGTACTTAATGGTAGTCGTAGCAAGTATAGTGATATATGGACTTAGACGTCACTTAGCACTTCTTATGACTAGAGGTATACCATCTGGTTCTCTTAAAAAACACTATACAGTTTTACTAGTATTGATAGGCTTAATTGCTGTAATAACGTCATTACCGCTAATTAACTTAACATCAAGGTTATTTACAACATTAATATTGGGCAGGGTCTTTTATGAACCTCCATTAACAGATCCATTTATTATAGTTACCTCGGTAATTATAGCTATTTTACTGATAATACTAGTTTTGGGAAGGAGCCGTAAGTATCTAGATATAGAGGCTGGTGAATTAAGTTTTGTAACGCGAGTCTTTATTCCAGCTGAAAAAACTACTTGGAAGCCAGGTACCCTATTAACAATATTATTGATTATAAGCATCATAAAGTATGGTATGTGGTTAACTGGATTTACAGTTGCTGACCTTATTAGGAAAGCTATTGAAACAGGTAACATGGGTTTAGTCATTGCATTGTCTATATATAGTATTATTGACTCACTCGCGACATATATTGCTCCATTTATTGTAACATATTTCTTCATACAATATATCACGCATTCTGAGAAAATACTTAATTTATTTTCAGCCATAGTTACTAGAATTATATCTGGTAACTTAAGCGATAGTGTGAAGGAACTGATCTTAAGGGGAAGCTCTAGGTTATACAATGTATCATTTGTCATAGCATTAGTCTTCGCCGTATCATTAAATTATTTAGGCATGAGCTCTAGCCTTGAGACATGGTTTCCCGCACTGAAGGAGTTTCTAAATAAAGTCTTTGGCGAATATATTACATTACAGCAATTTAGTTACCAAGGAATGATATATGCCAATAAGTTGATGGTATATTATGGTTTTGTACTAGCTCTTTTAAGTTCTATATTGATGGCCTTAGTTCTTACAAAAGATTTAGATAAAGAAATGCTCATACTTAGGGCACGTGGAGCCGGGATAAAGGATTTGTTAAGGCTTGTATATGGGGTTTTATTCACTGTTGTTTTAATAAGTCTCATAGTTGGTTTTGTTAGTGGTATTTTATGGTTGAAGGGCGGAATTGATGGTATAAATAGTGGTATGAGAGTAGCTTTAATAGCATTTAATGAAACATTAAGTATAGAAATACCTTATGTTACAATAGCATTTAATGTATATGATCTTGTATATATTATTGCAATTATAACTCTATTGCTCATCATACCATTCATCATAATTTTCCTCCGTATATCAAAACCTGTAGCTGAAAAACTCCGTATGATTGGGTGAATAGATGTGTCTCAGTCTAAAAGAATTAGGCAGGTTCATATAAAAGTATTAGATCTTGTAAAGGTATATAGAACTGGTGATATAAGTGTACATGCACTTAAAGGAGTGAATCTTGAAGTTAGTCCTGGAGAAATAATTTCCATTATGGGGCCTAGTGGTAGCGGTAAAACGACTCTATTAAATCTTATAGGTGGTATAGATAAGCCTACTGCAGGCTCCATATTAGTTAATGGAGTAGATATAACTAGATATAATGAATCACAGTTAAGGCTTTATAGACTATATACTGTTGGATACATATTTCAGTTCTTTAACCTAGTGCCAACGCTTACGGTTCTAGAAAATATTACTTTGCCTATGCTTATTGCGGGATGGGAAAAGAAAAAGGCTATAGAAAGGGCTGAAGAACTTCTGAAGAAAATAGATCTACATGGGAAGGAAAATAGATTTCCTGAAGAACTTAGTGGTGGTGAAAGACAACGTGTTGCCATAGCCGTTGCACTTGCTAATGATCCTCCATTAATACTTGCTGATGAACCTACTGGAGAACTTGATATAGTTAATGCTGAAAAGGTCGTGTCTCTACTGGTTAGTTTAGCTAGAAATGGTAAAACTATTATCATTTCAACACATGATCCACGAGTAGCCCGTATGACAGATCGTATATACATGCTTGAAGACGGCAGGATCTTGGGGGTCTATACTCCTGAGAGGCTAAGCGGCGGCACTGCTATATCAGAAATTAGTCTAGAGAGGCAAATCGTTGACTACCTTAAGAAAAGAGTTAATGGATTACAAGGGGAACTCAAGGAACTAGAGAAACTATTTCGTGAAGGAAAGTTGTCTACTGAAGAGTTTATAAACAAATATATTAGGATTAGAGATACTATAAATCTACTCAAGGATGAGATCACAAGACTTGGAGCAGGAGTTGAAGTATAACATACATTATACTAAACTATAGACTTATTTTCCATGCCTTTTGTTTAGTTATAGGTATGGAGATGTGACACGAATAGAATAATATGGAGGGTGTAAATAATTTGAATAAATGGCTAAACTACGGCTTAGTCTTATTAATATTACTTTCTTACATGAATGTCTTACCCATAGTAGTCTCTCAGGAATTTCCTACAAAAGCACTAATAGTACTGGCCCCTGGAATGGATTATCAGAAATTCAATGAATTATTGGGTGCTAATGTAACATTTATCAGAGAGTCTAAAGTTATAGAGTTAAATCAGTATCCACCATATACGTCTCTATATTACGAATATCTATTATTGTCACCCAATGGATATGACTTATCCAAAGGAATACCTATTGATAATTACGTTCTTTCATGGAATGGCGATAAAATCGATCCTACTAAATTAGTAAACCAATCAAAGATTGTTGATATGTGGGGAGATCTCGATACGGTCTTTATCAATGTGCGTATAGTTAGTCCATTAAATCATTCAAGAACTATTAACCTAGAGTATGAATTAGAAAAAACAGTTATTCCTCCAGCATTGTTTGAATTAGAAGTTAATACCAGTGAATATTGGGATTTATTAAATACAGATATCATAGCTAAATTGGTTAATAATAGTTATATAATCGAATTAGTTAATTATGGTGTAAAATTCAATCTTTCAAGTAATAATCCAGTATCTCCTGTTATTACTCTTTCTATTTCAGAAAATAAAACATCAAATATTGAACCAGGAAAATATAAACTTAGATTCAGAATGCATGTGATAAATAGTAATAAAATATTACTCATAACACTTGGAACACGTAATCCAAATAAAGGATTCTCCGAATTTTACCGTGGATATGATAGGCCAATAACTCCTCATGTAATCCTGGATAATACAATATTGGATAAATTACCACCTGAAATGATCTTATGGACAGTAGATCAGGTAGTTACGTTTTATATTGATCTTGCTGACTATGTTTTAACTAAATACAATAAATTAATTACATATGCATACTACCCATTATTTGAAGAGATCTATAAAATGCTAGAATTTATCGACAATGAATCATTAACAAATGAGATTATTGAAAGAGTATATAGAGGTTTTAATGAATTCATTAAGAAGGCCAGAGTTAAAATGGGAGAGTCGATAACCATTACATATATTATATCACCGTATACAATTACTGAACAGCAAATAGACTTAGATCTTAATTATATTGCACCTGGAATAGTGGAGTATAGTGAACCAGTAATTCAAGATCTAATTACACATGAAGTAATATTTAGTATGGAAACTATTGGTGAAACGAAATACGTGTTTATAACAGATAACAGAATAGGCTATGGTAAAGGTTATATAATGATTTATCCATCACTTCTTAATACTGATATCAGTCCTATTAGTGCTAAGTCTCTGCAATTGTTTAATATATTAGCCGGTTCTACTGGATATGGACTGAAACAGCTACTTAGACATATTGATGATCTAAATGATGAAATTGATAAACTGAATACCAGAATTAACCAGCTAAATTCAACAAATGCTGATCTGAGAAAAGAGATTGAGGATTTAAGGAAGGCACTTGGCGAGTCTAATGCTACTGTTATTAATTTAAGAAATGAAATAGCTAGTTTAAAGGAGCAAATTAATAAGATTGAAGATGAGAAAAGACAAGTATATATGTATTTGTCTGTGGGGTTTATTGCTGCTATAATATTGTCTTTAGTCTATATACTTATAGTGCGGGCAATCGCGAGAAAGAGATAGAATTAATTATTATTTTAAACCTTGTATCAGTATTTTTAAATAACTATTAAGTCCTGTATACTTGATTAGCCAAAGAGCTATAATTGTAGTTGCTATTAGGAAACCGAGTGCATTAATGAATACTCCATTTGATCTAAAATTGGCTATTCTTAGCTGTTTATTAGATAATGGATATAGGACATATATGCCTCTTGGTGTTAAGGAGTCAAATAGTAAATGTAGAAGGTATCCTCCTGCAAAGGCAAGTGATATGTAAAGGGGGGCTTCCATATTCAATAGCATGAACTTGCTATAGAGAACATATGATGCTATATAAATAAAGCTGGTGAAAACCATTGTTGCAATAAGGTTATGGAGTCCTTTTCTATGTTTATATTTGAGATCGAGATCTGGAAACCAGCCTCCAAGCCATCCAGATATAATAGTGTAGGGTAGAATATAGTAGTTATTACTTGCAATAATAAACCCTAAGGCTATACCTATATAAGCGTGAATAGTTCTCTTCAAACAGTAACCCTCTATAATAAATACGGTTTTTAAATATTAAATAAGTAGAGAGATCTGATTTTAGACTAGAGAGATTGTCAGTAGAGGACCACTTCGTCATCAACTCAGTTCGTTCCCGGGGTATTTCTTCATCCTAATATTTGTTATACATAAACCTCTTATCTATTTTGTCTTGTAAATAGTAGTTCTATAGTAAAAAGTGAGTAAATTAGCATGGATAACACCAAGGTATGTGAAGGGTTTTAGGCGGGTGTTTTTTCTCTTTACCAAATCTCTCAAGAGGCTTCATTAAGTGTTTAAATGATCTTGGAGGTGGTTGATACCATCCAATAGATATTTCCCTGGGGACTTCTTTCGGAATTTTGCTTGCAAATGGATCGCGGTACTTACATCTAGGGCATTTATAACCCTTACCTTTACCCATACTTTTCATCCGCTTACCACATTTAGGGCATTTAGGGGCTTCATAAACTATTTTAGGAGCGAGTTGAATTACACGTAGTTTCTCTAGATTGATAGTTTTACCATGTTTACTACTTGGTGGTCTAACGACACCATATACCTCAACAAGATCGTTTATCCATAGTTTTTCAACTATATCTCTAAATCCTCCTGTAGGCTCATAAGCTGCTACATCAATTTCCTTAGTACCATCTGTTATACTAAATATTACGTGTCCTCCTGTTATTCTCTTGGGAGGTTTAGAAACTCTTCCTTGAAATATTACACCAGTATAAATGTAGGCTTCATTGAGGCTTGTTATTTTTCTTAAATGAGCATCCGTACCTTGATTAGTGCGATAAATAATCCATCTTTCAATGGGTTCATTAATTTGCAGAATATTTAGTGCTTTTATCAATGCCTTAGGAGTCTCACCCCGTATCCCTAGCAAGACTGGATCGGGTCCGTGTGGAGTAATTAAAGGCTTATCAGTTTCATAGTCATAGTTAAGGAAGGTATCGCCCCTCGTTAAGCGATCCATTTCCTTAATGCTATTGTGATCTATTTTTCTAGGTGTGCTCCAGTATTCTTGTCTTCGATAAACTATTAATTCATATGTATAGTCGGTATCGGACAATGTATTGCCAATACTTGCTAGTGCTCCAATAACTCCTCTCTTCGTACTACCTAGGTGTTTAATCCTTACTCGATCACCAAGCCTGTCTATAATACGTTGGATAAGATCTAAGGGTATTATGTCCCAAACAGCTTTCCAACCAAGCCATTTAATCTTATCACTCACTTCTCCAATATATAATGCAATAGCTGGGCTACTTTCTGGATGTTTAAAGTAAGATATGTAATCATAAGCATTTGAAACAGCTTCCTCGAATAATTTAAATCCCATGTCCGTATCTTTTACTTTTAGTCGAAGTACTACTGCGCCATTACCTCGGGTCTTCCAAGGTACTCCTGGACAAAGTCTAATTAAATTCGGATAATCTATAAAATCTAAATAACTTCTCCTATGCCATTTTATGACTAGTTTAGATACAAAGTCGGTAGTACAACCACCGAAAGGACTATCAATATCATCGAAACCTATATGAATAATAGTCATTATGAACAACCCAACCAATATCATTTTTCCTTAGTAGAAAATATATGTAATGCTTTTACTGGAAACATTATTATATGAATAACGTTTCTTAGGTAAAATTTACAATTCTGAATGAATAGATTAGTGATAAAAATATTGTTTAATAATTTGCAAAGTTTTAATAATGTATTCGAAAATTTATCTTTCTATAGTAAGAGCTTTTAGAAGTGTATTCGAAGGAGGTTGTTACGTATACGATTCTAGGAAATGTAAGGAGAGAAGGTGTTGAATAGTTTGTATGATGAGGCGATTGAAGAGACATGGAAAACTTTCGATCAAGTTGCTCGAAATTATCGGAGGAAGCCATGGAGCATTGTATATAAGGTACTTGAGGATCATATAGAGCTCTTTGGAGATATTGGATCGGGTCCTGGACATAATGCACTTGCCATATTAGAAGTACTAAAAGGCTCACGTGGTGTAGTAGTTGATATATCATTTAATATGGTTTATGAGGCCATGCGAAGAGCCTGTAAAAGAGGCTTTTCTTGGAGATTATTAGCTATAGAAGCTGATATGACCAGTCTCCCCTTCAAAGACGGTATTTTTGACCTTCTAATATACATTGCATCAATACATCATTTGCCCAGTAGGAAACTTAGAATAAAAGCCTTAAAGGAAGCTTATAGAGTACTTAGAAGCAAGGGTAAATTACTCGTAACAGTCTGGGCTAGATACCAGCCATACTTTATACCAAAGATAATTACCAATTTAATAAAGAAACTTATACGCAGAAGACACAGTATTGGAGATATTTCTATCCCGTGGATACATAAAGGCATAAAACTTAGGCGATACTATTATCTATATACCTTGAAGGAGTTAAAAAATGATCTTGAGAAAGCAGGTTTTAAAATACTAGATCTAGGTAAATACTATCCCATTAAGAAATATTTCAAGCCTACAAAAAATTACTATGCTATTTCATTGAAGGTTTAAATAGTAGATCTACAAATCGTTTCCAGTACTCTTATAGGTCTAATGTATTATTCATAAAATCCTCCTTCCTAAAAGCCTTTTAACATGTTTAAACGATTTCCAAATAATTATGCTTCTCTTAGAAGCTATATTAAGAGTCTTGCAGTATTTTATTGTGGATAGTAAGGGTGGAATAAAAAGTGTTTATGGATACTGCGTTGAAGGCTAGAGAGGAGTTAAGAAAACTAGGTAGAAAGCCATCACGTATCCTATCAGGAGTAGCACCAGTTGCTATTATGACTAAACCATATCCATGTCCACATGGTAAATGTATTTACTGTCCAGGAGGCCCTGACCAAGGAACTCCACAAAGTTATGTAGGAGAAGAACCTGCCCTTATGCGTGGTCTCCGCGTAGGCTTTGATCCATATTTACAAGTATGGAGTAGGCTTCGACAATATGAAATACTAGGCTATTACCCTTCAAAGATCGAGTTAATTATTATGGGCGGGACATTTCTTGCAATGCCTATTGATTACCAGGAATGGTTTATAGCACAAGCATTAGAAGCAATGAATAGGTATCCGGATCGAAAAAAGCCCGGTAAATGGATCTACTTAGAAGATGCTCAGTTGCGTAATGAAAAGTCTAGTGTAAGATGTGTTGGTTTAACCATTGAGACTAGGCCTGACTGGGCTATGGAAAGACATGCTGACTGGATGCTATATCTCGGAGCTACTCGTGTTGAGATTGGTGTACAGAGTATATACGATGATGTATTGGCGGGAATTAGAAGAGGGCATACAGTTAAGGAGACTGTTGAGGCTACACGTATTCTTAAGGATTCAGGTTTTAAGGTAACATATCATATTATGCCCGGTCTTCCGGGCAGTGATCCTGATCGAGATCTGGAGATGATAAAAGAAATTTTTGAAAATCCAGATTACAGGCCGGATTATCTCAAGATTTATCCCACGCTTGTCATAAAAGGAACTATTCTATATGAGTGGTGGAGAAAGGGAGTATATAAACCCTATAATGATGATGAGGCAATTGATCTCATATCGGAAATGTATCGTTATATACCGAAGTACGTGCGTGTAATTAGGGTTCAAAGAGATGTACCAGCTAAAGATATTGAGGCTGGACCTAAGTATGGCAATCTACGGGAACTTGTGGAGAAGAAATGTATTGAAAAAGGAATACCTATTAATGAAATAAGATTTAGAGAGGTTGGGCGCCAATTATGGAAATATGGCAAATTGCCTGACCCAAAGTATATACAGTTAACTAGACTAACATATGAGGCTAGCCAGGGAATTGAGATATTTTTATCCGTTGAAGACACGGTAAATAATATAATAATAGGATTTCTTAGATTAAGAATACCAAGTACTAAGGCTCATCGTCCAGAAATAGATAATAATACAGCTATTGTAAGGGAGCTACATGTTTACGGTCCTATGTTGCCATTAGGTAGAAAACCAAGCTTATTATTTGAATGGCAACATAGAGGATGTGGACGTAGGTTAATGGCTGAAGCCGAGAGAATAGCCTCAGAGGAATATGATTGTAAAAAGATACTTGTGCTTTCGGGCATCGGTGTACGTGAATATTATCGTAGACTAGGTTATTACAGGCCATTCAATAGTCCCTATATGCATAAGGATTTAAAATGAATACATGATTAAGGCATCTATTTAATTATTGGTAGCCGACGATCACTCATATAATTAGTTATCCATTGAATTAGACTAATATTATCTTCATATACTTTATCCTCATAATATGTTATTACCATAGTTGCTAACTCAGCAAGATCTTCATACTTCTCAGCTATTTCATTTACATTAACCTTATCAACTAATCCGAGAAGTTTGGACAAATAGCCTTCAGGGCATGATAGGTCTATTAGTAATTCCTCGACGTCAGCTCTTAATTCGATATTATTAAGTCTCATAAGTCCATGTAGCATTTCATGAATTATGATGTCTATTGCTTTTTCAGGTGATTGCATGTCATTGATATATACAGATATCAAAGTATTCTCGTGATCCCAGTATAACATTGATCCATAAGTATAGTCTGGCAGAGGATTAAATCCGTATATAACATAGATTTTCCTAAAGAATTTATTAAATCCAAATATATGTTTTATTTTATCTATCATAACATCTTTCTTTTCATTGAATATTTTATATATTAATGGATGAAGATTAGATAAAGTATTGCTTAATTCCTCCCACATAGGCAATTCTATGGATCTTATTAATTTAATTGCGTATTCTAGCTCCTTACTGGACTTATGATTTTCTTTCATAAGTCTAAGGAAGAGGTTATTCCATAGATTATGTTTTTCAATGAAGTATGCCACATATAATGGCTTTCCGAAGCCAGATACATAAAATGCATAAGGTAACACTGTATATGGCGAAGATGATACATGCATTATATCATAAAGTGCTGCAATAACAAAGCTGTCTCTATCAATAATAGATATGTACTCCATAAGTAGACACCCTTAATTGTGGTCAATTATGGTTAATAATAAATGCGTACATCATTTATTTAGTAAGCATTTTGCTCCCCCAACTATTAAAGGCAACACTATTGTAGCATCACCATATACAATTACTTGTTTAGCAGATGGTTTAAGTTTGTTCCAAGAAATAGCTTCCCTAGGTTGTGCACCACTAAGGCTACCATCATATTCTACAGCCGTCGTTACATAAACAGCATAGTCTAGCCCATCCTTAAATTGAGCCCACCATATTGTATGATGTTTACTTATACCTCCGCCAATGATTAAGGCTCCGAGTTTATTGGCTGTAAATACTAAGTCGGCAAGTATTTTTTCATCACCGAAAAGATCTAGTTTAAGTCCTGTAAATTGGCTATTAAGTGTAAGTTGTGTACCAAAGGCTCCGTCGGTAATGCCGGGAACTATGATTGGCACATTTTTTTCATAAGCAGCCCTGAGTATAGAGAACGGATCATTTATTCTTTTACCAGCTTCTCTCAAGATCTCGCTAGGCATCCATGTATCTTTAATCTTTACAAGATCATTTATTAAATCTCTAGTAAACCTTTCAATAGCTTGTCCATAGCTTTCAATAGGTATGAATATATTGCCTAGTCTATGAATGTTTACACTGCGAAGTACGGAATCGTCAGTAATGAAACTTCCCTTATAATATTTATTACCAGTACCACGTGCAATATCATGATCTATGGTGCCACAAGTAGTTATAATAGCATGAGCAAAGCCTTCCTTTATAAGTTGTGCAAATACTCCACGTAATCCTGTTGATACAAGGTTCGCTGTGAAGGCTAGAACTCTTTTTGTATCATCATCGCTCCACATTTCAAATAATATCTTACTAGCTTCATATACGTGACCGGCCATAAAGCCATGGGACCTTCCTAATGCATCAATAAGTTCGCAGATACTCATATCGCTTTTTATGTTGTAGTCTTCTATTTCTTCTTGAAGTAATTTCCTCCTAATATCGTCTAAAAAGTTCGTTTCATCTGCCCCGGTCATATCCTATCACCTATGTTAGAAAACAATATCGTTGTACTAGGTTATTTAGGATATTCTTAATGATGTTTTAATATGGGTAATCCTATTTATTACTTATGTATAGGTATTTTTATAATTCAGATAACGGTATATGGCGGGTATACTACTTGAGCATTGATATAAAGAACTTCATTGAGTCAATATTAAAATATGAGGGAAAACCTATTGATGAAATAGCAAGATACATCCATGTATCAAGAAACAGGTTTAAATCGGTAGTTGAAAGGTTACCTGGTGTAAAGATCGATAATGACACTGTAATAGTTGATAATAGACTTGAATTAGTCTTATATGGTTTAAAGTTAGGTTTGCCTATTAAGCGTCTATCAAGATATGTTAATTGGAGAGATTTTGAAAAAGTTTCAGCTAAGATACTTTCTAGCCATGGATATATTGTCTATACTAATGTACTATTAACAAGGCCTAAAAGATTGGAAATTGATGTACTAGGGATTGATGAGGGTACAGGAAGGACAATAGTTATTGATTGCAAACATTGGAAATATGGGATATCTCCATCGAGTATAATTGAAGTAGGAAGAAGACATATTGACCGT
>Ga0180301_10001215_pt1 | contig 20223 bp, 23 predicted proteins | sample GuaBasSediGuay16_FD_121797 | JGI IMG/M metagenome (GOLD analysis project Ga0180301, IMG submission 121797) | Subseafloor sediment microbial communities from Guaymas Basin, Gulf of California, Mexico - Guay16, Core 4569-2, 12-15 cm | ecosystem: Environmental > Aquatic > Marine > Hydrothermal...
AAGAAGAAAATTATTTTTTTCGCTATACCAGAGAAAAGGGAATACGATAGAATCGTTAGTAAAAGCAATGATGTCGTTCGGTCCTGAATTATTCATAATAAATTCTGCTACGGGTTTAACAGGTTTTTTAAGATGAACTCCGACATGATGGAAGTATTCTGTAGGCATCCAGTCTTTATAAAAACCATAGACACCTACAATAAGTAATGAGGAAGTGAATCCTATGACAATAAATTTAAGCGCTCTTTTTCTAAAAGCGCTAATCCCTAACCCTAATATTAGATAATAGTAAGGGGTGGAAATAATCAAACCCCGATAAAGATAGATAGAGGCAACTAATTTTGAGAATATAAAGGCTAATAATATTGGCACGATGAATAGAATAAGACAGAATATAAACGCTCTTCTTATTGACTTTTCTCTTTTTATAAGCCAAATAGCCGATATAAAGAGAATCAAACTTAATATGTTAAAGATTAAATAAGCAAACAGGTGACTGTTATAGCCCAAATTAAAATTTTCTATGGTTATCAAAAGGGATTTCCAATTGGAAGGAGGCGGCCACCATGACTTTCGAATCAAAGACATCCTCGGCCAAAATCCTCTCAGCTGAGGAATGAAAGACAGAGGGACCAATAGAGATACAATAAGTATCTTCACTGACCATTTCTTGCCACATAACGTAATGCAACAGATTAATTGAGTAATCGCAAAAAAGATATAGTATTGATGAGTGTAAATGCCTAATATGGAAGAAATTACACACCAGTATAGAAACTTATCCTCTCTTCGTTTAATAAACAGAAATTGAAAATAACCGGAGAGAAGCGCCAAAAATAACATAAGGCTATAACTTCTGGCTTCTTGGGCATACCAGAGATAAAAGGGAGAAAGGGCAGCGATAGCCGCTGCATACAACCCAGCAGACTTATTAAACAACTCTTTACCAAGTAAATATAGTACAGGGATAGAGGCTGAACTGAATAATAAAGAAGGAAACCGCAGGCTGAATTCAGAGAAACCAAATATCTTAGTCCAGCCGGCTAAGATGCTGAAGTATAGAGGAGGGTCCCAGAATCTAAGAAGATTTTTTAAAGGGTAAAATTCAAAAAAAGAACACATTTCGTCATGCCAAAGATTATGATAGCCTAAATGGTATAATCTAAGCAAAAAGGCGACTATAATAACAAACCATAACTTAGCAGGAATTAAAGTTGGCAGGTTACGAAGTCTGCTTGAAATTCTATCGGTTGACATTTATATTTTTAATTTCCTATAATATTACATTACTTTAGGGCTTAAATCAAGAGAGAAATTTGCTATCAAAAAAGATACTTGAAACTATTGAATACTTTATTATACTAATAATGTAAGTTGATTTTAGAATAACAGTTAGTTAAAAATGGATTATTTGAGACGTCAATAAAAGTTGCTAATTATTTAGGAATGTTTAAAAGTAACATATGAGAGGAGGTGTCTTATGAAGATTTTGTTTCGAAAGAGTGAGATCCTTTTTGCAGGCATAGCTTTTGTAAGTTTCATTGTCGCTATAATGATAAGAATTCTAAACGTTCCTTTTCTATTTGGAGTAACTCCTGAAGGAATGTTAATGTTTGCTCTGGGGTGCGCGGTTGTCAGTATCAATTTAGCTGTTTTAGAGTTAGCTCAGAAAGCATAAATTTTAGAAAACATAAAGAATATCTACTTACTTCTGCAGTAAGAGAGAATGTATACATTTTTGGGATAGATAGAAGACGCTGTATCCTCTAATTTAGTAAGAATTCCCCACCTGTAAAGGCGGTTTCTTAAACAAAACTAATAGGCACGACCTTAGAAGCCAGTTAAATGGTAAAAATTATCACTAAAGAATCCCAGGGAAGCCCGCTATAAAATGAATTTAATCCACGCGTTATGGCGGATAATGGACAAATTCATTCGTACCTTTCCTGCCAAGAGAGGCTATCGTGACGGGTTTAGGGGTTTTTTATGATTACTTACTTCTTGTCACTTTATCAAATCATAAGCTACGCTAAATACCGTGAATTGCAAAAGCAACAGTCTATGATAAAATGAAAGCTAAAGATGAAACCACTGGTAGTTGTAAAACATGAAATAGCTGCGTAACCCTTCCCTGGCTTCCGGAATATCCCGGCAACCACAAGGCTTGCGTAAACAGGTAGTCATATTCCGCACACCCCAGAAGGGAGTCCGGGTATATTGCTCATTGAGGAGGTTCATCAGCCGCTGACTTCCTTCCTGCGCATGGCCGGACCTCCTTTCCTTCCCCCCTTGCATTATACATTCTTCACCTTAAAAGGGGGTGAAAAGTGGCCTAGTTTTTCCCGAGCATTATAGATATAGTTTTACCTTCCGCAACACGCCTCCGTCATATTGACTGTGGCGTGTCGGATGACTTCAGCGCAGGCTGGTGCAACATTTAAGGACGTACCTATTTGGTTGCACCTGCAACATATAAGGACGTACCTAGTTTGGCTGCGTTGACGCTTATTGGTGCAGAAGCTCTGAGTAAAGAAAATGTTTCCTGGATAATAAATATGCTTTCTTTAGCGATTTTAAATAAAATACTGTTTGGGAACCTGCTTTTATGCAATACTGCGGGCATCTTCTCCAGATAGATGTTCCTGCGAAGGTACCCATTGTGCTTTGTGCAGTAGATATGTTAAACAAGCTAAAGAATTATAGAGAAAGGGAAATATATTTGGAAGAAAAATAAAACTATTTATTATTTATGAAGATAAATGAAGTTAGTTCTCTAAAAAGGATTATAGAAGAGAAACTCTTGTTTTTGTTTTCTTGGGAGCATTTTTACTTCTGTCTGGCTTAGGCGTTTTCCTAAATGTTCCTTAAGTGATTTGAAAGTTGTTTACAGTTTATTTGTATTTTATTGATTTTGAGAGGTGTGGGAAGAAGCAATTTTTTCTATTATATAATAGCAGAAAGGCTTAAGACAGCAGGGCCTTTTTAGGAATTAAGTTAATTCTCCTTACAGCGTTGTTGGCGATATTTATGGCTAATGATGTAGTTCTCCTAATAGTTGTCCCTTTAACTCTTGTTTTGGAAATTAAAGACAAGGCTATATTGGTTATTTTGGAAACAATAACTGCTAATGCTGCTTCTGCTTTTAATTTTTTGAAAGTGATTAGTCCTTTTGGATTATTTTTTAAGTTTAGTATTAATCGCAGGTTTAGTGAAAGCAAAAGGAAAGTTTTTAAGTCTGGAGAGGAACAATGTAAAGTTAAATAAAATTAATTGCTTTATTTATTTTAGCTATACTTAAAATTCTTCCTTTAACTATTGGTTTAGTCGCTTTAGCCTATGTTTTGTTTTTAGACAGAAGAAGTTTTGCTATAGACTATTTTCTTTTGGCTACTTTCTTCGTATTTTTTGGTTTTTACAGATAATCTTATCCAGATATTTAATTTCAAATTATCTAACTCTCAGGTTGTGTTTTTCCACTTCTGTTTTATTAAGTCAGTTAATTAGCAATGTGCCGCAACTTTATTTTTAGGAATAGTTTTCTATTTTCTAGTGAGAAGCAGATAAAGATAAATAACTAATTTGCTATTTTTTAAACTCGGGAGTAAAATAATAATATGCGCAGGAAAAAGTGTTGCCGTTGTTGGTGGGTAGGAACCTGAAATCGGATTCTTAAATTTCAGAAAAGTCTCTTCTGTTAATTCTGTTAATCTTGTATATATAGTTTGGTCCAAGTGGCAAGGGGGTGTTTGCAATGAATAGATTTGAATATTTTAAAGATATAGCAGAGAATGCAAAGGTGTTGGGCGAAGGCTGGGATAAAATTTTGGAGGCAGCTTTAATTATGCACGGTCATCTATGTGGAGCAATGCCTCTTGGCTTTAGAGCGGGAAGGCTGGCGTTGAAGGTACTCGAAACCGAACGGGAACCTAATATGTCAAAAGTTGCCTTTGTAGAAACCGGCACATTTCATGCCGCAGGCTGTTTTGTTGATGGAGTGCAATTTGCCACTGGTTGCACTTACGGAAAAGATTTGATAGAGAAGCTTGACTATGGTAAATGGGCAGTAACTTTAGCTTTAAAGAAAGACGGCAAGGCCGTAAGAGTCTCTGTAAAACCTGAGATGGTAGAGGCGATGTTCTCCAGTAAATTTATGAGCGAAAGAAAGAGAGGAATTCCTCCCGCAGAAGTCAATCCCGAGTTTATTCTGGAGGGGTTTAAGAAAACTATCAGCCGGCCGGATGAGGAGATTTTAGCAGTATCTAAAATCTTTACCTGCAATTTTCCTCCCACTCCTAAGCCGTCTTTTAATATTGTAAAATGTGAAGTTTGCGGCGAGATGACAGCTGAGAATAAAATGAGGATAAAAGAGGGTAAGAAAGTATGCTTGCCTTGTTCTGGGTATAAAGTGTGAGAAATAATTAGCGCAAATAAAATTTCAAGAGTTTGGAATATCTAAAGGAAAAGAGATATCCTTAGGTTTAGATAGAGGGAGGAACTATGAATCCAATTTATTGGTCGCCGGTGATTTTCTTCTTTATTGCTTTTGTGTTTTCTATGTTAGGGATGGGCGGTTCCCAGCTTTATATACCGGTTTTGTTCTGGCTGGGTATGGATTTTAAGACACAGGCAATTCCTCTGGGGATGCTTTTAAATGTTGTAAATTCTTCATCGGCCGCCTTCGTCTATGCGAGGAAGAAACTTATCGAATGGAAAACTGCTATTCCTTTCGGGTTTTTTATGGTTATTTTCGCGCCTTTGGGGACATGGGCTAATATAAACCTGCCGACAAAGCCGGTAATTCTGATATTTGCTATATTTACTGCCGCTGCGGCTATTCTTATGCTTTCCGGATGGAAACCTAAAAGAGGAGGATTATCCGGCAAGGGAAAGTTTATTTTAGGTATTGTCGGCGGGGGATGCTTGGGATTTTTTGCCGGGTTGATAGGCAGGGGCGGAGGGAGTTTTGTTGTTCCTTTGCTTTTCATTGCCGGCTTAAATCCAAAGTTTGCCGCGGCAACTTCCGCTTTCGTTGTAACCTTTTCGGGGCTGTCAAGCTTTATTTCACATATTATGACCGCGGCACAGCCTGATTGGCTTTTGTGGGGATTGTGCGCAGCCAGTGTTTTTTTAGGAAGCCAGGCAGGTTCAAGGCTAATGGCGGGTAAACTTAAATCTAAAGGTATAAAGTTAGTATTCGGCTTTGTACTCTTAGGTGTTGCCGCTCTTTTAATTGTAAAAGATGTTTTGTTGAAATGAATCTGAGTTGAGGTATGGCATCTTTGAAGATGCCCGCTAAGTTTATATTTTTGAAGAGAAAGCTTAAACTGGAAGGAGACTTATTTGAGAGCGCAAAAGATTTTCGTCTTTAGGGAAGATGGCTCATTTTGGTAAGATACCGGAGTTGCAGCGAGCTTGTGGTTGAGAATTATATAAGGTATAAACAAGGGAAGCTTTTGTGCCGACCTTGTTCAGGCCATAGAGTCTAAGAAAAGAGTAGCAGTGAGGCTGTTTATATTAGCAGCTATATTTTTAATCGTTTCTCTTTTTTTCTCTATGCTTGGTATAGGGGGAGGAATGTTTTATGTTCCCATCCTGCTTTTTGCTAAATTTTCTCTTCACACGGCGGCTCCTCTCAGTTTAAGTCTTATCCTGGCTACCTCTTTCTCCGCCCTTTTTGTCTTCTTGAGAAATAAATTAGTTGATTGGAAATTAGCAGCGATTATCGATCCCCCTACTGATATTATGGCTTTTGTGGGAGGGTATTTTGCTGCTTTTGTTTCGGAGGCGTTGCTTAAACTTGTTTTGGTTTTTGTATTAGTAGTAGCAGGAGTATTTATGATGAAAAAAGGCAGACCCAGAACATTATGCCCAGAGAAAAAAGTTTGGTGGTGCTGGGAGAGGAATTTCTGCGGCCGTAGTTACCGTGTCAACCTGCTTCTGACTCTGCCGCTTACGGCTGCGGTGGGACTTCTTTCGGGGATGCTGGGCGTTACGGGAGGAGTGATTAAACTTCCGCTAATGGTGCTTTTCTGTGGTGTGCCTATGGATATTGCTATTGCTACTTCTACGGTAATGGTAGCTGTTACGGCTTTATTCGGCTTGAGCGGCCATATTGCCGGTGGAGGCATAAATATTGTTTTTGGTATTCCTCTGGCTATAGCAGCTTTTATTGGTGGGCAGGTAGGCAGCCGGATTTCTATAAAGAGCAATAAGGGGCGCCTTAAGAAAATTTTTGGCTTTGCATTAATTGTTATTGCTGTAAGAATACTATTCAGCCTTAGCGGCAGGTAGATTTCTGAGAACAGTTTTTTTAAGAAAGTTAAAATTAGAGTCTTAATTTTTGGAGTAAGGCAAATGAAAATATTAATTCTTTTTTATATTTCTCTTCTCTCTTTTCCTCTCTGGGCTAGAAACTGGGAGTATTATACTAACTACAAACTAGTAACTCCTATCAACAAAAGCAAGAATATTTTTTTCAATTTTGGGGAAGAAATAAGATATAAAAAGGGGATAAACTACTACCGCAAATCTTCTTTTGGCTTCTCGCGCAAAATAGGTTCTCATTTAAGCTTAGGTTTTTATTATGGCTTTGAATCCAAAAGAGAAAATAATTGGCATCCTTGGCATATGTTCTGGCCCCAGCTTGATTATAATATTTTAGGAAGATATATCAGTTTCTCTTCCAGTACAAAGTTGGAGCGCCATTGCCATAAGGATCGGTATCGGATAAGGGAGAAGGTCAAATTTGTTCTGCCTTGGGGCAAAAAAATAAGTTTTTTCTTTGGTGACGAAGGAAGAATATTTTCTTTGTTCAGCAGCCCTTACGGAGGAGAAAACGAAGTCTTTAGTGGATTGGCCATTAGGTTGTCCCATAATCTTTGTGCTGAAATTTACTACGATTTACGCCGTACTAAAAAAGACGGAGTGTGGTATAATACCAATTGTCTAAGGACTAATTTTAATTTTAAATTTTAATACCGCTCTGCTTTTTTAACTTCTTCCTCATTTTTCCTCAGCTGATTATTGCTTAAGGGAGTTTGATTGACAAATACGCAATATTGGTCTATATTAACCGAAAAGAATAAGGAAAGAAAGGGGCTGTTATGGTGGAGTTTAGTGATTTTAAGAAGTTAGATATGAGAATTGGCGAAATTAAGGAAGTAGAGAATCACCCTCAAGCAGACCGTCTTTATCTGCTTAAGGTTGATGTAGGTGAAAAAATTATCCAGTTAGTGGCAGGCCTAAGGCAGCATTATGAGGCGGAGGAACTAAAAGGGAAAAAGATAGTGGTTATTACCAATTTACAGCCGCGCCAGATTCGGGGCATTACTTCAGAAGGAATGCTTTTGGCTGCTTCTCAAGAGGGAGTTTTGTCTCTTCTAACTGTAGATAGAGAAATTGGCAATGGTGCTGCTATAAGCTAAAAATGGTTAAGACATTTTATCTTGAGTTCCATACCCAGGGCCGCTCTTCCATAGTGAACATCACCGAAGAAATTACCAAGTTACTCAAGAAATCACAGCTTCAGGAAGGCGTATTAAATATTAACTGCATTGGTTCTACTTGTGCTCTAACTACTTTAGAGTATGAACCGGCTTTGGTGAAGGATCTACAAGATTTAGCAGAACGCTTAATCCCTGCCTCTTTCTATTATCGTCATAATGATACATGGGGTGATGACAATGGTCATTCTCACCTGCGTTCCTGCCTTTGGGGAACGTCGCTTTCTTTGGCTGTTAGCAATGGCAAACTAGAAGTTGGCACGTGGCAGCAAGTAGTATTTATAGATTTTGATATACGGCCACGCCAGCGTAAGGTAGTTCTAAAATTTATAGGAGAGTAATGTTGCTGCAGGATTTCTCTTATATAGTCTTAGATGTTGAGACCACAGGCCTTAATCCTCAAGAAGGAGAAAGTATTTGTGAGATAGGAGCTTTGAAAGTTAAGGGAGGGAAGATTATTGATACATTTGTCCGCTTGGTGAAACCACGTAAGCCCATTCCTGCGCTCATTAGTAATCTTACAGGTATAACTAATTTTATGGTCAAAGAGTCTCCTTATTTTGGAGAAATTGCTCCAGAATTTCTTGATTTTATAAAAGACCTGCCAATTTTTGCTTACAATGTTAAATTCGATATAAATTTTATTAATTCTGAACTTGCTGCCTATCAGCGAGAAGAAATAGGGAATACTCTAGTAGATATTCTTTTTATCTGTCGTAAGTTATTTGCAGGGAAACTGACAAGATTCAGTTTGAAAGAAGTGGCTGAGTTCTTAAGTATAGATACTTCCCATTTGCACCGGGCTTTAGCAGATGCAAAAGTAGCAGGAGAAGTTTTGCAGCGGATCATAGATTTTTTAAGCAAGAGAGGGATTAAAGAGGGAGAAATGTTTTTATCATTTTTTTCTCAGGCTAATTATCATCCTCTTTGGCAAGATAATCATTTGAAAATTCTTCATTCCGCCATTGAAGAAAAAAGATGTGTTTATATAAAATATTTTTCTTATAGCAGGCTTGACTTTCTTGATTTAGAAATACTACCTTTGAAGGTAGAGAAACACGAAGGGCGCAACTATCTGATAGGTAAATATTTAGATAAGGAAGGAGATAGCATCTTTAGTGTAAGCCGCATAGTAAAATTAAACCGAGCTTGATGATATTTGTTACAGGAGCCAGGGGTGCGCCTAAAGATAAAGCGGTAAGGACACTAGCTCTTAAAATGAAATCTGCCGGAGCTAGTGATCTTAGTTTATGTTGTATCTTTTTTCGTTATACTGATTTTTCTCCCCATCATTTAGAAATTTTCTCTGAGATAGTAAAATGCAAGAATATTATCGGAAGTGCCGTTCCCTTTATTTACACTAAACCAGGGATACCTCAGGATATAGCATGTATAGGTTTTGATGAGTCAGATTCTTCTGCTTTCTTTCTGGGCGATATAAAAAGTAGCGAGGCTCCTTTGCGCTTAGAATCTTTATTTCACCAAGTAGCTTCTAGGCAGCAAAGAAATAAAAGAGGACTGTTGTTGGGATTATTTGAGGCGGATATAGAATATCCTCCCTCTTTAACCAGAGCAATACAAAGAGCTATAGGACTAAATATATCTTTTATAGGTATAGCAAGCGCAACCCTAGTAGGATACAGGATGAAGACAGGCGGTGTGTTATATGGCGGCCAGGTATGCGATAATGCTTTTGCAGGATTATATTTAAAAAATATAAGATCAGCCTTTAGTTTTGCTTCCGGCTTTAAGCCTGTGGGGCGTTCATCAAAGGTGACTTCTTACTATAAAAATATTGTGAAAAGTGTAGAAAAAAAACCAGCTAATCTTTTATATCATAGATATTTTGGCCCTAAGTATTCTCTCTTGAATCAGGGCGCCTTGAATCTTATTTCTACCTTATATCCTTTAGGTTTTCGGAAGGAGGAGGAAGGGTTTATTATCCGTGCTCCTTCTCGCATAAGGATAGACGGTTCTTTAGAATTTTGGGGAGATGTTCCTTCTTCTCATTGTCAGTTTATGATTTCTACTAAAAAAGACCTTATTGATAGTACCGTGGGGGCTTTTAAGGAAGCTATAAAAGAAATAAGTTCTCCTCAGATGATTTTAGTAGTTGATTCTGCGGCACGAGTCAGAGCATTGGGGGATCTGTATTATCGTATTTTTGATCTAGCAGGTGAGGCTGTAGGTTCTTTGCCGGTTGTGAGTATAGGTGTTCCCTATAGTATGGGAAAGATGAGCTTTTCCTGGGGTTATTCGAAGCTGGATATACTTGACCATACGGCGACTATAGTAGTTCTAGGTAGAGATAATGAATAGTAAAATATTTGGTTTTTTTAATTTAGGGGACGGAATATGCTGGTGGGTAGCAGCTGCTTTATTTCTTGTACTGTTAGTGTTAATTTACTATATATGGGATCTTACAAATCGTCTAAAGGTATTAGCAAGAATGAATAAGGAATTTGAGAGAAATCTGGAAGAGGTCGATGAGCAGGCTCGCTTAGTTATCCAGACAGACCTGGAAATGAATGAGATACAGGAGAAGATAGACGAAAGAATGCGAGCCCTCTTGGCTCTGCAACGTCTGAGCAGGATATTTAGCAGTTCTTTAGAGAAGGAGAAGATATTTGCAGGTTTTAATAATGATCTATTGGAAGAGATCGGATTTAATGTATGTATTTTAGTGCTCAAAGAGACACAGCCAAGAATTAGAGTTGAGATTGGTTTGGAACCAGAAAGAAAAAAATATTTAGAAAAATTTCTTCAAGAGAAAAATCCTTTCTCAATTCTTAAACAGTATCCTTTAATCATTAGCAATCAGAATTATGCTGAGAATGATGTAAATCAATGGCAAGATTTTATCTCTAATAACTTAGCCTTAAAGTTCTTTTTAATAACTGCTTTAGTTATGGAGGGAAATGTGGAGGGGTTTTTAGTTTTGGGTAACAGTTATGAGATAGAAGATTTTGAAGGGAAGAAAGAAATAGCAGAAATTCTTTCTTCTCAGTTATCCCGTACCCTCGAAAATATAAATCTTTTTGAAGAGTTATTTCGTACCAAGCAAGCATTGGAGATGAAGGTACAGGAGCGTACCCGGGAGCTGAGTCAAGCCTTAGAAAGGCTTGAGAAAATCAACAAACTTAAAAGCGAGTTTGTTTCTGCTGTGTCACATGAGTTTCGCACTCCTTTAACTTCTATAAAGGGATATGCTTCTTTGTTAGCCAAAGATAAATTTGGTAAGGTTAGTGACGAGATAAAAATGAGGTTGGAGCGCATAGACCAGCAGGCAGATATATTGGTAGATATGATTAACAAGATGCTGGATATAGCCCGAATTGAATCGGGAAGAGTGTCGGTAGAGCTGGCAAAAGACGATATCACAAAGGTAGCTCAGGAAGTATTAGAAAATATGCAACCCCAAATAAAGGAGAAAAATCTGCATATAGAATTTCAATCTCCCCCTCATGTGGTTTTTCTCTTTGACAAAAACATGATAAGGCGAGTATTTACTAACCTTCTAAGTAATGCGGTTAAATTTACTCCTTCCCAGGGTACCATTAGAATTATAATAGAAGAGTCAGCAGAAGAAGTAAAAGTTGTGGTTCAAGATAGCGGGATAGGTATTCCTGCGGAAGATTTAGAGAATGTGTTTAGAGAATTTTACCGCGTAGAATCGGGCGGTAGTAAAGAGATTAAAGGCACAGGTTTGGGCCTTTCGTTAGTTAAAAATATAATCGCGGCCCATAAAGGCAAAATATGGGCAGAAAGTCAGCCTTCTCGCGGGGCAACTTTTATTTTTATTTTACCTAAGAAAAGGCAGGAGGTATGAAAGAGAAGATATTAGTGGTAGATGATGAACCTTTTATACGCGACATATTGAAGACTGTACTCCAGGAGCATTATGATATAGATGAAGCTGCAGACGGAGAGGATGCGTTAGAGAAGCTTAAGAAACATCAATTCTCCTTGGTGATTCTAGATTATAAAATGCCTAAGAAAGACGGGTTAGAAGTATGTCGCCAGATTCGAAAAGATTCCCTTTACCTTCATACGCCCGTAATTATGCTTACGGGCAAGGGCGAGACGCAGGATAAAATAGCAGGATTGGAAGCAGGAGTAGACGATTATATTATTAAACCTTTTGAGCCAGAGGAGCTTCTAGCACGGGTAAAGATGGTTCTACGCCGTTCCGCACGGGATCTAGACGCCAGTCCTCTTACTCGCTTACCAGGTAATGTGTCTATTTATAATGAGATTAATCAGCGGCTGGAAAGAAAAGAGTCTTTTGCAGTTCTCTATTTAGACCTTAATAAATTTAAAGCTTATAACGACTATTATGGGTTTAAAGAGGGTGATTTCTTAATCCAGAAAACGGCCCGTTTAATAATAGAAGTGGTTAACAATCGCGGTAGCCAGAATGATTTTATTGGCCACATCGGAGGAGATGATTTTGTGATAATAACAGAAGTTGAGACTGCTAGAGCTGTAGCGAGCTATATAGTGGAGGAGTTTGATAGGATAGCTCCTAGTTTCTATAAGGAAGCAGACCGCAAGAAAGGGTTTATTATAACTAAGGATCGACAGGGAAGAGAGCGGCGTTTTTCTATTCTTTCTGTAGCTATAGGTATTGTATGGGTACGCCCGGGTATATTTTCTCATGTAGGCGAGATATCAGGACGAGGCGCAGAGGTAAAAGCTTATGCCAAAAGTTTTCAGAAAAGTATTTATGTTGAAGATAAGCGCATGTAGCTGCAAAATTTGACAAAATAACCTTATTCTGTTATAGTCTTAAAACATGGAGAGAAAGGTTAAAATCGCAGTAATAATGGGAGTAATCATCATGGGGATAGGAATATGTAATTCTTCCTATCCGTTCTGGATCTGGTCTACCAAAAGCAAAAAATGGAGAAATCCAGAATATTCTCCTCTGGCTTCTCCTCAAGCTCAATTCGAGAAAGCTAAAAAAATCTTCGATCAAAAACAATATAAACAGGCAGCCAAAGAGTTCCGTAAATTAATAATTCATTTCCCTGATTCTCTTCAAGCACCGGATGCGCAATTTTTTATTGGCGAATGTTTTAATCAATTGGGTAATAAATATCGGGCTTTCCAGGAGTACCAGAAGGTCATAGATTCTTATCCTTACAGTAAAAAGATTGCCGAAGTAGTTAAAAAGGAATATGAAATAGGAGAGTATTTTCTTAGCCGCCCTCGCAAAAAATGGCTGGGCATATCAGAAGATGATTTGTTTGAACATCCTGCTATTGAAATATTCAAGAAAGTAAAAGAAAACTCTCCTTATTCTCAATATGCGGTTATGGCTGAATACAAACTAGGCCTTTTATATACTAGATTGTCTCGTTACCAGGAGGCTATAGATTCTTTTAAAGAATTAATAGAAAAACATCCTGAAAGTAAATGGGCAGATGCGGCGCGTTATCAATTAGCCCTGTGCAGCGCTAAAGCTTCTTTAGGCCCCGATTATGATCAAGAGTTAACCGCTCAGGCGAAAGAGAAATTTCAGGAATTTCTTGCCGCTCATCCTGATGCCGAGCTATCTACTACGGTGATTAAGGAACTCAACAGACTTAGTGAGAAAGAAGCCAAGAAGGAATATGATATAGGAATGTTTTATGAAAAGCAAAAATCTTATAAGGCGGCTCTTATTTATTATCGTTATCTAGTGAAGCACTATCCGGGTACTGATTGGGCAAATAGGGCTAAAGAGAAAATTATAGAACTTGAGGAGAAAGTAAAATGAGGGGTTTTTTTGCTAGCCTATTAATTATTTTGATGTCCGGTTGCTACAGTACGAGAGGATTTATAGATTCTAAGTATAAAACTATCTATGTGGAGCCGGTCAAAAACAAAATAAAATTTACGCAAGAGACACAAGAATATTCTAAATACCGCAGTTTTCCCGCTCTGTTTGAGAATAATTTTACTGCTGCCCTTATAGACAGATTTAATCTCGACGGAGCCTTAAAGGTAGATAACCGCTATTTTTCACAGTTGCGCTTAGAAACGGAAATCAATGATTTTGTAAGAGATGTTTTGCGTTACACTGACAGTGATAGCGTGGAGGAATACCGCTTGAAGCTATTTTTCGAGTACCGGCTTTATGATAATAAAACCAATGAACTAATTAAAGAAAATAGCCTTATTGCTGATGCTAATTATAGTTTGAGCGGTTCTACTGCTACTTCAGAAGAAGGAGCGCTGAAAGAGCTGTTTATTGACGCAGCGCGTCGCTTGGTAGAAGATGTAACTGAAGCATGGTAAAGAAGAAAGTATTTGTTCTTTGGGGAGAAGGGAAGAACATAGACCTTAAGATAAAAAATATTCGGCAGTCCTTTCTAGAAAAGGCCCCCTTCTTAAATACCGTCTCTTTTGATTCTCAGGCAGATAACGAAGAGAGTTTATGGTTAGAGTTGCATAATTTTTCTTTCTCTTGCCGCCTATTTATTATAGCTAATTCTCACTCACTAAGCGAGAGACTGAAAAACAGCTTGAGGACTAAAATAGAAAACCATCCAGAGAGGGATTACTTTATATTTATTTTTCCTTACCTGGTGCAGAAAGAGAGATTATCTCAAGATAAATTCTATCGTTGGCTTTTACGTCTCTCTCCGCCTCTTAATTTCTCTTTCTCTTCTCCTCCCAGCACCAAGAGCCTTTTTTCAGCCTTGCGTCGGGGTTCTTTATCAGAGATATTTTTATTAACCGAGAAGATATTTAGAACTTCCTCGGAACGAAAGGATATTCTGAGTCTAAAAATTCTAGGTATAATTGCTCGCTATTTTGCTGTTCATCCTGACGTAAGAGAAAAAAATAAAATATACCATTCTATCTTTTACACAGACAGAATCTTAAAAAGTACACAGTTGAATCCTCAGTATGTATTAGAATTATTGCTTCTGCGTCTTTTTGGCCGGCGTAAGCTTTTTGGTTAGACGGGATTTTTTACGTGCCGCTTTGTTTTTGTGTACTACGCCTTTAGCGGCAGCTTTATCAAGTTCTTTATAGACAATCTTGAGTTGTTGTTTAGCTTTCTCGCTGTCTTGGTTTTTTACAGCTTTAAGAAAACTTTTTATGGCGTCTTTTATCTTCTTTTTTACAAAGAGATTACGTGCTCTTCTTTTTTTAGCGGCTCTGAGACTTTTTAAAGCTGTTTTTCTTTGAGGCATTGCTTCTCCTTCTTAGGAAACAATTAAAACAGAAAAAGAAGAAATGTCAAGAAATTTTAAAGCTTTCACCAGAGATATTTCTGTGATTTTCTCTGGCACTTTTCTTTCACGTCTATTAGGATTTGTGCGGGATGTGCTTATTGCCCGTTTTTTTGGTACCGGCCCGGCTTTGGAAGCTTTTTTAGTTGCATTTAAACTTCCTAATTTTTTTCGTTTCCTTATGGGGGAAGGAGCTTCCGATTCAGTTATTGTGCCGGTTCTTTCCGAATACCGCGATAAGAAAGAACTTTATTTAATCGGCAGAAAAGTTATCTCGTTTTCTCTGCTTATTCTTAGCATTATAACTGTAGGCGGGATAGTTTTTTCCCGTTTTATTATTACTATAACCGCTCCTGGTTTTATCAGTGACCCTTTTAAGTTTCATCTTAGTGTTATAATTACTAAGATAGTCTTTCCTTATCTCATTTTTATGGGCATTTCTGCTAATATTGGAGCTTTATTTTCCGTAAAAAATAGATTTTTTGTTCCCTCTTTCTCTCCCCTTATTTTAAACCTAGTGTTGATTATAGCTATTTTTTTGTCAGGATACTATTTTAATAAATCTATCTTTATAATTGCTATAGCTGTTCTGGCGGCAGGATTCCTGCAGTTTCTGTGGTATGGGATAAATATTTCACGGGAGAAAGAATTTAAGTTTGGTTTTGATTTTCGTCCTGATAGGGCCCTTACTAAGATGTTTAAATTATCTTTACCGCGCATACTCTCAGCAGCCATCTATAATCTAAATGTCTTGGTCGATACGATTTTAGCTTCTTTTTCCTTTATTGTAGGTACAGGAGCAATCGCCGCCATTTATTACTCCCAAAGAATTATTCAGACGGCGGTGGCGATATTTACTCTCAGTATCTCACGTGCTGCTATACCTAAACTTTCTTATGCGGCGGCGCATAATGATATTAATGATTTTAAGCATATTTTGTCTTTTGCTTTTGAAATCTTGGCTTTAATAATTATTCCTTTGAGCGGCTTCATTTTCCTATTTTCTTCTCTTATTATAGAGGTAATATTTAAAAGGGGCAGCTTCGGAGGGTATTCGGTGATGATTACTGCCTCTACGCTCTCATTTTACAGCCTGGGTCTTTTCTTTTTTAGCATAAACATACTTATGATTAGAGCTTTCTATTCTTTGCAGGATACCTTTACGGTGGCTAAAGTATCACTAAAGAGCTTTCTTATTAACTTGGTATTAAACATAACCTTAATGTTTCCTCTGAAAGTAGGAGGACTGGCTTTAGCCAGCAGTTTAGCGGCGGCATTGACTTCTTTTATGCTGCAGAGGCGTTTGAGGGAAAAAATAGGAGCAGTTGACTCAGGATTGTTAAGGGAAATCCTGAAAATAATTCTCGCTAGTATTTTAATGTTAATTATCTCTTTCTCCTTGCGCTCCTGCTTAAATTTTAGCCATCACTTTGTGGCTCTTATTTTCTTCTTGATTGTGGGATTTTGCTCTTTTGTTATCTGGGGCTGGATTTTAAATATAAAAACATTGCGGCGCCTTCTCTTATGGCTGAACTCAAAGAACAAGTAGAGAATTTACCAGATTTATCCGGAGTGTATATCATTAAAGATAGCACTAATAGAGTATTATATGTGGGTAAAGCTTCTTCTTTGCGCCAGAGAGTGAGATCTTATTTTTCTCCTAATCTTTCCCCTGCTAAATTACGTATGATACAGGAAGCGTTTAGCATAGATTATATAGTTTCCCGTAGCGAAGCAGCGGCGCTTATTCTGGAGGCAGCCCTTATAAAAGAACTAAATCCCCCTTACAATATTGAACTTAAAGATGATAAGAGTTATCCCTATGTGGCGATAAGCAATGAAGATTATCCTTATCTGACAATTACGCGGCGCAGGAATCTAGCCGCGCGCTATTTCGGCCCCTATGCTAAAGCCGGCCTTTTACGAGAGGCGTTGTCTCTATTGAGGAAGATTTTTCCTTTTCGTTCCTGCCGCCGTCTGCCTTCTTCCGCCTGTTTGTTTTATGATTTAAAGCTTTGTCCCGCCCCCTGTATTCAAAAGGTCGATAAAAATGCTTATCGGCAGAATCTAAAAGGTATTATTATGGTCTTGGAGGGAGAAAGAAAAGATTTAATAGAGGTGCTGGAGAGAAAAATGAGGCTAATGGCAAAAAGGCTTAGGTTTGAAGAGGCGGCTCTTCTAAAACAAAAGATAGAAGCTTTACAATCACTTTACTTTCCTGAAGACGAGATGCTGGAAGTAATAGATTTGAAGGAGACGGCCGGCCTTTTACGATTGCCTCTTCATATTGAGACTATAGATATTTCTAATTTAGCCGGCAAAGAAAGTACCGGGTCTGTTGTGGTATTCAGAGAGGGCCGTCCCTGCAAGGATATGTATCGGCGCTTTAAGATAAAGGGCTCTGCTAAGGGTGATATTGCTATGATGACAGAAGTAGCCTACCGCCGCCTTGTTCGTCTCAAGAGGGAAAGCAGTAGGATGCCGGATCTTTTGGTTCTTGATGGCGGTCCTGCTCATATTGCCGCAGTTTTAAAGGTGGCGAGAGAGTTGCAGGCTGATATAGAAGTTGTGGCTTTAGCCAAAAGGGGTCGCGATAAACTATGGCTTCCTAACAGAGACAAGCCTCTGCGACTTCCTTCTAACTCACGCGCGCTGAGACTTTTGCAGAGGGCCAGAGATGAAGCGCATCGTTTTGCGCGTCGCTATCATCTCTTAGTAAGAAAAAGGAAGGTTTATGAGTAAGAAAGGCAGTTTTACAAAACGGGTACTGCAGGAAGTAGTAAAGATTCCTTTGGGGCATACTGTTACCTATAAGGAGATAGCCGCCCGTGCCGGGAATCCTAAAGCGGCACGAGCTGTAGGCAATATTCTTAAGCATAACCGGTGGGTTTTCTTTATTCCCTGCCACCGCGTGATAAAAAGTAGTGGCGATATAGGTGGGTATGCTTTAGGGAAAAAGCTGAAGAGAGAACTAATAATTTTTGAGCAAAAAATAAAAAATATGTTAAAATAATTAAGCCGTTAACAGGAGGGAGCTATGGTTATTGAAAGATTTATACAGATGATGATAGAAAAAGAAGCCTCCGACCTCTTTCTGAGAGTAGCTACTCCTCCTAAGGCTAGAATCTACGGAGAAGTTATGAGTTTAGATGAGAAGCCTTTGAGCTCGGAAGAAATGAATAGAATTGTAGAGGAAGTTGCCGGGAAGAGCTTCCTGAGTGATTTAGAAAGAAATAAGAATTACGAAAGAGGGTTATGGTTCAGAGATAATTGGCGCCTCAGGGTTAGTGTTTTCTACCAGCGCAACACCTTGGCTATGGTAATAAGAAAAATAGATTTGAACATCTCTTCTTTTGAAGCATTAAATTTGCCCACAAAAGTGCTTCAAGACCTCTGCCGCCAAAAGAGAGGTATGGTTTTACTTACTGGCACCACCGGTTCAGGAAAATCTACGGCCATAGCTTCTATGATTGATTATATCAACAGCAATTTCCGGCGCCATATTCTTTCTATAGAGGAGCCAATAGAGTTTACCTTTACGGACAAGAAATCTATAGTTACCCAGAGAGAAATAGGTAAAGACGTTGAAAGTTATCAGGAAGCTCTAAGACAATTTGCACTTCATTCTCCCGATGTAATATATATTGGCAACATCAGAGACGAGGCTACTATGCAGGCAGCACTTATGGCTGCGGATGCGGGAGTGCTGGTTTTTTCTACCATTCATACTGTAAATGCCCCTCAAACTATAGACCGTATCTTGAGTTTTTTCCCTCCTTATCAGCATAATTTTGTTCTTCTGCAGCTTTCCCAGCTTCTTAGAGGTGTTGTATCTTTACGCCTCTTACCTCGCCAGGACGCAAAAGGATTGATTCCTGCTTACGAAATTATGACCCTTAGTCCCAGCATTTCTCGTCTCATTCGAGAAGGGAAACTGTGGGAGATATTAAGATATATAGAAGAGGGTGAGATTTACGGTATGACCAGTTTTGAGCAGGTTCTGTTGCGATTGGTAAAAGAGGGGAAGATATCCGTAGATACAGCCTTGAGTTTTTCTGACCGCAAAGAAGAATTACGCATGAAATTAGATAAATAGCGCTTCGTTTATCAATTTAAGGAGGAAAAATGGAAGAATTGAAGAGAACAGCAGTCCGTTTTCAGAAAAAGTTAAAAGAGCTAGGAGGTTATCTTTGACCTTCCTGGTATAGAGAAAAAAATAAAGTCTATTCAAGAAAAAATGCATAATCCACATTTCTGGAATGATAGTACCTTAGCTAACAAGGATATCCGGGAATTAAAAAGGCTGAAAGCAAAACTAAAGCTATGGCAGGAATTGAGAGACAGAGCCGGTGACTTTGCAGAACTAGTTGAAATAGCGGAAGGAGAATCTGACCATAATGATTTGATAAAGGAAAGTAATTATTTAGAAAGAGGGCTGCGGCAGCTTGAGCTGGAGATACTTCTAAAGGAAAAATTTGATATTAACTCTGCTATTGTAGATATAAATGCCGGGGCAGGAGGCACAGAGGCTTGTGACTGGGCGGGAATGCTCTTTAGAATGTATTCCCGCTGGGCAGAAAAAAGAGGATATGGAGTTAAAGTAGTTGATGTGTGGGAAGAAGAAGGCAAAGGGTTGCTTAAGAGTGTTACTTTCATCGTAGAGGGCGATTATGCTTATGGCTATCTTAAAGCAGAAAAAGGGGTCCATCGGCTGGTACGAATTTCTCCTTTTGATGCCAACCGCCGCCGTCACACTTCTTTTGCCTCGGTAGGGGTTTTACCAGAGATAGAGAACGAACTTGAGGTTAAAATAGATGAAGAAGATCTAAAAATAGAAACGTTCCGCGCCTCAGGGCACGGCGGCCAGCACGTAAACCGCACAGATTCGGCGGTAAGAATTACCCATCTGCCTTCGGGTATAACAGCTCAATCGCAAAGGGAACGTTCGCAATATCAAAATAAGCAGACGGCTCTTAGAATCCTTAAGGCAAGATTATATGAGCTGAAAGAACAAGAGCGGCAACAAGCTTTAAATAAAATAGCGGGGTCCAGAGACAAGATTGAATGGGGCTCTCAAATCCGCTCTTATATTCTTCATCCTTATTTGTTAGTAAAAGACCACCGCAGTGGTTTTGAGACTTCCCGCGCTCAACAGGTGTTGGATGGTGATATTGACGATTTTATTTTTGCCTATCTCAGAAAGAATATAAACTCTTACGATGTTTAAGGGGTATTTTATAAAACAACACCAAAAACGTATTGATAGAAATGTCTCTTCAGTCAATATCAAGCTTAACAGAGAGATACCTCTTCCTTCCGCGGCAGAAATTGCCAGACTCTCTTCGCTGGTCTCTGCTGTAAATGCCAAAGAAAAAGAAGTAAAAGATAAACCGCAAGATTTCTTCCGGCAGCAGACAGCTAAATTTCGCCAGATGATTTCCGCCCAAACTAAAACTCTTTCTTCTCCTCAAGAAATACGTCATAAAGAGGAGGAG
>Ga0180301_10001216_pt1 | contig 20188 bp, 24 predicted proteins | sample GuaBasSediGuay16_FD_121797 | JGI IMG/M metagenome (GOLD analysis project Ga0180301, IMG submission 121797) | Subseafloor sediment microbial communities from Guaymas Basin, Gulf of California, Mexico - Guay16, Core 4569-2, 12-15 cm | ecosystem: Environmental > Aquatic > Marine > Hydrothermal...
TGGTCCGTGGGTTCGAATCCCACCCTCTCCGTTAAAAATTAAATTAATTTAATTTTTAACAGATGCTGAGGCAATGTGCCGAAGCGCCGCTTAGGTAATTTCATAAGCAGTTAATTCCTTTAAAGTTATATATAAATGTAGTAAAATAAAGGGGTTAACTGCTTTTTGTCTATTTAGATATTTCTTGTATATTTTGCTGATTTTTGAAATCCATGACACGAAAATGACACGTTAGAATTTGGTGTCCTAAAAATTTGTAAACAAAAAATAAAGAAAAAGTAGTAGAAAAAAGAAGTTCGTCTAATAATTACTAAACAAAAATATCACATCGGAAGATGGAGAATTCATGACCGACTCTTTGAGTCACGGAGTAGTTTTTCTTGGACTATGCGAACGTGCTGCATACGTTCGAGAGGGTAACACTAATATCTTCAAATGGAACATCCTAGGACTTAAATACATAGTACTCTCACACATTTTTCCATTGAGGTTGGTTGGGTGGAATCTTGGGTTTGCGTTTCTTCCCACGAGTGTTATCGATGAGCAACGCCTTAGAATAACTGACGAAACAGGCGATGAAGTTGGAACAATAACTCTTTCTGCTAAGGTAACTACTCCCGATGCTAAGAACCCGATGTTAAAACAAGATGGTCCCATGGTTTTCTCTCCAGAACGTGGATGGACAGTCATTTTCTTGTCGCTAGGAGAAACCGATATCATCATTAAGAAGCCCGGAGTCTACTATTTGAGTCTCGTTACTGCTGAGGAATTGCATGTCATTGGACAAATACACTTTGTTGTTATTGATCCACCACCTTTAACTCAAGAACGTATTGCCGCCATTCGGAGTGAACCGGACGCTGCAAAGCATGTGCGGTTAGAACTCGGATGTAAAAAGTGTCCGTCGAAATTCCGGACATACGCTTCGCTTGAACGAACCAATAAGCTGGAAGAAGAAGGTTGGAGATGGTATGAATTGATTCCGGATGAATTTATTTGTGATTGTAAATCTACACGAATCGACCTAAGTATTTTACGAAGGAATTTACATGGTCTGCTTGGTCGGAGGCGGCGAGATACAGCAGAGCTCAATTTTGTGCCGCTATATGAGAAGAACTCGCTTGAGAGTATTCGAACGGATTTTGTAAATCTACTTAACTCAAAACCGAACGAAGAAATTCTTCAAAAATTTTTGTACGAGAACTCTATTCTCCTCCACCAGTTTCCATCAGAAAAACTCTTTCCAAAATCCCAAATTCTAACGTTCTTTGTGACCGATCTTGCAATCGTAACACCTCAGAAGGAACTTATACTTATTGAATTAGAAAAGACCACCACTCGTCTTATGAAAAAGGATGGAGGAGTTGCAGCTCAACTGAATCATGCATTTGACCAAGTAAGAGGATGGCTTCAGGTTGTAGACGAACACAGACTTGCAGTCCTTGACTCGTTGAAGATCGAGAGAGAGATGGTAAGTAAGGTTAGTGGTGTTGTAATCGCAGGTCGAGACATTGGCTACGATGCACAACATCTCCGTAGACTAAAAGGCACAGACTGGGGAAGAATCACTTTATTAACCTACGACGATTTGCTGTTTTCGTTTGATGTATTGATTCGAGGCATAGATGTGCTGTAAGCATGGGCCAAAAGTTTAGGATTTAGGTTGGTGAACATATATATGTTGTCTAACAACCCAAACCACAGGGCCCTTCGGGCTTGCTCAAGGTCGCTGATCTTGAGTGTTGGATGAAGTCATTATGAATTTAAAGAAATGGTATAATAACCGTACTGCAACAGAGAAAGGAGCTTTCATAACGGGGATTTTCTTACTTACTATAGCTTGTATAAGTATTGCCCACCAGCGGTCCCAGCTCATCAAGGAGAATAGAAATCTGGAAACTACATTGTCGACGAAAGATGAAGAGATAGTACGCCTTAAACAAGAACGTGACAAGTATGAATTGCAGCTTGCTCCGTTTTTGGCAGCTGCAAATCAGAATTTCCCTGAGGTTCCACAAGAGGAGCGTCTTAGTTTACTCTCCAACAAGATTGATGAAATTTTGGATACTTTCAGGGAAGTTGGTAAGTCAATGTTATTCAAATTATCAGAAGTAGAGAAAGCTATTGATGATCTGCAGTTGCTTTCTCAACGGGTTCTTTCCGAGTCGGCAGTTCGACAGCTTCGAACGAACTTAGGTGAATTGATTCCTCTCAAAGTCGTAATTGAATGTACAATAGGAGACAACGAGGCGTATGTCTTGGCGCAACAAATAAAAGCTATCTTCACAGAAGTAGGGTGGAAAGTGGAAGGTGTGGACCAGGCTCTTTATCGCATTCCACAGAAATTCCTTAAAATTATCTTTTCTGATATGCCATCTAGAGAATTGCAGAGAGCGTTGGTTCCTCTCGTGGACGACTTTGGATATCCTCGCCATGCCTCAATTAATGATAATTTGTCGGACAATAGTATTAGAATAATCGTTGGTTCAAGATAATTAACATCCAACAACTCAAACCAGCGGACTCTTCGGCTCTTCTTAAGACTTGCTCAGGTCGCTGATTGCGAATGTTAGAGTGCATATATAAATAAATTTAATATCATATGGCAAGAGTAAGAACACGAATGGCTAATATTTTTATTGGACATCCCTTTAAGAGCCGCTTTCCAGTTCGAAAATTTAGACAAATTTTCAAACAATTACCCTTCAATGTAATCTACGGAAATACCAACCTTCAGACAAGACAACTGTTATCAATTATGAAAGCAAACATCTTGAAGGCCGATTTCTGCATCTTCGATCTATCAGATTGGAACCCTAATGTTGCTTTAGAATTGGGTCTTGCAGAAAGTCTAAGGAAAAAGGTGGGCAAAAAATATTATATTCTTTTAAATACTAGAAGGTCAAAAGAAGTTCCTTCGGATATTCGAGGTTTGCAAAGATTAGAATATACTTCATATGATTTTAAGTCTGGTGTCGGACTCGGAGATCAATTGATCAAATACATCTTAGCCAAAGAATATTGGGTTAAGAAATTGTGGAAAATGCTTCCTTCTGGGAAAAAGCTTGAGAAGAAACGACTAGTTATTCTCCGGATACTTGCTCATTTAAGAGATTATGAAAAATTGACACCAGATAACCTAAAGGCTATGATTCGTGGGACACGACTTAGAAAAAAAGATATTCAGGAAGTAATTGATGTTTTACAAAAACGCCGAATTATTCAGAAAATAAGAAATTCTCGAGCATTTAGAAAAAAACGCAATATTTTTAAGCTCTGACAACTCAATCCAGCCGAGCCTTCAACGTGTGCCTCGCAATCTCGTCGCTTGCTCAGGGCCGCTGATTTCGGAAGTTATAAGCAAAAAATGAAAATAATTAATAATTTACTCAATGCTTTTATCGCAATATTACTTATCTTCGTCTTTAATTATTTTTTTCCTAAGCCAACGATTATTCATTACATCATTACGTTAATAATTCTTTTTTTAATAAAAAGACTATCTTCTCGACTCCCGAATCCCAAGCAATTTCTTCAAAGATTTCTTCGTAAAAGAATCATCAAAATCGGTATTTTGAACGGGAGTATTGTTAATCCAAACAATGAATACAGATGTGAAAAAGCATGGGCTGAAGTTACACCTGGGATGTGGAATTCGGAATTAAAAAGAAGTTTAAAGGAAATAAAGTTAAAAAAGATACGAATGATTTCCACTTCACAAATTAATAATTCTTTCACCACCGTCATTAATCCATTCGGAGATGTGTATCCAGAAAAAGACCCCAAAATGCATACAACATTTTACGATATACGAGACTATATATTAAATGGTGGAATTTTTATCTGTACAGGTGGCTCTTTTTTTCTTCATCATAATACTATCAACTCATCAAAGGCCGAATGGGCAATCAAGCGCACTGTCAATAATGTTCAGTCATTGATGGAATCATTGTTTTTTTATACTTTTGGTGCTGTAACAACGGGCAATGTATATATTAATGGCAAAGTTGTAGAGGAAGAACCAATAGAAATTGAAATCTACCAAAGAGCGGAGGACCAAAATTATTCAGGTAATATAAAAATCCCCAGCAAGATTAAACGTTTTCGAGCTTTAACTTCTGCAACTTCAGATTACATTCCTTTCATTCGTCAAAAAGGCGATAAATCTTTTCCTGTTGCTGCAATTCCATATGGACGAGGATTCATCATACACGCAGGGATGTATCTTTATTCAGACCAATCAGATGAATTTAAAATATTAGTGTTGATAATTAAGCATTTGTTAACAACTAAATTTAAGAACTTATAACAACTCAATTCACCGCGTCCTTCGGCTCGTCCCTCGGGCTTGCGTAAAGTCGTTGATTTCGGAAGTTATCCAAATGAAAATATCATTATATCCACTTCATGAACTAGATTCAGACATAACTCCTCCAGTACAAATATCAAATGGAGTTGCTGTTATTTCAAATAATATCGACCTTAATAAAATAATAAAAACCAATGTTTCAAAAGAAGATGCATATCATCTTACGGATACTCAATTATGTTTAGAAGTTAATGAGGATGTCATTTGTCCAGAAAAGGCATCAATTACTTTTATTATTTCTTGCCGTTTATTAAAGCGCACAAAAGTTTTCATTCGTTACAGAGTGGATTCCTCAAATAAAATAAGAAAAATCAGAGATGATTATCCTTTCGTTACAGCTAGGAATGTTACAACAATAATTAAAAAACAGGAGTTCAAAAAAGTTGCTAGATTGTATTCGGGATTAAATAAATTTAAATCCATCAATAAAAGAACTGGAAATGCAGTTTATTTCTTAGGCATGGCATACAGATCAAGGGGCTGGTTAGAATCCTTAATATTCCATGTATGCGCATTAGAAACATTAACGTCAGCAACAAATATAGAGCGCAACATTACACAAAAATTCAAAGATAGAATCCATAATTTTATTGGATATAATAAAGGCAAACTGGGGAAAATTTATAACATACGTTCAGAATTAGTTCATGGACGGTATAATCATAAATCTGCAAAAGAAACCCTAAAACTGAATAGAATTGCAGAAGGAGCTTGTAGAAAAATGTTTACGAAAATATTACTAAATCCTCATTATTTAAATGCGTTTAGAAATAATACATCCCGTATGGGATTATTTTAGGATAACAACTCAATGCAGCGGACCTTATTCCTTTAACGATTCAGTTAGGCCGTTAATTTCATTTTCTTAGCACATCAAAAGGAGAAAATGCCTCTCAATTATAAAACAATAATACTGCCCAATGTAAATAGTCGTAAAGAAATAAGGGACTATTTGATAAAAGAATTTTTGTCTGAAGATCCTGGAACAGGAAAAGGAGAAAATTGCAGTAAATATATTTATTATGTCGATGAACTAGGAAATGGTAATAGGGTTTATCTTTTTAGACCAGCGGCATTAAATAAAGGAGTAGATTTTGAAGTGCATGTAGAGGGTATTAAGTTTCGAGAGAAAGGTAAAGTAACAATGCCAAGTCATACCGATATTTTTGAAGATTTAAAAAATAAGAAAAATGCCAATGCGTCTGGTTATTTGAAGGTAATCGCAATAGTAAATGATTTGTTTTTATGCAAAGATGTGGATAATCAAATCCTTCGTGGTTTAACTTTTACTACAGGTCACCCTATAGAGGCAATCTTAAAGGCTATAAAATGGCTATTCATTGAGCAAGATGTAACATATTGGAATTGGAGCGGAAGATATATGCTGTTTAATGGGTTAAAAGAAAATAACCTGTGTTAACAATTAATTACACCTGACTGTTATTCGTGCTCTATCGGACTTATTTAAAGACAGTTAATTTCTGATTTTATGTGAAAAAAGGTGCATGTCCAATAGATCGTTACCAGGTCCAGACCAAATCTGAGGAGCAATCTCATCAAGAATAAACGGTGGAAAAAGGCATATGTTTTGGTTAAGGTGCGAGTATAATTCTTTAAGTCTTCTTAAAGGTGTTTTGCCATCCATGCCACGACCTGTGTGCTCTCTGTCAGTATTATAGCGCCAGATATACTTCAGGGCAAAGTATAAAAAATTCTCTTTATCTTTAAATTTCTTGCCCTGGGGTACATAGAATTCTTCATCGTCGGTTCTATGACTTCTCTCAACAAAGGCATTGTCTTCCTTATGGCCTTTGCGAATACGCATCAGATTTACTCCTAAGGGTGTGAGGAACTCCTTCTGAAGCTGAGCTAACTTCTTCAAAGACTTACCTCCGAATTCCTCACCCCAGTCTGTCTGGAAGGAAAGATTATGCATAATGCCAAAGCTTCTCAGCCAGTAGGCAACCAGGATGAAGAAGCATACCCCATAGGTTGCGGATTTCTCATAGGAGAAGGCGATAAATTTGGTCCTCAAGATTTCATCAATACAAGACCACTGATAGGGTGGAATTTTGATCTTTGAGAGGTGATGGTAAGTACTCTCTGGCAGGGCAAAGAAGTCCAGGTTATACTTTAGGTCTATCTGGAAGCTCTCCAGGGGCTTGATTTTCTCCCAGTCATAAGAGACTACTGTGTTGTAGCGAGCGCGCCTTCTTCTTTGCCTCTGGATTTTATTGCGCCGGTAGATATTTCTGATAGTGGAGCTTGAGATATCCAGCTTAAATTTACGCTTCAGGTGTCTTTGCAATCTTACTCTTCCAAAATTGGTGCGCTTGCGCTCCATTACCACTATCTTCTCGATAGAGGAAGAAGTCTGATTGGGAGAGTGTTTTGGTTTTCTGGATTTATCCTCAAGGCCACCCACGTCTTCTTTGCCGTAGCGGCTTAAGAACTTACGCACAATATTTCTGCTGGTCTTCCAGAGTTTAGCGGTTTTGGATTTGCTCTTTGTCTGAAAATAGGTTTCCAATAACTTTTGTCTGGCAGCCACAGGATTAATCTTTCGTAGTTCATTATAGCTTAACATGGAACATCAACTCCTTGTTAAAAACCTTCTTCAAGGAGCTTATACCAGGGATTCTCATTAAATTCAAAGCTTTCTTAATAATCTTAAACCCCTGGTAACGATGTCCTGGCTCATTTACATTTTATGTGAAAAAAAGACTTGACAAATAGGTTAAGTTATGGTATTTTATATTTAAATAAGAGGAAAGACAATGGTAGTAAATTTAAGCGAGAAATTGAGAGAGATGAGAAAGAGAAAAGGCCTAACTCAAAAGGAGTTAGCTGAGAAAATCGGAGTTAGTGAAAGTTATATTTGTCAGATAGAGAACGGTAAGATGATTTCCATAAAGAAACTTGATAAGCTGGCAAAGATTTTGGGATGTGAGGCGAACGAATTACTCTGAAAATTTTTTGCCTTTAAACTTTACAAATAAGTTAAGTTAATTATTTTTTTAACCTGTAACTTTACAAATAGGTTAAGTAAGAAGGTAGGCAAATGATAGAGATTAAATTTAAGCGACAGCAATTAGCAGGGTGGGAGAAGGAGAGTTATGCACGGATTCTTAAGGAGGTTATTGCTCAGATATTTCTATTTAATAAGAGTACCGGGTTGCTCAATGGGGCTGTGTGCATAGAGATAAAGATTATATTTAAGTGAGTAGGAGGGCAAGATGGAGAAATTTATCAGTATTAAAGAGGTATCAAAATTTCTGGATATAAAGGAATCTACTTTATATTGTTGGAGGCATAAGGGAGTTATTCCATGTTACAAAGTTCAAGGTCGTGTTTTGTTTCGTCTTTCTGAGTTGAATAAATTTGTTGAGTCCTGTAAAGAGCCGGTTTTAGCCAGATAATGAGGTTCTAAAAACGAGATAGCATATGGGAGTAGTATTTAAACGTATAGATAGTCCATATTACTGGTTGGCCTATAAAAAGGGTGGAAAGCGAGTCCGGGAAAGTTCAGGGACTAAATCCAAAACCCTTGCCACAGAGATTCTACGCCGTAAGGAAGCAGAGGCTTTAATTTTCCCTCAGAACATCAATAATGGAGATTTATCGTTGGAGGCCTATGTAAAGGAGTTTTTAGAATGGGTGAAAGTAACGCGTAGGCCACATACCTTTCGCAGCTATAGTTCAGTATTACGTATATTTATAGGATATCTGAATGGAGCAGGACAAGATAAGCATCTTCGTGATATGACCCTTAAAGTGTTAGAGGACTATAAACACAATCGAATTATTAAATCTAAGACATGTACCGTTAAAAATCATGTAATAATCCTAAAGACTTTTTTCCAGCGAGCAGTTGAATGGGGATATTTAGCACAGAATCCAGCTAAGAATCTGAGAGCAATTGAGATTACCGATTCGAAACCTATCCGTTATCTGTCGGAAGAAGAATATAGGCGGTTTATGGAAGTATGTAAAAGCGAATTTAGCGAGTTTTATCCAATGTTTTATACCTTTGTGCATACTGGCTTGAGGAAAGGGGAGCTATTGAGTCTTGAATGGTCTGATATTGATTTGAAGAATGGTTATATTTATGTCAGAAGTAAAGAGGACTTTAGGCCTAAAGGAATTAACAGAAATACAGGTAGAGCAAAAGAGAGAGTAGTTCCAATACATGAAGGGCTTAAGAGGGTATTGCAGTCAATTCCTAAAGATGAGCAAAAGGTGTTTAAGGCTTATGATAAACACAGGCCAAGGCGTGTACTTATAAGAATAGCGCAGAAAGCAGGGATAGAAGGATTAACCAGGCTTCATGAACTTAGACATTCCTATGCCACTTTTCTTTTGAAAAAAGGGGTGGATATATATAAGATTAAAGAACTGTTAGGACATTCAGATATCAGGGATACTATGAAATACGTTCACTTGCCTACTATTCATATGAAAGATGAGGTTAAGTTATTGGAAGGGTTAGATTGTATAGCTGATAATTCTTAAAAAATACTTAAAATAAATTTAACACATGTATAAAAATTAATGTGAGATTTAGTCACCTTTTTCGTCTATTATACTAGGGAAGGGAGAAGTCTAGGCATTATATAACTAGACAGATCCACTGAGAGGGTTGTTATATAAAGAGGGATAATATGACAGAAAAAGAATTCTGGCACTTTTTAGAAAGGGCTTGGAAAAAAGGAAGAGTTTCACAGGTGTCAGGCATAATAGATAGTCCTGATGCTGAAATGCAAACCGCAGGAGAATATATAGGAGGGCATGCTTTATTACCAAAGGATTACGATAAAATTACAGAAGAAGAAATAGTTAGAATAAGTAAGCTTCTTTTTAAGAAAGGAGTCAGGCATAAGACTAAAGAGGCTGTTTTGATGATTCTGGCCCACCGAGGGTCAAAAGAGGCTTTGATTGCTCTTAAAAACTACAGCAAGCTGTCGGATAAAGGATTAGAGATTTTCGCCGAGTTGGCATTAACTGAATGTGAGATGTGGAATGAAAAGGAGCGTGATTGAAAATAAAATTCTTAAAAAAATACTTGAAACGAATTTAATATGGATTATAATTATACCACACAGATGTGTGGTTAGTGGTGTGTTCGAAGGGGGAACCTCCACATTAAAAAAGTAAAACCTTCGGGAATTTGTGACCCGAAGGTTTTTTGTTGCCACTGAGAGAGAAATATAGTAATATAAAGGAGGTAAAATATGGAGGAATTAATGACGCGGAATCGAAATAAAGATAACGAATTTATAAAGTGGAAAAAGGAAGCTTGTGTCACTGTTGTAAGCGAACAAAGAAAGCCGTATTTTAAAGATGACAATAACAGTTTCTATCTTTTTCACGATGACTCTTTAAAATTTCTGTCTTTGCTTCAGTACCGTTCTATAGATATGATTTTTGCCGACCCACCTTATTTTTTATCTAATGGCGGTATAACTTGTCATGCCGGGAAGCGAGTTTCTGTAAATAAAGGTGAATGGGATAAATCAAATGGCATAGAAGAAACCCATAAGTTTAATTTAAAATGGCTTAAGTTATGCCAGAATTTACTTACCGACAATGGAACTATTTGGGTAAGTGGAACGTCTCATGTTATTTATTCCATAGGTTTTGCTATGCAGCAGTTGGGTTTTAAGATTTTGAATGACATAGCTTGGGATAAGATAAATCCTCCTCCGAATTTGTCGTGTAGATATTTTACTCATGCAACTGAGACGGTAATTTGGGCAGCGAAGAACAGAAGGAGTAGACACTATTTCAACTATGACCTAATGCGCAGAATGAACAACAATAAGCAAATGAAATCTATATGGCCTATTAGGGCTCCGGGGCCAGAAGAAAAAATATTTGGTAAACATCCTACTCAAAAGCCAATAGCTCTATTAGAACGCATTATATTAGCTTCCACAAAGAAGGGAGATGTTGTGCTAGATCCATTTAATGGTAGTGGCACAACAGGCCTTGTTGCTTACAGATATGCTAGAAAATATATAGGTATTGAGCGAGAAAAGAATTATTTAGATTTAACAGTAAGAAGATTTAAACTTCAAAAGAAAAGTTACTATAAATTGGTAGCGGTTTGATTAATTGAGAGAGATGAGATGAAAAAAGGTGGTAAAGGCGGAGGTAGAACTTTAACCGGCTTAAAATTTGAATCGCGTGTTAGCTTAGGGATAGCCATCGAATCCCTTCCAGGATATTCACTATCAGGTGACGATATATACTTTCAAGGGAAGAAAGTGGCGGTATTATATCCTAAAAACAAATTGTATAAGAACTTACTTAAGCCCAATGGCGTTGATTATTCAGAGATTATTTCAAAGAAGTTATTACCCGATGATGCTCTTTACCTGTTAGCAGGCAAGACGCTTTTTATTGTTGAGATTAAATTTCAGGCAGTGACAGGCTCTGTGGATGAAAAATTACAAACGTGTGATTTTAAGAATAAGCAGTATAAAAAGTTGCTTAGGCCTTTAGGAATAACAGTTAAATATGTATATGTTCTAAATAATTGGTTTGCTAAGAAAGAATATAAGGATGTTTTGGAATACATAAAATCTGTAGGTTGTTATTACTTTTTTAATGTTTTGCCTTTGGATTTTCTGGGATTACCTATTCCAAAGTCATAACACATTCCTGACACGCTGGTTTTTGGTTTTGTTGTAACTTTAGTATTAGCAATGAGTAAGAGAGAGCGGGTTCGAATCCCACCCTCTCCGCCAGTTGGGATACGGAGTGCCTAAGAGATAGCCCCTATAGGGGCTATCCGCCGAGAAAACCAGGCGGCGCTCTTTTAAAATAAAGTTCGAACCAATCTTTTGCAAAAATTCTTTTTGCGATTCTAAATTTCCCTCACGGGCTTCGTAACCTGCTCTGTTAAGTATGGTTACGAAGCCCTTTGCCTGTTCGAACCAATTATTGCCCTCATCAGCAAAATCTCTTAAGGCCTCCTGAAATTCCCTCTTTTTATTCAGAAATTCCTCTTTCTTTCGCTTGTATTCATCTAAGGAAATATTTCCTTCAAGGTAAACATCTATAAGCCGATTTATCTTATCACTTACTGCGTCTATTTTACTCTGTAGATTTTGCTGATGAGGGCGTGATGACTGGACATCCTTGAATTTGTCCTTTTCTAACTCTCTTAAAATCTTCTTTGTCCAGTCATCACACAAAGAAACTTTTTGAATGATAGATTTGATTTGCTTGGCAAGTTTTTCTTCTCGTATATATCACTGTGAACAATTCGTCAATCTCTTTGTGCATCTGTAGTAAGTATATCCTTTCTGTATCTCAGCTGTTATCATACGCCCGCACTCACCACATCTTATAAAACCACGGAAGGCAAAAGTTTTCTTAGCTTTCTTGGGCTTTGCGCGTCGTGCCATAACTTCCTGACACTTATCAAAAAGTTTCTTTGGAATAATTGGTTGGTGTGTTCCGTCATATAATTCTCCTTTGTAACGGAACACACCATAGTAAAGAGGATTTTTGAGGGTTTTTTGATATTGAGAGATGCTTAGTGGTTTATTCAGTCTGCCAGTTAAGCCTAATGAGTTTATCTTATCTCGTATCTCTGAGAGTGAGTATTTGCCAGTAGCATATAGCTCAAAAATCCTCTTTATGAAAGGAGCTTTGCCCTCGTCTTTTATGATCGTGCGTGTCTTGCGGTCATTGAGATATCCCACAGGCGCCCACTGAGGCCAGATACCCTTGCTTAGCTTGAGCCTAATACCTCGTTTGATATTCTCAGATAGGGCGTCAATATAGTATTTGCTTTGTCCGAAGGCAATAGAGAGCATAAACTTGCCTTGCGCATTATCATCAAAGCGGTAGGTAGGAAAGCACAAGCCCTTAATCATACCTTGGTCCACAAGGTAGATTATCTTGCCGCCATCAACGCTGTTGCGCGCAAGTCTATCCGGATGCCAGGATAAGATACCTTCAGCTTCACCCTTTTGTATGATAGAGAGCATAGCATTAAAGATAGGGCGTCCCGGCTCTTTGGCGGTTTTTGCCTCAACCAATTCCTTATAAACAATAAGGTTTTCTCTTTTGGCGTATTCTCTTAATTCCTTAAGTTGTGCCTCAATAGAGAGGACTTGTCTATCCTCATCATCTGTGGACTTGCGCGCATAGATAAAGTATCTCATAGGGCAAAGCTCCTTTCATGTAAGGGAAATTTAGAATCAGTCATTTCTTTTGAGATAAATCGAAATCTCAAAATAAATGACTAAAAGATTGGTTCTATTACTTTATTTTAAAAGAGCGCCGCTTGATTTTTTCGTCGGAAACCCCCTATAGGGGGTTTCTTAAACGCGCACCATATCCCAATTGGCGGAGCGTTTATCGCTTTGTTCGAACTTTCTTCAATGGTACCCTTGAAGGAAAAATCTAAATTTACTCCCCTCGAGGCTCGGCTGGCTCTGCCTGCTTTTAGCAGGAGAAAAACCAGCCGACGCAGGCAGAGCCTGCGTCCTCGCTTCATGCTCTCAAGAAAAATTCTATCTATGACGAGCTCGTCCGCTATCCTTGACACAAAAATTATTTTGGTAAGAAAACCTGTATTTTTTTGTGTCAAGGATGCCGAGTCTTCAAGAGACAAGCCCCGACAAAAAGGCAAAATTTGGGTGGGGGCAAATTTTGCCTTTTTGACAAAGAACAGAACAACAACATCAATAGGCGGGCGTGGGTGCGGGCACGCCCGCCATATTACATCAGTTAAAAAAACGGACAAATTTTGCTTTTTGAAAGAGGCTTTTTGTAGTATAATACTGTGTAGATATTATATAATATAAAAACTATAATACCCGTATTATAATACTTAATTTATTTATAGTCAAGTACAAAAATGTTGGCTAAAAATCTAAAAAAATTGAGGAGACAAAAGAAATTATCTCAAGAAAAACTTGCTCGACTAATTGACATTTCATATAACACAATTGCTAAAATCGAGGCAGGAAAGGCAAGAAATCCCACTTTTGAAACACTTTCAAAGTTGGCAGATGTCTTTGGGGTTTCGATAGATGAATTGGTAGGGAGGAAATAATTAAAAATGGGAGTTATAATGATTGGAATGGCAGCAGGATTGTTTATACAGAAAGGCCTTTAAAACAAGTACCCTTAAAAAACTCGACCTTTAATATGAAAAAAATTTCGATTGCAATTATCCTTAATTTATTTTTGCCTGGAACGGGATTTGTGTATCTTGGAGGAAAACCTTTAATATTTGCAGGCATATTGTATTTTCTTAGCTTTATATATCTACTTAGTATAGCCATTGTACAATCTAAATATTGCTGGATAGTAATAGGTTTTCTTGAAGGAGCAGTTATATTTATAACGCAAGAACTTACAAGATATGTGAACTTGATTCGCCACCAAAAAGAAAAAGCAGAATCGAGAAATCTATATTGTAGTAAGTGCGATAAAAAGAATCCCTTAGATTCTATTTTCTGTCAATATTGCGGTAATAGGATTAAACCATGAGACCTTCAGAGATATTTTGTCGTTTTTGCGGTGCTGAAAACAATAGAAAAGCTATATTTTGTAAAAATTGTGGCAAAAGAATTAAGCCAAAAGGAAAGGGACTTGCAATAACATCACTTGTGTTAGGAACAATCGGAGTTGCTACCTATTGGCTTGAGGGCATTGGAATTATTCCCGCTATTTTGGCTTTCATTTTCGGACTTATTGCCTGCTCTAAGCGAGTTGCAAGAGGAATGGCTATAATAGGATTAGCCCTGGGCATAATAGGAATGGTGTCATCGGGTTATATTATATATTCCATAGAAACACAACAATCAAAAGGGCGACCTTTATCAAGACAAAAGACTCCTTATCAAACTCCCTATCAAACCTATGAATCTTCCCATTTAGCAGGGAAAGAAAAAGGAATAAAATATTCGAAGACTCCCGCTTTAAGAAAAAAAGAAAGCCTTGATATCGATTATTCTATTGAACAAAAAATATTGTTACCTGTTCTATGTAACCTTTTACCTGGAAAAGAGGAACAAGGAGTAGGAATTGTTCATTGGAAAATTAAAAATAACTGGGCAACTCCTGTTAATTTGAGGCTGTCTGTCGAAGTTGAGGGTTGGAGTGATTTAGCTGTAAGGCCAATTTTAATAAAGTCAGGGGGAACGGCTGACATATATCAATTTCCTACCTTTAAAGATAAACTTATGGAAAATACTAGATTGTGTTCTGCTACTCTTCGTCTTAAAGTTGAGGATCAAGACGAAAATGAGATTCTTTTTGTTGAAACGAAAACAATACATATTGCAGCAAAAGGAGATATGGTGTGGGGTAAACTTGGTGGAGATAGTAATAAATTGATCGCTGCCTGGGTTACCTATAATGACCCGGAAGTTTTAAAAGTTCTTAGCTTAGCCAAAGAAGATAGATGGTGGGGTAGGATTAATGTGAGTGGTTATCAGGGCGATGTTTATAAGCAAATGAGAGGAATCTTCTTTGCGCTTGAAAAGTTAGGTATTTCTTATGTTTCAACCCCTAGAGGATCGGTTGAAACAAATCAAAAGATTAACTTACCACGGGAATCAATTAGACAAAAGAGGGCAAACTGTATAGATGGAGCTGTTCTATACGCTTCTCTTTTCGAGGCTATTAACTTAGATCCTGTAATAGTTCTTGTCCCAGGTCATGCCTTTGTAGGAGTTAGAGCTTCGCCTAATTCTAATCAATGCTATTTTCTTGAAACAACACGCACTGGGGCTGAGTGGGATTATATCACAAGAGCAGTAAGGTGGTTAGAGACGGGGGGATATGATGCTTTTGACCGTGCTTATCAATTTGGCAACGATGAATTTATTTATTATACAAAGTTAGGGCAAATACAAATAATAGATATAAAAGAATGCAGAAATTTAGGAATTAGGCCAATGCGGTAATGAAATTCAAGTACTTTAGAAAATAGAGAGCGAAAGAGGGAATATAATTTAAATGAATAAAAAAGAAGAAATTTTAAGTAGTTATCATAAATCTTTAACTGAGACAATTCGTTCAAGAGAAGTAGAGTTAAATAAATTTATTGGTATCATTATTCCCGCGCTTGCTGTATTTTTCCTGGGTGTATGGAAATATTTTGAATTGAAGAACGATTCGGGGCAAGAACTTTTATTATTAGGAGGATATTTAGCAGGAGTTTTGCTTTGTAGTTGGGGCATGCTTTTGGCTTTGAAATTGGGTTATACGCATCGGTCTATCCAAATGGTAATGAGTAGATTAGAAAAGGATATTTATCTTATTGAATATCTACCTTCTTTTTGGAAGGGAAAAAATTGGGAGAGAACGGTTGAAAAAGGATTCATAAAGCGGGTATGGAGATATATAAATATAGGGAAATTAATGAAAGAAATTAATGAATTCCTTCCTGAAGTTTATCAATTACATTTTTATATGTTTGTATGGTGTATCTTATTTATGAGTACAGGCATAGCTGTACTCATCTTTTCTGCCGAGGCTAGTACCATTAAGTGCAAAGCGATAGCGGTAATAGTGCTATTTATACTTGTGATTTTTTGGGTTTGGAAAGTACATGCAAATATAAATACTTACTATGAAAAATTGAGAAAACAAAAAGAGGAATTAGAGATTTAAAAAGTACAGGAAAAGGGAGGTTTTCATAAATATGGCTTCTAAGAGAAGAATGTTAATGAAAAAAGTTTCTTTATTTGTTTTGTCATTTATTTGGATATCTCTTATTATTTCTTCAACATATGCTCAAACCCCTGCCCATGCTGTACCACAGATAAAAATCTTATTTTCTCCACAGGATAACTGTGCGCAGGAGATTGTTTCAGAAATTGATAAGGCAAAAGATTATATTTATGTGGCGATGTATTTTTTTACTTCCAGGCCTATTGCCCAGGCCTTGATCCGGGCGAAAGATAGAGGCGTGGATGTTAAAGTTTGCATGGATCAAGAACAGCCCACCTATGAATATTCCAAGAGCAGATTTTTAGAGAACAAAGGCATCAATATAAGACTGATAAGTGGCTCAGGTATTATGCATAACAAATTTTGCATTATCGATGACCACATTACTCTTACTGGCTCATGTAACTGGACTGTCAGTGCAGATTTAAAGAACGATGAGAACCTGTTAGTTATAGAATCTAGAGAAATAGCCAGGATATACAAAGAGCAGTTTAACAAATTTTGGAACGGCACCTTTATAGATACCTGTGAATATAAAGATGAGAATAGATTAGAGAAGATCCCGGTGGCCACAGGCACTGTTTTGCCCATGCCTAAATTTTCATCTAAAGGTAAATATGTTGGGAGTAAAAAGTCAAATAAATTTCACTATCCATATTGCAAATGGGCTCAAAAGATAAATTCAGAAACTCTGGTTTAAAGATCGCCAGGAGGCAATCGATAAAGGTTATGCACCTTGCAAGGTGTGTAATCCCTGAAAAGGAAATAAAATGAGAAAGATATTCTTAATAAGTGTTGTTATAATTTTAATCTTCGGCATTTCAAACTTGGGTTCAAATTATGTTTTTGCACTAGATTATAGCGTGGTTGAAGAGAAAGACTTTAGTTATTTGAATTGTGTAAGAAAAGGATTTAAAGTTGTTATTCCAGAAAACACAACAAAGGAGCAAATTACTCAGATAGCAAAAAAAATCTACAAAGAACAAAAAAAGAGAATCCCCGAATTAAAAGAATTTATAGTTCATTTTTATTATCCAGATTTAAATGTTCATAAAGATGTGGCTAATGCTTATGGTAGTTGGAACTGGGGTGGTAGCGGTAAGTGGGAAATGTCATATATGTTCTTAAGAGTTAAACAACCTGAAGTAGTTGATGAAACTGATAAAAGCATTTTAAAGCAAGATGAGTTTAGGAAAGGAATTTTCGTAACTTATGACTTAATTGTTCCGCTTGATACTTCAGATGAAGGAGCCAAAAGGATATTAAAAAAGAAATTAAATGACTTGAAGGAAGAATGGCAAAATAAGGTTGAATGGTTAGGGGTGGATTTGTTTCTTGGAGAAAATTATTTACCCTTTATGAAAGGAGAATGGGTGAGTGCAAGAAGCAGTCGGCCTAAAAAAGGCATAAATATTGAGATTGATAAAGATGGAAAATATCAAACCAAAAAGCAAACAAAAATACTTACTTCTGAACAAATGAGAAGACAGATATTTTATGAATCTGTTCAGGCTGAAGATAAATCCGTAAGAGAATCAGAACGAAAATATCCTAATGATTTTTCTATGCAGATTGATCATCAGCGTAAGTTGCAAGCTAAATATAAAAAAGAGCTTGCAAAAAAATATGGATTAACAGAGAAACATATTTTTAGAATAAGCGTAGAAGGAATTAGAAAAAATTGGCCTGCGCCGTAGAGAAAACATGCCTTGTCTATCCGAAGAAGTCCTACTTGACTACATAGAAGGCAAATTCGATGACAGAAAGTGAGAGATGTCGGACTCCCCAAAATCCGACGCAAAAGTAAAAGTTTTGCGATGTTGAGGTAGGGAATTAAGCAGAAAAATAAACTAGATTTCTTGAAGTTTGCAACATTAAAAAGTCTCTTTCAAAAAGTAAATTTTTCGGTTCTTTTTAATGTAATATGGCGGGCGTGCCCGCACCCACGCCCGCCTATTGATGTTGTTGTTCTGTTCTTTGTCAAAAAGGCAAAATTTTCCCGCACCAAAATTTTGCCTTTTTGCTGAAGTCTTTCTCTCGATGGCTCGGCATCCTTGACACAAAAGATATAGGTTTCTTTACCAAAATAATTTTGTGTCAAGGATAGCGGACGAGCTCGTCATAGATAGATTTTTTCTTGAGAGCATATTGAAGCGAGGACGCGCCCAGCCCTAATTTTCAGTGTTAATTCGTGAGTAAAATTAGGGCTGGGCAGCCGAGCCTCATAGAGTAAATTTAGTTTCTTACCTTAAGGGTACCCTTGAGGTAAGTTCGAACAAAACGATAAACGCTCCGCCAGCATTTTTTAACATACCATAAATTTCCCTCACAAATTCAGTAAAGTCTTCATAACCTCTATATTTTTCATATACATATAACATCAGTCAATTACAGATGATATCAGTTATCACCACAGATGAAATAACTGTTTTTCTAAGTTTATGTGGCGGAAATGTGGTGGTTCAGATAGATATTAATCATTTCTTTTACAACCTTCCGTTTCCACAGTATAATAAACCGAGTAGAATTTTCCCATCCTTATTAAGTTGTATATTAAAACTTTCGGTTGACCGATGGTGTAAGTACCGAGAGACGATATTGAGGATTTTGAAGGCTGTAAATGGCTGTGAATGAAGGCTTGCTGTGTTATAAATTCAGATATTGGAATTATGAAGCGCATGGCTTTATTTGCTTGACAAAGATTTAAAAAGGTGTAGAATTTCTATTGTATAGAAATTTACGATATTTCCATATATAGGAAAGATGATGAAAAAGAATACAATGCAGTACATGAGTCCCAGGGAAAGGGAAGTCGTAGCAAGGCTTACCTATGAAAAGGCCTCTTTGATAACAAGAGAGCAGTTTGATAAATACTTTAATCTTCCGAAAAGCGCAAGAGAAAAGACCATCTTCAGACTCAAGAGAAAGGGCATACTGACTGCGATAAAAAGGGGTGTTTACTTCTTCTCGCCTCTTGAATCAGGCCCGGCAGGAAGCAACATAAACGAGTTTCTTATCCCGCCTGTTTTCTTTCCTAAGGGCAATTACTATATCGGCTATTCCACTATGTATAACTATTACGGCTTTACTGACCAGATTTTTCAGGTAATGTATATTCTTAACACCTCTTTACAGAGAGAGAAGACAATCGGCAATATGCAGTTTAAGATGATTAAAATTCCTGTGAGAAGGATGTACGGACTTGAGAAAATAAAAATCAAGGATACAAAAGTTATAGTTAGCGATAAAGAAAGAACACTTATTGATTTAATTTATGCTCCTCAGCCAGTAGGTGGCTTGAAAAGGGCATTTGAGATATTTAAAGAGCAGATTGAAAGCAAGAAAATAGATACCGATAAGCTTATTAAATATGCCTTGAAATTCCCTAATGTTGCAACGAGAAAAAGAATAGGATTTATCCTTGAACAGGCTGGATTGAAAGAAGAAAAATTAGCGCCCTTGCTTAAGAATGTCAAAAAAACCTCTCTTGTCCCGCTCTACCCTTCAAGCTCAAGAAAAGGCAGAATAAACAAAAAGTGGATAGTAATTGAAAATGCTTCATAATGACAAGGAAGAATTTCTAAAGATTCTTGAAAGGACTTCGGCTCAAACGGGATTTCCCTTAAGGCTTCTTGAGAAGGATTATTACATTACGATTGTGCTTTCAAAGATAAATGAATTAAGCAAGGATTTGATTTTTAAGGGAGGCACATGCTTAAGCAAGATTTACTATTCTTATTACCGCTTAAGTGAGGATTTGGATTTTACACTTAAATTGGTCACCAAAAATTCAACAAGAACAATAAGAAGAAATGTTATGAAACCGATAAAGGAATCATTAAGGCCTTTCCTTAAGGATTTCAGCATGAGCATAGAGGGATTGGATAAGGCAGGACACAGGGAATCAACGCAATATATCTATTACCTTGATTATGATTCTGTTGTTCTCAACACGAAGGAATCAATAAAGCTTGAGATTGGTTTGAGGTTTAATCCTCTTTTACCTGTTGTAACGAAAAGAGTAACTCATAAGTTTCTTCATCCATTCACAAAAGAGCCTCTTTTTGACGCAGGTTCTGTGAATTGTTTGGCCTTGAAAGAGCTTGTTGCAGAGAA
>Ga0180301_10001220_pt1 | contig 20150 bp, 20 predicted proteins | sample GuaBasSediGuay16_FD_121797 | JGI IMG/M metagenome (GOLD analysis project Ga0180301, IMG submission 121797) | Subseafloor sediment microbial communities from Guaymas Basin, Gulf of California, Mexico - Guay16, Core 4569-2, 12-15 cm | ecosystem: Environmental > Aquatic > Marine > Hydrothermal...
ATGGAGGTCATAACCCCGCTGAGAATCGCGGAGGCCGGGGCAGGCGCTATCGAATGAGCATCCGGCAGCCAGAAATGCAGAGGAACAAGAGCCATCTTAGTAACAAAACCTATGACGAGGAGCGGCACAGCCCATGCAGGAGCTACACTGCGTATTGACGCTAGCTCACTGAACTCAGCTGTGAGAGAACGCCATACTTCCTGGCCACCAGCGACCGTGGCAGCCATGACGAACATGCTCGTGAATACTAAGGTGAATACGGATAGTTCGAATGTCAGCACCGATACCAAGAGGAACCTGCCTGCCGCTCGAGAATACCTCGTATCCTCGGAACCCATGGATATGAGCGCAAAACCTATGAGCTCGGCCACCGTCCACAGAACCGCTAGTGTGAGGATGTTGGGAGCTACGAATGTAGCTGCTATGCACCACGAAAATAGGTCTATCAACAAAACAAAGTTGCGGGGAAGGAGTTTCTCGGAGACGTACTCCTCTGCGTAAAGACCTACTGGCACTGCTACAGAAAGTGCTACAGCTGAGAAGAAGAGTGATATCTTGTCTACAAGCCCGGCTATCCCCATGGCGAGAAGAGCTGTGAGTATCAGGACATAGCCTAGGAGGCGGACTATCCTGAACCTATACCCGGCGACGAAGAGTAGAGGTGATGCTAGAAGAAGGAATAGCCAGGAATTCATAGCCCTTGGCCTTGAAGTGTTGTGGAGATCTCTGAAGCTCTGAACCTACTCCGCGCAAAGTCCTCAGCAACTCTTCTCTTCACCTTATCGAACACCGCTAAGGGCTCGCCATACATTATGGCGCCCGCAGGACACATAACGTAGCACGCAGGCTCCAGCCCTCTCGTTCTTAGCTCCGAACACAGGTCGCATTTCGTAACAATTTTAGCCTCGGGATCAAGCTCCGGTATGCCGAAAGGACATGCGTAGAGACATGATAGACAGCCTATACACCTAAATTTCTCAACGCGGACTGCGCCCTGCTCATCAACTCTCATAGCTCCTGTAGGACATGCCTGTACACACGGTGCATTTCTGCAGTGGAAACAGGAGAGCGGGATTTCTAGACCTAGCGAGGTTCTGTACACTTTTATGAGAGGCCTGCTGTTCACAAACTCGCATACATATTGACACGTCTCACAACCCATACACCTTCCCAGGTCTATGAATCTTAGGAACACGGTCTCGCTCTCACCCATGCACACCACCTTCACAAGGCTATCGCCCTACCCTCAGCTCTAAGAAATCTGTCTAGGAAGCGCGCCATAGCCAAGCCCGAGCCTATCGCCGGGCCTACCTTAGAGGGCCCAGACACCACATCTCCTGCGGCAAAGATCTTGGGATTCCTAGTTCTACCACCTTCGTAGACCACGATCCTTCCACGGTCATCAATCTCTACGCCCAGCTTCTTCAGAACTTCGGCACCCTCCACGGGCGGTGTGGGGATTTCGCCCACAGCCGCTATTACTGTATCAGCTTCGACCACGAACTCCGAACCCGGTACGGGTATAGGTCTTGGGCGTCCAGTCTCATCCGGCGCACCGAGCTTCATACGCTGAAGCTTTAAACCCTTCACATAATTCTTCTCAACGATGATCTCGACAGGGTTAACCAGCTCCATCATCTTGGCCCCTAGTCTTCTTAACCTATCAAGTTCGTAGACCCCCGCCGGCGCCTGCTTCACGGTTCTTCTATAGGCTATCGTAACCTCATCGGCTCCTAATCTAAGAGCTTCATACGCAGCGTCAACAGCACTAAGACCCGCACCTATGATGTACACCCTCTTACCCATGAAAGGCTTCTCATTGATGAAGCCAAGCCCGTAGATCCTCATCTTGTATACGAAGTCGAGAGCTGTGTAGGCGCCCCTAGCACCCCAACCCGGTATCTTTAGATGTCTAGACCTCCACGTACCGGTGGTTATCACCACAGCGTGATAATTCTCAACCACATCACTCAGATTCACCTTCTTCTCCGCAAGCTCGTCACCTTCATCGTGCCTCGGTTCTCCTTCGAAGACCTTGGTTCTCAGAACGAACTTTACTGAAAACACCTCCTCAAGCTCCTTAACACCGTCAAGAACTCTTTCACGCGGTATTCTCCACTCAGGGATCCCGAATATCATCAGACCTCCAGCATAAGGCTGCTTATCATAAACGTCCACCTCGTAACCCCTGCACGCTAAATACCCTGCCGCAGCGAGCCCCGCCGGCCCAGCTCCTATGACAGCAACTCTGTACCCAGCCCTGCTCTGCGGTGCCCGCCTAGGGCAAAGAAAGGCAAATCTCATGTAGCTTAGCGCCATAATTCTATCACCAGTAAGCTTGGCAGTACAACATACAGCACCACCATAATCGGCTCCAAACAATCCCGCTAAAGAATTGGGGTCTTGAGTATATAAAGTTTTAACCGTAAATACATGTGGTAAAAGTAGGTTTATACCGGAGGGCGGGAACGCGTGGCCTCTCAGCGTACTGCGCCTTGGAGCGAGAGGACGCGGGGGTCTGCGGAGATAGTCGCGGACAGAATATGCTGCGCGTTGCGATATGAAGCTGCGTGCGCTCCAGGTAAGTAGAAAGAAGTGATACTATATAGATCTTGTGGTCAGCGTAATACCTAATGTTCGCACACGAGTTTATCTATTGCTCTGCAGAAAGCATCTGCTAATTCCTCCTCTATCGCTGCTAGAACTATTCTCTGTAGACTAGACTGCTCGTCAAGCAGGTGCTGCACTATAGCCTTCACCATTACTCGTGAAGCCACGTCAAAAGGTACTCCTCCAACACCGGTACCCATCCCAGGAAACGCCAGTGTTTTTACCTTGAGCTCCTCCGCCTTTCTCAGCGCCGCCGCGGTTGCAACTCGCACCTTCTCCGGTGTAGTCTTCATGGCAGGCCTCTCCATGGTAGGCGCGTGTATCACGTACTTTGCTGGAAGTCTACCTGCACCTGTTGCGACAGCACTTCCCACCGGTACTGGTGCATAGCCCCGTGCTTCCTCCTCTATCTCAGCTCCACCCGCCCTCCTTATAGCACGAGCTACACCTCCTCCCATGATCATTAAGCTGTTGGCAGGGTTCACTATAGCATCAACACTTAGCTTCGTTATATCGGCAAGCAGAACCTCTAGCATAACCCCCCGGAATGTCTTAGAACAAACTCTTCTCTCCGTAACCACTCTAGCGCCACCCACCGTACTAGACACACACCTCGCAGCTAGGTAAATCTTCCGCGTAAATCTGTATTACGAAAAATACATATAGTTCAAAACACACACTGCTTACGGTGAGAAGCCCATGAGCTCTGAGGAGAGGGAGAAGAAGGTTGTGAGTATACGCGGAGTTGACAAGAAGCTGTACGAAGAGATAGCTACTCTAGCACGCGAAACAGGAAGAACTGTTGGCGAAGTCATAAACGAAGCCATGAAGCTGTTCCTAACTACTTCGGGTAAGCTGGTAGAGCTCGGGAAAGCATTCGCCGAAGGCCTTAAGGAGGGTTCCGAGAATGCCATAGAGGTAGGCAATCTCGATATACTCGTAGTAGATAGAAGAGATCTCGAGTGTGTCGACGGACCTATAGTGTTCAAAAATATCAAGAAGCTCGTTATAGGAAGAGATGTTCCTTTCGAATTGTTCGAATCTAAGGTCAGAAGGATCGTTATGTGCGACGAGGTTGTGATCCCAGATAGCTACCCCAAGCTCTTGGTTGCTAGAAAATGCTATTTCGTTAAGAAGATAGTCGTTGAAAAATAGAAGCTCAGTTGCGGTCCGTCACATCACCTATCAGTGCATGAAAGGTTCTTCATCGCATCAACGAAGATACCTTTCTAAGCTTATATCTTTCGTAAATCATTTCAACACCTTTGTTGCTGATCCTGAACTCCACCGGGATCTTCGCTCCGCCGTTCTGTACGTAGAATCTTGGATTATCTTCACTAAGCTCCTCAAGCACCAATGGTGTTGATTCGTGAACATACCTACCTCTTCTCTCTATGAAGAGCGTATCTCCTCTTCTCACGACCTCTATCCTCATGGTACCCATGTATGTCTCGTAGATACCTGTAAGCTTATCGAGCACGCGGTCAAGCTTTATGAAAGGCAGCTCCTTCTCGGGATCTCTGCCCAGAGCCAGCGCTAGTGCATACATCCCGATGTAGGAGGGCGGGTAGGCACTTATATTCTGCAAAACCGCCACACCCACACCAACCTCGGGGAGGTAGCCTACATACGCCGTGTACACAAGTACTGAACCTCCGTGGCTGATCAACCTGTAGCCTAGGAAATTCGGCGTTACCCTCCATCCAAGTGCGTATGACTCACCTCCGAAAACTTCGTAAGGAACTCTAACACGTGGCCTCTCAACCTCTTCGATAGCGTTCCTCGGAAACACTTCCCGTCCTTTAAACACGCCCCGGTTGATGCACATCGCCAAGTAGTTCGTTAGATCTAAAGCATTGCTTATGAGGCCACCGTCTGCGGTAACCCCGTACGGGAATCTGCTTCTAACCCATCTTCTTTCTCTATCGAATATGTAGGGGGTAGCAACATCGGGATCCTTCTCAACCTCCTCCTTGGAGAAATAGCTTCGCTTCATCTCCAAGGGCTCCAGGATCTCCTTCTTCACAAACTCCTCGTACTTCACGCCCGATACCTTCTCAACGACGCAGCCTAACAGCACGTACCCTTCATTGAGATAGAAGAACTTCTCACCGGGGCGTGCTTCAACCCACTCCCCAGCTCTCCTCATGAATGCTAGTACGTCGCTGCATCCCGCTATGGGGCTCCAGGCAGGCTCGTCCTCGACAACACGCGATATGAAGGCTTCTGCGTATGCCAGTGCGGGTATGCCGCTGGTGTGGGATAGGAGGTGCTCGATCCTTATGGGTTCGCCAAAAGGCCTTATATCGAAACCCGGCAGGTGCTTCTCCACGGGATCGTCGAGCGATAGGAGCCCCTTCTCTACAAGCCTCATGATCGCCAGTGCTGTAAACGACTTTGTTATCGAGCCTATGCCGTACAGCGTTGAAGGTGTGGCCTTAAGGCCATTCTCAACATCCCTAAACCCGAACCCCTTAGCGTAGACAACACGATCCTTCTCAACTATGGCTATGCTCAGCCCCGGGATCTTTGTCCTAGACATCTTCTCGAAGATGAAGCTCTCCAGCCTACCTATATCCAGCTTCACGTCAAGCCCTCTAGACTGAGGATGTTGCTCGGCAAAAGGTTTTGCTTTGATTCGCAATGAACTTGTTTTATTAGAAATGGGTGGTCCCGCCGGGGGGATTCGAACCCCCGACCACCCGGTTTCCGCGGACACCGGGGGCATTTAGGAATGTGTCGCCCCCGGGGCTGACTACAGCCGGGCGCTCTGCCGCTGAGCTACGGCGGGGATCTGTACCCAGGGAACTCTCGCTATACATAGGTTTATTAGTGTTGCTGCCGCGAAGGCTAGACTATGCAATGGGCCTCCTGCTTAATTCTGACCACAAGGTGCTAAGGGATGTTATTGCTGGTGGGAAGTCTCATCAGAACGCCTAAGCTTGTAGAATGTTTTTCCTCCCCGAGTGAACGTCTCGACTAACCCCATCCTCTCAAGCTTCTTCAGTCTACGGTACAGCGGCGTTTTCGGGATACCCGTCCTCACCATTATCTCCTGCGCAGTCCGAGGACCTGACGCCAGCGCCCGAATGATCGCCTCATCTCTATCGTCTAGCCCTGCGTGTCCGATATCTGCTAGATGCGCTGGTGCTGAACCCCGGCGCTTCATAAGTACAAGGCCTGTTCCTCCCGCGGCCAGAACAAATGCTAACACCGTTATCGCCTCCCGAGGAAGCTGCAGCTCAGTGCTCTTCGTGGTCTCTGCACCTGTAGCTGTTATCGGAGAAGATGTTCCCTGCATTTGTGTGAAGGGTGTTGCGGTGGATGTACGTGTGGCGAGGAGTTCCGGCAAGAGGAAGTAGCGTATTAGAACATTAGTGTCCTGGGGAAAGACCAGCGCTACGCTGCCGTTAACTAATGCTAAGCTAAAGTTCTCAGGCACCACCTCTAGAACGTAGGCGTTCTTCGGTAAGATAACAAGTGTTTCACTCGTGCATCTGAGTCGAAGGTCCCAGTACCCACCCTCCTTGGAGGTGAGCTCTGTAGTTATGTACCTGATCGTGAGGTTGGTGCCCGTGACGACTATGTAGGCCGTGGACCCCTGAACCTCTACGGGGAGCAGCTGACCATCGGAGAACGCCTCTACGAAGAGGGGCTGGGCTAGGAGGTCTATTGCTACGCGCTTCGGAGGTTCCGGAACGTATGCGAGCATCAGTACCTCGACACTACCATCCTCAAACACCTTTACGTACGTAGTCGTCAATGGGTAGCTCTGCGCATAGAGAATGACTGTAGATAGTACGAGCAGCACCAAGACCGGCAATACCCAGGCTTCTACCTGCAACACTAAACACCTACAACTAAGCTAAGATAGGGAAGACCTTCATAAAAAGATGCGTTTAAACATGCGCCCATATTTCGAAATTTTTGAGGATCCTAGGGCTTGATGCTATGTATCTGAGATCCGCGTGATGTCACCGTGGTGCTGCCCTTACTACGCTGTCTCTATCTATGTTCATGGCTTGTTGTACTCACTGCGGTCACCGTGCTCGGGCCCGTGCTCAGCTCATCGATCGCTCGTTCTATCGTTTCTCTGAGAATTCTTGCCCTCTCCTTGAGCTGCATTGGTACTTCCTCTCGAGACCTTAGCTTCTTCATGAGCTCTTCAACAGTCTGCTTCAGACGCATTAACTTCTCGATGGCGTCATCTCTACTGATCCTGCCGCTGCGAACCATTGCTAGTACTCGTCGTACCTCCATGGCAATGTCCCTGAGCATCTTATCTGCAAAGAGCGCTATCCTTCTCTCTATCAAGTTCTTAATCCTCGCATCCAGGGAAAGTTTGAGCATACCTATACGCCTCTTAAAGCCATGCAGCGCTATAGCAGCTGCTCTTAGTTTACCGCCTACACCCTCAAGAGCCGTTGTCAGAGTGCTGTACGCCTCCTTGACGTTCTCTACAGCACCCACAACATCATCTTCCTCAAGAGCTGCTATGCCTGCATCGGCGTATATCGCAGCGTTCTCAACAGCGTCCAGCATTGTCTCTAAGGTCGCTGCAGCATCGCAATCCTCTCCTGTGGCAACTATCTCCTTCGCGCGTTCGAGGTAGCGCTCTAGCGATTGTAATATCCTTTGCGAAGCGGTTAACACGAACAACGCGTCATCCGTAGCGTTGGCTTCGAGCATATCAATGCTCTTATTAAAGTGCCTCAGAAGAACGAGTATCTGCGCAGCAAATCTTCTCACCGCTCCTTCAGCAACCGCTATCCTCGCCCACAGCCTGCCAGTGTACTCGCTTAGCCATGCGTTCGCTAATCCCAACAACCTTGAAGCCTCACTCAGCAGCCTCGCAGCAACGCTTATATTGCCTTTACTCAGCTCCTCCCTAGCGACTTCGAGTAGCTTGGATGCATTGTCAACAGCTTCTTCGATCCTGCTAGGAATATCTAATCCGCGCTCCTCAAGCCACTCAATGGTGCGGTTAAGCCTCCTGACAACCTCTTCACGAAGCTCGATAGCTCTGCTAAGCCCCTGCACAGCGACCTTTGTACTTGCCGACTCAGGGATCCCGCGGATTACGTTCTCAGCAATGGGTCTGAGTGCGAGGGAAGCTCTCAGTGCTAAACGAACGGCTTCCCTTGCGCGTCCCTGTTCAAGTAATTGCGTTGCGTTTTCGAGGAGTTGTCTAGCTAGCTGTACTCTCTCGCCGAGACCCCCCGGTAATGTCATGTTGTATTCCTCCGCGAGCTCTAGGATCCTGCTGACATGCTCTTTAATCCGATTCACGAAAGCCTGGGCAGCTTCGACCTCTCCATCCTTAGCTACGGGCTCACTTCCGCTGTTCACCAAAGGTTTCTCTGCAAGAACCACCGTTGCTGGCGCTATCGCCATTACGACTCCCGCTACCAGTATCGCCAACACTATAGCTGCTACTCCTTTGCACATACACTTCCTGCACACCCATCTCACCCAGCATTCTCTTTGGTAAGCAGGTCTAGAAGTAGGAGATGGTGGAACTGCTTAGGGAGTGCGTAGGGAAAGCGAACCGGTTCGGTGTTCAGGGAAATACTCCTAACCACACTCCTTAAATACCCCCCTATACAGCTAGGGGTTATCCGGTGCCGTGATGGACTGGGTGCTGGGAGCTCTCATCCTAATGCTGATGATCGAGACACTGTTCGGAATCCTAGTGGTGCTCTCTCTAGCGATGAGAGTTCTCACAAGACTAAGGTCTGGTATGAGAAGTGGTATCGGCTATTGACTGTTTAGATGGCTACGCTTCTATCTACCGCCATCTTAAGCCTATTGTAGAACACCTCGATAAGTTCGCTCAGCGGCATGGAAGCGAGGCGGGTGGCCTCTCCCACAAGCCACTTCATACCGTTCCGCGGAGCTACGACGTCGCGGAACTTGAAGAGTATCCATGCATTTATCAAGGCCCTGCCCCTGAAGGTCTTGAGAAGCTCGTCGAGCCTATCTATGTAGGGGAACCCCGTCTTCTCGAGACCCCTCCTCAGAACCTCGTACTCCTCTCTACTCAGCGCAGTTCTCCCAAACTTCACTCGCCTATCACCAACATACCTCTCACCCAGCCCCGGCACTATGACCTTGCCGTACGCAGCCTTGATCCTCCACGCCGAGGAGTCGAACGAGGCTGCGCCTATACGAGACAGCACGGCGTACATGGTGTTCGCACCCCCCAGCCCGAGGACGTGCACCGGTAGGCGTCCGGCCTTGACAACTATCGCAAGAGCTATGATCGGGATGAGCCTGCTCCCCCTACCCATTCTACCCATCGATGGGGGTACGGCTCCCCCATAGGCGATCACCTTAGCCCCGAGGCTCCTGTAGCAGTCCACCGCCTCGAGCATAAGCTCCGGGTCGTAGCAGTGGACAACGGGCACGATCTCCTTATCGACGAGGGCCCGAAGCTCCTCGTAGTTCGAGATGTTCAGCTTGACGAGCGCGGGGTCACGGGGGCACAGCCTCCGAGGGGGCTGATCCAGGGACATGTAGAGGTGGGCGTCCAGCTCCCTGTACCTCGCTACTACTTCGCGTAGCTCAAGCCTCACCCCCTTAACCATAGCTTGGTAACCGCCAGAATCTACCCATACTACTCTTGCAGGAGGAACTTCACCTCTCCAGGTAAGGCCATTGATCATGATTTCGACGTTTTCGATCAGGTGCCACAGCTCTATGCTTCTATCAGCAACTCCGAATACTATCCTCAACTCTGCCCGCCGATGGGAGTACTGTATAGCTACAGAATACTTAACGGTATTACCGCCTTGGCCTAGCAGGAGGTGGTGCTACTGCCCGAGAAGGATCTCTGGATGAGCTGATTCAGCGTAAATCTACGAGGTCCAGAAACGAAGGGCGTTCCATTCCTGACGATCTTCTCAACAGCCTCGATCTTTCTATACCATTCCGGATACCTAATCCGTAGATTGAGGTAGTAGCGCCCGTCCATGATGAAGGGGCAGTAGACACAGTTCCCGCTCTCGCCCAGCTCCGCATAAAGAGGGTTGTCGTGCAGCCCCACCTCCTTGATATAGGTTATCACGTGTTCGCGGGTCCAGTGGAGTATGGGTCTCACCACCACGGTGCCCCAGCTGGAGCGGTAAGCTACACCGTCGTTGATTATGTACTTCCTCCTCCTAGGGCTATCCCACGCCTTCACCCCCACAAGGACCATAGCAGCAGGGCTTCGACAGCGGAAGAAGCTCTCTATAGGTTTCCTCTTGAACTCTGTCATGCACCATCTACGTCCTGGACCCGGCCAACCCCATTTACAAACCCTCTCATAGAACTCATACTCATTCCGTTTGAGATGTATAAGCTCTATACCTAGCATCTTCACGATTCTGTAGACGTACTCCCGGTTCTTCTCGTGCGTATTACCCGTAACCTCTACGTAGACCGCGCGAACGTCTCTGAGAACTTTTCTCGATAGATCTAGGAGAACAAGGCTATCCCTACCACCGCTGAACATCACGTACACTTCATTCCCGAGATCCCTTAACTCCTCTAAGATCTCCAGTGTAAGTCCTAACACCTCTTCATAGCTACAGGGGGTCTCGACGCATCGAAGAACGTTTCTCTCGAGCCTCGTTTCCAGCACGAGCTTGGCTGATGGCGTAAGCCCACATGTACACTGGTGCATATCCCGGAGCCCTGTCTAGCTACAGGGAGTACATATTTAAGCGTTGAAAATGGATGTTCCTGAAGCAAGTAGCTCAAGAAGCTTCAGAGATCTCACACCCTTACCAAGATACCTAGCTCTTCTAAAAACCTCTACACGTTCAGGGCTGAAATACAACATTATACCTACCCTTGGGTCTACCTTCTCCAAAGCCCAGGAATAATACATGTAGGGAACAGCTGCATATACATAGTCAGCCATCTCAGCTCTATTCCTTAGCTGCTTCAACAGTTTTATCTTTGGTTTGCGCTTCACCTCCACTATAGTAACCAATGGACGTTGCTCGCCAGGTTCCAGCGCCACGATATCCATCTCTACATCATCGATTTTTACATGTTTAAATACCCTGAAGCCTACGGACTCTAAGGATCGCGCAACAGCTTCCACGATAAGCTCCTCGAGCGGAGGTACGTGCACGAAGCCCCGATCATCTCTCTTCAGCGAAGTCTATAACGTCGTGTATCATCAGTGCTAGGTAATAAATAGGTCTATTTGCATTTTCTAGGTAATACCAAAGTTGAAGAGTTGATGGGTGACGACGTGTCAACCAATGGTATTACCAACCACAGTTCTTGTATACCCCAGCAGAGGAATTAGTATATAGGGCCAGACCCCTCCCGAGAGCCAGGTGCCTGGAGCAACACCTTTAGGATGCTGGTCTCCGGTGCTGGCTAGTCCCTAAGGGTATAAGCTCTTGGGGTCTAGCTAGCCCGGAAGGTCAGTATTCCTAAAGGTGTGCTCTGGGTTCTGGCTCTCGGGAGGGGGGCTACATCCGCTTCTTCAGAGGCTAAGCCCTTACTAAGTATTTTTAACCGGTCTGCTAAGAGGCGTAAGGGTGAGCGTCGCCATTGCGTCTCGCAGACCTGCTACGTAGGAAGGAGCTGATAACCTTCATAGCACTGTCGCTGGTATCACTCTTTGCGGATATGACATATGAGGGGGCACGCTCAGTCCTAGGAGCATACCTCGAAGTGCTCGAAGCTACGGCGGTTGTGGCAGGCGTCGTTAGCGTGGGTGACCTTCTTGGATATCTCATGCGAGGGGTTGGCGGGTTCATAGCAGGTCTCAAGAGATCCAGCCGTGTATACTGGGCACTGGTATTCGGGGGTTACACCATTAACTTAGTGGCCGTGCCTCTTCTAGCCTTTGCAGGTAGGTGGGGGGAAGCCCTATGTTTAGTACTTCTAGAGCGTGTAGGCAAGGGACTTAGAGCACCCGCGAGAGATGTGATCTTGTCGGAGGTTACCGAGGGTATAGGTAGGGGTAAGGGTTTTGGAATACACGAACTGATGGATCAGGTGGGGGCCGTGAGCGGGCCTCTCCTCGTTACTTGGAGCCTCTTCAGCTCAGGTGGAGAATACAGAGCAGCCTTCCTCCTTCTCGCGATACCAGCACTGCTAGCACTATGTCTGCTGTGCGTAGCCTACGTCAACTACCCCAGCATAAGGGCCGTGCATGCTCTTAGAAGAGGTAGGAGTTCGAACAATCTAGACCGCAGCTTCTGGTTCTTCACCATAGGCACGGCTATGTTATCGACGGGGTACGTACACTGGGCCTTGGCAGCTTACAGAGTGGAGGCATCCGCCTTAGCTCCAAGCCATATCATAGCGTTGCTCTACACGATCGCTATGCTCGTCGACGCGGCTGTTGCGCTACCCGCAGGTATGCTATACGATAGATACGGCCCTGCAACACTCGTAGCAGCTCCGGTGCTTGCAGGCACAGCAAGTGTACTTATCTTGACAGGTGGGTACAGCGAAGTTGTGCTAGCTTCTATGATCTGGGGCGTGGTGATGGGGCTGTACGAAACTAATATGAGAGCTGCTGTCGCTGATCTGTCATCCCCTACGAACAGGGCATATGCCTACGGAGTTTACGGCGTTGTGTTTGGGGTCTCTTGGACTTTGGGAAACGTATTCTTAGCGAAGATCATGACATCGTTTCCGTGCCTGTTGCTACCCTACATAGTCATCGTAGAGTCCATCGCTGCATGCATGCTTGTGCTCACTGTAACAACTTGGCATAGAAGAAGTTGATGGTGGAATTCGATCACGGTGCCTACTCATTTACTGCCATAGACTTTAGGATTAGAACCTGCATCGAACAGCGAAGACGTTGCCTAAACTCTACATAAAAGCGATGATTCTCATACGTTCCAAGCTACCAGACGTTGCTACATACGGGCAGTACTATCTTGACCTACAGTACCGGAGCTCGGCGAGTGCCAGACGCGGATGATATTGCTACAAGCGTCACTAGCGTACAACTATTAGAGCTCAACTAACAGAACCTGCTACATGAATAGATCTAATATACACCCGCAGATTTCACCGCAATAGTTACTTCCTAGTAAAGCTACGAAGTATATCCTCGGCGGACAACCTTGAAGGGCCTGATCCTTATCACGGGATACAGCCATTATGGAAGGTATATGTGGAATCCCTCTGAAGAGCTTGTGAAGATGCTTGACGGGGAGAAGCTGGAGGGCTATATTCTCAAAGGGCTTACCCTACCCGTATCGTTTAAACGAACTCGAGAGATTTTGTTGAACAGTCTCAATACCCTCGACCCTGCTGCCGTAATATGTTTAGGCCTCGCCCCAAGTGCTAAGAAGCTTGTTGTGGAGCTGGTCTCCGTAAACACCACGTACTTTGAGATCCCGGATACAGATAAGTACCGAGCTCGTCTCGAGCCGGTGATCGAAAGGTCTATGCCCGTCGCGAGAACAAGCTTACCTGTGGAGAGAATCGCTAGGATGTGTATCGAGGAGAAGAATCTTCCTATCAGGCCCGGTGTTAGCATAGGGACTTACCTCTGCAACGTGGCTGGGTACGTAGCGATGTCGTGGGCATCGATGAAGAAGCGTATAGGGGGTTTCGTACATATACCCCCGCATACAGACCTGGCAATGAGGCTTGGGTTAGAGAACTACCTGCCAATGTATCTAATACGTGAATCGCTACTGTGCATACTTCGCGCCGTGATTGCGGAGTTGGATTCCAAAAAGCCGTTACTTCTTGAAGAAGCCTATGACTAATCCTATGAAGAACCCTAAAGTCACGGGGCCTACAAAGAGTATGCCGAGAGTTGTTAGGAGGCCCAGGAGCATATCCTTAAACTTTGCAGCTTCTGAACCAAAGTTTGCTAGAAACCTCTCAATGCTTCCTCCGAGGCTCCACACGTTCAGGACAGCACCTACGACGAGCAGAGCTATGAATGCGAGTATGTACTTGGCCATCTTGGCCATTATATATCCTAGTCCTATGCCCAGCACTACCTGTATCACTATAGCTACGACGACCTGGGGGTTCGAGAGAGCTACAGAGACTAGATTTTCAACGCTTACCGTAGGGATCGTAGTACCCTCCTGCATAAACAGTTGGTGAGGTAGCACACTCTCTCCCACAACCACTAGCAACGGAATATATATGAAGTCTGCGCCTAGCCCTGCTCCACATCTTCTAGTAGCTGAAGCTCACCCTCTGGACTCAGATACGCCAGCCCCTCCTCGACGAGAAGGCTTAGCAGTGCTTTCAATCGTGGAGGCAGGAGCTCAGGATTCGTTATAGGACAGCTCCTGCGGAGCTCCTCAAGACCGCGTCGTGACACTATGAATTGTCCCAAAATAACAAAACCTCGTTTCTTGAGTTCTCTCAGCTCTGCTCCGAAAGCTTTTAGAAAACGCTCAACTACCTCCTTCTCCAAGAACACAGCGCTGTGAAGCAGAATCGCTAGGTCATCGATGCTGATACCGTACCGCTTGTCCTCGCTGGTGAATTCGACCAGCAACCTGCTCATTCTGCTAAGAGAATCCTCGAGTTTGCTGACCCTCTTCTCAAGATCTTCAACTCTCTTCTTCAAAACCTCGATCCCAACACGCTCCCCCACACCGCGCTCGGTTCTACCAAGCACCGTCTCCTGCCCGCGAGCTGCTTCACGACGTACATCACCGCCACCCGACGCCGATTCCTTGAGCACATACCCCTTATCTGTTCTGGCGACGAGTCCCCTGCTCCTTAGCCTGTACAGTAGTCTACGAACTAGCTTCACACTAACGCCTAGATAGTCTGCTATTTCTGAAGGCTTCGCATACGGATTACTCCGCAGGTACTCGACAACCTTCTCTGCAAGCTCTTCGAAACTCATAGCTCTGCAGTTCCACTCACGTATAACGCAGTGAAGCTAATTAACATGAGCCCATATCCTATCTTAAGTCTTTTTTCTAGGAGAAGCGACTTTATGATGGGTGCTACTGGATGTCTTTCACCAAGCCCGTGATAAAGGTGGAGCCCCCGGGACCTCGCGCTAAGAAGGTTATAGAGGAGCACAGTGTGTTCGTAGCAACAACAACTCACGACCCCAAGAACCTACCTCTAGTAATCGAGCGCGGTGAAGGCGTGTGGCTAATGGATGTGGACGGCAACGTATATCTAGACTTTGCCTCAGGCGTCTCCGCCTCCAACCTAGGCTACGGACATCCCGTAGTTAAGAAGGCTGTGCTTCAGCAGTTGGAGAAGATTGCCCACGCTGCAGGCACCGACTTCTTCAACCCCGTGCAGGTAGAGCTAGCCAAGAAACTCACGTCGATAGCCCCCGGCGACTTTGAGAAGAAGGTGTTCTTCAGTAATAGTGGTACGGAGAGCATCGAAGCAGCTATAAAGCTAGCCAGGTTCTCAACAAGACGTAAGTACTTCATCTCGTTCATAGGGGGGTTTCACGGTAGAACCATGGGTTCGCTGAGTCTGACAGCCAGCAAACCTATACATAAAAAGAACTACTTCCCTACGATGCCGGGCGTCATACACGTACCCTACCCCAACCCGTACCGCAACCCGTGGGGTATAGACGGGTATGAGCGCCCCGATGAGCTCGTCAACCGTGTGATAGAGTTCGTAGACTACTGGGTGTTCCAGCATCTCGTCGAGCCGTCCGAGGTAGCCGCAATATTCTTCGAGCCCATCCAAGGCGAGGGAGGGTATGTTGTACCGCCCAGGAACTTCTTCAAGGAGCTTAAGAAGCTCGCCAACAAGTACGGGATACTACTGGTTGACGACGAGGTTCAGATGGGTCTTGGACGTGCAGGGAAGATGTTCGCGATTGAGCATTTCGACACCGTGCCCGACATAATCACCTTGGCAAAGTCCCTTGGCGGAGGCGTGATGCCTATAGGAGCCACGATATTCAGGAAGGAGCTAGACTTCGAGCCGGGGGCCCACAGCAACACGTTCGGGGGGCACCCCCTTGCATGCGCCGCAGCTCTAGTGTCTATCGGAGAGATCGAGAAGCTCCTCCCGCACGTGCAGGAGCTGGAGAAGCTCTTCAGAGATGAGCTCACCGAGCTCAAGAACAAGTTTGATGCTGTAGGCGACGTCAGGGGTATGGGGCTTGCATGGGGTGTAGAATTCGTTAAGGATAGGAAGACCAAGGAGCACGATGCAGAGACCCGCAACAAGGTGCTCTACGAAGCTCTCAGAGGAGGCTTGGTATTACTGGGATGCGGCAAAAGCGCTGTTAGACTCATTCCGCCGCTGATAATAACCGAGGAACAGGCAAAGATAGGGTTGGAGATATTCAAGGAGGCTGTTAAGAAAGCAACCTCCTAGGACTCTCAACTTAGCAATTCTTGGAACGCTTTTTAGCTTAATATTAGGCTTCTGCAAGAGAGGTGAAGCCTCTGCTACGTGCACCGTTCCTAAGCACGAGAGGAGTCGTGGCGTCTGAGCATCCTCTTGCTTCGTTAGCGGGCGCGCGCATCCTCGAGATCGGGGGTAACGCCATCGATGCCGCCATAACCACCAGCTTCGTACTTGCCGTAACCCTACCCCACCTCGGGGGACTGGGAGGAGACTTCTTCTCCCTGGTGAGGCTCAGCAATGGAAAGCTGTTCTTCGTAAATGGAAGCGGTTATACACCAGCAGCTCTCACGATAGAGTACGTCAGGAGCAGAGGATTTTCATTGATGCCCATCAGGGGCCCCCTCACGATCACTGTGCCTGGGATGGTCGACGGACTACACCTCCTCTGGAAGAAGCTAGGTTCTTTGGAGTGGAGTAAGCTTGTTGAACCTGCTAAGAACGTGGCGCAACGGGGTTTCCCCGCAACGCACAGCCTATCCATGGCCGTCCAGAAGTACCGTACCGAACTTCAGGAGGATCCCGGGTGGAGAACAACGTTTTTGCTGAACGGCTCGGCACCTAGAGTAGGTCAAGTAGTAGCGTTCAGGGGGCTTGCAAAGGCCCTGGAACTAATAGCTCAGGATCCTAGGAGCTTCTACGAGGGCGAGATCGCCGATGCTATAGCAAGCTACGTTGCTTCCCGCGGAGGAGTTCTCACAGTTGACGATCTGAGGAGCTTCCACGCCGAGGAAGGCGATCCTCTTCACATTAATTACCGCGGGTTCAGGATCTTCGAAATGCCTCCCAATACCCAGGGAATAACGACGCTACACATGCTCATGCTGTTGGAGGAGCACGATCTTAGAACCGTGCCCCCGAGAAGTTCTAAGAGGATAGAGCTGTTCCTCGATGTTGCTCGCGCAGCTTACTGGGCACGCGATACGTATGTAACAGACCCGCGCTTCATGAAGGTGAGGGTAGACGAGCTTCTGAGCAGGAGCTTCGTAGAGAAGCTCTGGTCCGCAGCAAAATACCGTGGTGCGTCAGGGAGGTTGGGTGATGGCGACACGACGTTTTTCGCGGTTGCAGATGCTGAGGGCAACATCGTCGCCGGCGTACAGAGCCTGTTCTACGGTTTTGGTTCCGGACTTGTTGAACCAAGATTCCAGATACCCCTTAACTCGCGGGGCTCCTCCTTCTCGCTGAACCACGACCACGTAAACAGGTTGGAGCCTAGGAAGAAGACTATGCACACCCTCTCCGCCGTGATAGCCGAGCTTGGCGACAAGGTTATGGCGGTGGGTCTCTCCGGAGGTCACTACAGGCCCCTTCTACACGCACAGCTGCTCACGAACATCATCGACTACTCCATGGATCCCCAGGAGGCTATCGAGCATCCACGCTTCGTATGGGAGCTATGGAGCAACGAGCTTAAGGTCGAGGAGGGGTTTGAGCTAGACGAGAATTTCGTGCGCAGCTACAGGGTTTCTCGGCTAGGCTACCCATCGAGGCTCGGCGTAGCCGCTATAGTTGAAGTGGGTGAGAAGCTCAGGGCTGGGTACTGCGATGTGAGAGGTGATGGGCTTCCTATAGGGTTACTTGTGTAGCAACTACTGTTTTTACCTCGTCTACCCTCTCTTTATCGAGGTGTTGCATCACGTACGAGGAGCTCGGTAAGCGGATAAGAGCAGTTCTCGAGAAGTGGAGAAGCTCATCTGAAGAGCTTGAAGGGGGAGGCCTATCTCTGGAAAAGGTGTTGTCTATATCCGTAGATCGTGTTAAGGAGATAGCAGAAGGATTAGAGCAGAGGTTCGGCAGCAAACCGCTGCTCATGGTTCTAAACGCCGTAGCAGATCTGGTAGTCGACGATACCAAGAGCATATGCACAGGTATGGAGAAGGATGAAGCTAAGATATGCTTTCTCGCCCTGCTAAGACTACACCTAGGATTCCTCCACGTGCTCAATTCATGGGGCGATGCAACACCTGAGGAGCTGGAGGAGGAGCTTAACAGGCTTAACCTGATACAGCTCTACGATTCTGTCCACAGCTCCACTGAGGAGTGGGTCGGAGGCGTTGAGACGATCAAGGAGTTTATCCTTAGCAAGCTCAAGAACTCGTCTCCCCGCACCAAAAGACTTGCGCTTCTAGATCTGCTACTCCTAGCTCTAGGTGCTGTAGGCTTCAAACTTTCGTCGCTAGTCCACGTGGCGTACGTTTACGTATCTCGACGCAGTGGTTACGAGTTTTCACAGCAGGATCTCGAGATCGAGGATCAGGTATTGAAGTTCATCGCGAAACTCGGGGGCCCAGCACACATCCTGTAGCCTATTCTAGACACGAGGAAACTCTCTACACATTTTCTTCCTTTACTCCTGCTCTATAACATTGAGGGCTTCGCGTTCATCCCAGACCCATATTGCCCGCCAGAGCGGCGAACGCGCAGCTTCTTCACGCCTTCTACTAACCTCGAGCAACGTCCTCATAACCGCGTGGTGAAATACCTCGTCCCTGTATATGGACTGGAGAAGGAATTTAACCGACTCGTCTTTACACTGCCTGAAGATCTCCTCTACCTCTCTCAACATAACCTCCTCGGTCTTCATATGCTCCTGGAGCACCTTCTCGAGATCTCTTAGCTCCCCTAGATCCAGTCCGCGGCCACGCTCAAGCACCTCGAGTACTACGCGGTAGAGCACAGAGTGTTTATCCGAGTCGAGCGCAATGGCCCTGAGAAACCCGCGGAGTAGAGGGCTTTTAATGCGTGTTGTGAGGCTCCTGAGCTTCTCAGCAAAGTTTTCTTCGAGGCGGGCCATAGACTCAAGCTTCTCGCGCGAGAGCGAGATTACACATCACCTCAGCTAACTATCTCTCGGAGGAGAGTAGGAGATAAGGATTGTGTTGAAATTTGCATAGGGCCCTCTGTCAGCCAGCAGCTCCTTACATCACGCGTCCTCTCAGTCCCGCAGTTTATCATCACCTCCCACCTCCTCTAAGCCGAGGAAGCCTCTGAACCTCTACACCTATCTTCGTAGCTAGCCTAGCCGCTTCCTTAGTAAGCTTAGCGTAGCGCGGAAGAGCGAGAACTGGTCTTGCTCCCAAGTACCTGGCGGTCTCAACAACTCTCCTGATGTCCCTCGCGGTAACCTTAGACTTCCTCCTACCCCTCACAACAGCTATGAAGAGCCTATCCGCACCCACAGCAAATACATCCAGCATACCTCCGCGCCTCTTAATGATCCTGACCGTGTACCCCTCAGCTTCAAGCTTGCTGCGGTAGTACTGGGCGACTCCGTACATACCACCAACCATATCCAGCTCCTCTTCCTGCACTCTAGACTATACCCGGTTTATAACCTTAGGAGATAGGCGGAGACCCGCACTATATTGCTGAAGAGTAGAAGCACCACCGAGTATGTAGAATGAGGTTCATGCTACGTACAGCACATTCTGAGCCATGCGCAGCACCTAGATTATAGATAGCGGGGATGCGGACTGCAGAACTATCTCGGACCGCGCCCTCACCCTAAAATTGTTGTTGATACTAACATTTCCCCGGAGCTGAGCCTTGTCCTCCTGCGTGGAGAAGATGGTTAAGCTAGCCTTGGAGGCGGGAACACCGCTGTTCGAAGATGTTATGAGGTCCATAGCCAGCATATGCGGCGTTGATTACGGTGAGGCTTGGAGATACGCAAACAAGCTTGCTATGAGTAGACGTGAGGAGATGGCGCCCATGAGAGCTACGCCAGAGAAGCGTGTCGAGAGGCCGTGCTGGAGATGCCCTGCATGCGGACGCGAGTTCGAGAGCTATGCAAAACTTGTCAACCACATACTATACTTCGTGAGGAGAGGCGATAAAGCACATAGAAAGACCTACTACGAGATCAAGAGCGAGGCGGATAGGCAGGGCAAGAAGTTCTCTGAAGTTGTTGCAGAGCGATTCCGCTGCAGCTGAACCCAACAAAATACAGTTGAACAAACTATATAGCTCCGCAGAGAGATACTAGGATAAAGCGAGGTCCGGTGGTAGTGAGTAGAAGAAGCGCAGCCTTCTCAAAAGGACTCTCCGAGCTACTCGGAGGCCTCATAATGATCACGATCCTACTCGCACTAGTCGTACCGTTCATGCTCTACGTGATCTCCTCCAGACAGGCCCAGGAACAGGCATTCCTAATGGAGAGAGCCGCTGAGGAGAGAAAGAAGCTAGAACGCATACTAATC
>Ga0180301_10001221_pt1 | contig 20143 bp, 19 predicted proteins | sample GuaBasSediGuay16_FD_121797 | JGI IMG/M metagenome (GOLD analysis project Ga0180301, IMG submission 121797) | Subseafloor sediment microbial communities from Guaymas Basin, Gulf of California, Mexico - Guay16, Core 4569-2, 12-15 cm | ecosystem: Environmental > Aquatic > Marine > Hydrothermal...
CTACAACGTCTTAAGAGTCGCCGAGAGTAAAGCATTCTCAACACCAATATTCCACGGAGAACTGGCAGCATTCAGAAGAAACCTCCTAGAGAAAATAGGCGGCTTCCCCACAGACATCGGAGCGGACGACAGCCACACGGCAACAAAAATAGCATTGATGGGGTACAGAACTATAATTCCCGAAAATATCTGGGTAGAAGAGTTAGTGCCCAATAAGGGCTATTTTTCGTGGAGAATTCGAAGAGCACAACACCTCATACAACACTTCGCCAAAACCCTCAAGGAAATAAGGCGAGCTTCAATAGAATTCAGGAAAATCTTAGTTGCTGAGACTTTCCTACACTTAGCAAATCCATACCTGCTACTAGCATCCATTATACTGCTGATAGTAGGCACATTGGCTACGTACTCCCTCATGGCCCTAGGCGTTTTAGTACTAGGAGTAGTACTATTAACTGTAAAGCAATTCAGGACATGGATCTTTCAGCAACTGCACCTCGTATTAGCGAGTATAAGAAATTTATGGACTAAGGAGATAGCCTGGGATAAACAGATCAAATGAAAATGGGTAGGAAAGACACTCATCCTATTCCTCGAGTAGAAGAAGTTCTAAAGCTTTTAAGGAAATTCAAGATAAAGGCTACTGCTTATCTAGATCTTGGATGCAGTGATGGCCAAATAACCGAAGAAGTTGCAAAGATTGTAGACGCTAAGGAAGTTTTCGGTATTGATATAGATTGCAACGCATTAGAGAGTGCGAAGCTAAGGGGAATTAAAACCTTCAATTTGGATCTCTCCAAAGATAGAATTCCATTAAACGATGGTAGCGTAGACTTGATTACAGCATTTGAAGTAATAGAACATTTAGTAAACCCAGACAATATGTTGAAGGAGGCGTATAGGGTTTTAAGAAGAGGGGGCTATTTCATAATATCGTGCCCTAATTTGAGTTGGTGGGTTAATAGAATTGTATTAGCTTTAGGCTATCAGCCCTACCTGACTAATTGCAGTTTATATTACGATGTTGGCAAACTTTGGAGACCTCTCAAAAGCGGGTGTACTGGAGGGCACTTAAGATCCTATACCTTAAGAGCCTTGAAAGAATTGTTGGAGATCTACAAATTTCATGTCATTAAGGTTAAGGCAACTACAATTACAATTGTACCAAAATGGCTAAGGACGTTGGACGTACTCATTGCAAAATTGAGACCATCTCTAGGACTGAACATTATTATATTAGCAAGGAAAGGAAGTGACAATCAATAGTAGGTGCATTTGTTGCATGCCTACTCACGAATCTAGGTCAAAAATTCGGTTATGGTGGTTGAGTTAACAAACATCTTGCCCACTCAACTTTCGCAAAAACAATCCCGTTAATGGAATAAAAACTCCAGCATCACCTTTAATGATGAGGAGTCGTTAAAAAACAATGAAAATTGCCATAATATCTCCTTTCTATAAACCCAGTGTTGGTGGAGTCGAGTACATAGCATATCATACTGCTAGAGAACTTGTTAAGCGCGGCTATGAGGTGCACGTCATTACAACTACATGTGATAATAAATGGAAAAGAATAGCAGAGTCCAGCACAATAATCGAAGAGGGGGTTGCTGTCCATAGACTAGAGCCTTCCTTCATCAAAATAGGATATGCGACATTCATGAAAGGGCTCAAAGAAACATTGAAGAAGATCAGGCCAGATATTGTACATTGCCACAATTTGCATCCACATCTCTTTCAAGCAATGAAGTGGAAAGACAAGCTAAAGTACAAGCTAGTTGCACAATTGCACTTTCCAGTAGCGACAGGAATAGACCATCTACCAGCAAAACTACTCTACAGATTTACAATGCGAGAACTTGTGAAGAACCAGCATAGAATAGATGCATTCATAGCGCATTCAAACACAGAGAAACAGTGGCTCATAAGTGAGGGAATAGAAAGCAATAAGATACACATTATCAGGTTTCCGTGCATACCAGATGAACTATTTGAATACAAACCGAGGATGGACATTCACGATATACTAGAAACAGAAATAGTCATTACGTATATAAGCAGAATACACTCACGAAAAGGACAACATTTACTCATAGAAGCGGTAAAACACTTGAAAGACTATCTAGGGGATTTCAGAGTATACATAGCAGGACCAGTGTCTGATTATAAATACTTAATTTATCTTCGCAACCTTATCGACTGCCGTGGACTACTTCATAAGATAGTTCTTGAGCCAAGGCTATTGAGCGAAGAAGAGAAGTTGGACGCCATCGCATCATCTGACGTTTTTGCATTTACATCAACACATGATGCAAGCCCAGTTATTGTACTAGAAGCACTTGCACTGAGAACGCCAGTAGTGGCTACAGTTGTAGGCACAATACCAGAAATGTTAGATTATAGAGAGGAATTCCTAATACCTGAGCTATCAAGCAGTATTATAGCACGTAAGATAGCTTTTGTACTCATGAATAAGGATAAGGTTTGTCAACTATGGGATTTTGTACACAGGCATAGAGCATCGACACTTATCTCCGAAATAGTTAAGATCATTTATACAATTCCTTAAACATGTGCTCAATGCTGAAGTGAAAGGCTTGATGAGACATAAAACACCTTACCGGAATACTTTGCCTCATTCAACAGATGGATTCGACGTATATGTGGTATATCGCATAGTAAGAGTATGATCCAGCACCATGTGAAAACTCGCGAAGAAGCTTAGCATTAATGTCAGGAAATGAACTAGGCGATTTTAATGGTCTAAAATCCCATAGAATTGCGATGAATTCCTCTTCTATGAGTTTCAAATGAGAAAATGAGGGTAGTTCACGTTTGCCATCATTACTGGCCCGTAGCTGGTGGTATAGAAAATGTAGTTAGATTTCTAGCTGAGGGTATGGTCAGGCTTGGCCACGAAGTACACGTAGTGACGAGTACATATGGTGCAAAGGATAGACCTAGAGAAGAGGTGGTAAACGGTGTCTATATACATAGAGTTAAGGCTGTGAGGCCCAGATATCCCGATCTAACATATCCGCTAGAATACCCCATAGATCTGAAGAATGCCGATGTTGTTCACGGTCATAGCCAGAACAGCCTGTTCACCGTCAAGATAGTTGAGAAAGCTAAGAAATTCGGTGCTAAGACCGTGTTGCACTTCATGGCTATAGACGCTTATAAGGATCATCCAAACCTCTTAATTAGGCTTCTTGCACCTTATTATGGTAAATGGATATTAAAGATAGCTATCGAGATCAGCGATATTAAATTAGTTAAGAGTCGTAGAGATGAAAATATTCTGAGGAACAGATACCGTATTGACACCATATACGTTCCCGACGGGGTACCAGACGATCTATTCAAAAAACCTAACATGGCCGACGAGTTCAGAAACAAACATGGAATTCATGATCCCTTCGTAGTCTATATAGGTAGATTACACAGGCTAAAGGGAGTCGATGTACTTATTAAGGCTATGAGTATCGTCGTCGGGGAAGTACCAGATCTTAAAGCAGTTATTATTGGTCCTGGTGATCAGAGACCCTATAGGAACTTAGCCTATAAACTCGGCGTTGAAAAGAATGTTTTGTTCTTTGGCTTTGTTGATGAAAATACTAAGATTGATGCTCTGGATGCCTCGGCAGCATTAGTTCTTCCAAGTGTATGCAACTATGTAGAGGTTTTCTCGCTAGCTATATCAGAAGCTTGGGCAAGGGGTAAACCCGTAATAGCATCAGCCATTGGTGAGATACCGTATAGGGTTAAGCACATGGTGAACGGCATACTAGTACCCCCGAGAAATCCCAAAGCTCTTGCTGAAGCGATAATCGCCGTGGCTAACGACGAGAAACTGAGCAGGAAGCTAGGTGAGAATGGCAGAAGAAGCGTAATCTCTTGGAACGAAATAGTACAAACATTACTGAAAGTATACGTTGTGTAGTTGGACACCTCTGCTAAGGCGAGAGAGGGTGAGAAACTTTATGCTAGAGGTAAGTTGATGAGCCTTAAGAGCCTCTATTGCAAAGTTCTTAATCGTGACTGAGAGCATAAGCGTTAGGTGAGTGGTGTGAAGAGAGGGTGTACCACAATCACAGGGTGTGCAACTGGTGAGTGCTGTGTGTTTTAAGCATCGATTTATGTCTGAGCTTAAGTGGATGTGGTAATGGCCGAAGACGTGCTTAAGAAGCTAGCTAGTAAGGCTTAAGAAGACCATTGAGGAAGTATATGGCCTTAGCTCTGAGCTTAAGACATTGCTTAAGATATTTTTTATGTTAACAGGAGTTTTTAAAAGAAGGAGCTTAGTGTGTAGAGCTCTTAAGATGGTAGGCTTGGTGGAAGAACTACTACAAGTACGCTCCAATGATATACATGAATCCGGAACTACTCATACCATTACCCAAAGGGTTCATCAGAGACTACAGTATCCTAGGAATAGACCTAAATCAACTGAGAGTAGTGCTTGATGGAGTAGCCAAATACGTAGCTCTAGACATGGTGAAGAAGCATATACTAAAAGGCAAGATTAAGAGAAACGAGTTTGGGAGGAAATTGTTAGAACTAGCACAAGATTTACTGAAAGTATGGATACATGAGTTCTCCATCCAACTAATCGAGCAAAACTCACAATAAAAACACCGAAGTAATTTCAGTATCTAAAATTCATGGCGTACTTAGATCAAGAAGTCCTCGATAAACTTCAGCCATAATATAGGTCAAACTAATTCATGAATTTAATTATTTGAAATACATTAACAACCTAAGGCATTTGCATGCCTTAAAAGGGGTCTAGTTTAAGGCTAATTTGAATCATCGTCATGACTCTAGCTCGAGGACTCACTATAAAGGACAGACTATTAAAGCAATTGGGTAGTATACTGGAGTCGCACCCTGAGCTTAAGAGTAATTTCTACGTTGATTTTGCAAGGAGGTATGAAGTTGTATCCCTTGTGAACAGATTATGTAAAAGGGGTTTGAGAGTAGCTGATGTTGGCGCTTAACCTTTTATACTATCAGCAATGCTTAGAGTGCTAGGCTATGAAGTTGTAGCTATAGACATAGAGCCTGAACCCTACATAGACATAGCTAAGAGATTTAAATTAAGAGTAATTAAATGTGATCTTGAAAGAAATCGTATAGATGTGCCTGATGAATACTTTGACTGCGTAGTGATGTCGGAAGTCCTTGAACATCTAAACCCGTACTAAGTTCTCTTTACATTGTCGGAGATCAATAGAATATTGAGAAAGAAAGGAATCTTAATCACCACGACCCCCAATATCGCATCCCTCTTTAGGAGGTTAAAGCTACTTTTAGGAAAACAACCTGTGTACAAGTATCACGTGAAAGAGTACACTAAGAGAGAAGTTGAAGAGCTGCTTCGACAGCAGGGATTTGAAATAATGATTTCACGGTACTCTGAGGTCTATGATAGAACCCTTCTTAAACCTTCTACCGAGAATCAGCTTAAAGAATTGCCTAACATAGATAGCTACATTGACATGATAAAGTTCATGCTTCGTAATCCTAATAGAATTAACCTCCTAAGAGTCGTTACATATCCCGTAATCAAGCTAGTCCCTTCTCTGCGAACAACTATAGTGGTAGTTGCACGTAAGACTGCGGTCGTTGACTCTACCAAAAAGATTGTTAGATGGGGCTAATACGAATGAATGTACTCCTCGTTCGTAGAGGGTCTATAACGATAGTTGATGGTATATCAACATACATCCTTGAACTTGCCTCTGCACTAAACGAGCTTGGACATAAAGTGTACATTCTGTGTGGGCAGTGCAGTAATACTAATGACATGGAATATTATCTGAAAGAGCATTTCTTTGGCGAGAATGTCCCTAATATAAAGATAATAAACTGGGGTAAGGTAACATACATTCCAAATATAAAAAAGCAGATTATGCTAAAGAGAATATCCGAAGAACTCAACATAGATGTTGTACACTTCAACGGGTTCGTACCATACTTCATAGACCTTAGAAGAGCAACCGTGATGACCCATCACGGTTTCCCTCTCTTCGTGGGCTACAACATAAGAATGCCTCTTCACCTTATAGGGTATAGGATCCTTCAGTACGTAAGCAGGTATGATTGGGTTATAGCCTTATCGCGTAAACACCTGCGTGAGTTAAAAGAACTAGCTCCAAAACTAGCTGAAGATTCTGTAGTGATACCACCAGGTATCGATATCCAGAGGATTAGGAGAATTGTGGGAAGAATTGATGTTAAAAGGAAAAATACGGTTCTTCACATAGGTACGCGACATCAAAAAAATCCGGAGATAAGTGTCTTGGCTTTTGCCATAGCCTATAAAAGGTACGGGGTTAAAGAGGCTAATCTCACGATAGTTGGTAACCCCACTAAGAACCTGCTACATGTGCTCCAAGAATTACCTTCAGACATTAGATCCAGAGTGACATTTGTAAGGACTCTGCCTAAGACTCAACTTTTAAAGCTCATTGCAGAGGCTCGAATATTGTTAGCACCTAGCATCTATGAGGCTTTCCCCATATTGTCACTTGAAGCTATAGCTTTGGGCACGCCGATTATAGTATCATCAGCGATACCTGAAGAAGTTGTTGCTAATGGTGTTACAGGGTTTAGAGTTAACGACCCCCTCAACTATAAAGCGTTTGGTAAACTACTTGCTAGAGTTCTTAAAGACGAATCCCTGTGGAGCGAGTTACACAAGAAATGTCTTAAAAGAGCAGAAATGTTCGATTCTAGAAGGATCGCAAAGATACTTATAAAGACTTACAAAGAACTCTAATATGAATATGAAAATAAGTTATAAAAAAACTGTTGATATTATTGTAGTTGGTTTAATGATATCTTCTATAGCACTTCAAGGCTACTCCTTGTCGATGTCCTTCAGAAGCATTGCATCATTATCATCTGATCTTTTCGAGATGTTTAGACCCTTGAACTACCCCTACTTTTTAGGAGGAGTTCTATTAATTATTGCGGTCACTATTTACTACCTTTCTGCGAGTAAAGTTAGTAGAGCTAATGTTGTGCTTTCTCTATACATCGCTAGCTTGCTGATGTATAAGTTACTCCCTAAATACGTTTACTACCTACCATTGCAACGAGAAATCTATCACACAGCTAACATAATGTATGTCTACGATCATCATAGCATAGATACTCCAGGATACCCCTCAATGCCCGATAGTGTTGGATACGCGATTTTCTATGCCGTTCTAGGCTGGGTTCTGGGACTCAATAAGCAAGTATTCATCAACTTTTTGGCGATATTTACCGATTTATTCCACCTAATCATCATAGTGATTATCAGCCTCGCCGTAATTAAGCGTAATGGAGAGCCTTTTAGGAGATGGTCTTTCTTGATACTTTCTATTCCGGTGATCTTCATGCTTCAGATAAATACTACATATAGGAATGGATTCGCATCTCTGCTAATGACATACATTATTGCAACTTTATGCATGGCTAGGAGCGAAGCAGCACAAAGCAAACAGCTCATCTTCATACTAACACCTCTCCTATTAGCTGCTGCTATCAGCTATCCAGGTGTAATACCCTTATTCACAGTAGGTATGGTACTATACGTATCAATTCACGTAATCGATTCCTTTATTTTTGAGAAAAAGTCCTTCGGTGCTGTCTGGGGTTTGTACTCTATTACAATAGCCAATACCGCATGGTTCTTCTGGCAGTTGTCGCGTTATCCTAAAATCTATAATGCTATAAGGATGTACGTTAACAGTCTGTTAGAATTGATTTCTGGAAAGGTAGAACCGAAGGCCTTAACCACTAGGTATGCTATATATACGCGTCAATACTCCATTTTGCTAACGCTTAGGGCGATCTACGCCCTCATTCTGATCGGGGTGCTGGGAACACTGGTTCTCATAACTGTCTTCATGGTCTTAAAAGGATACAGAAAAAGAAACAGCAATACCTTAATTGCAACATCTTTTGCAATAGCCCTCTCGTCCTTTATAATAATTGGTGCTAGGGGAAATTTCCATTTTGCCGCAGTATACAACATGTTCTCTTCTGCTAGCGCTATACTTATCGCTACACTTCTATCTTCCAATTCTCTTAGCGAGTTTTTGAACAAGACCAACATCACTAAGAAACTGTATCAGATAAAAGGAGGTCTTCAAGCTATTATGGTCTTTGCATTCTGCATCTTTATGATTCTATCACCGATCGCGTTATGGCCAGCCTTCAAGAATTTAATGCCTTTAGAAGCTAAAGAAGTACACATGTTTAGAGCATTAGCTACTTTCGCTATGGATGAAGCCGAGGTGGGATACTTGGGACTTTATGGAAGTACCATTAGTACAGCAATTCAGCATGTATTTGCTGAAAGAGCAGATCTGAAACTACTTGGTATCCCTTATCCGATAGAGAATGCACCAAGCTATAAGCTTGTTATGATTGCAAGAAACATAATTTCTTCTCAATCTAAAGTATTGTTCAACAAGCCTCTAACATTGTGGTTGGACAATTATCTAGTAAAGCTCCATACTAAATACAGTTTTAACAAGGTAGTAGATTTTGGAGACCATTACGAGATACTGTATAAGTGACACAATATAAGCGGAGAACAAAACTAGCTCTTGAGGAATGTGCATGCAGGTGACCATAAAGGAATTGCTTAGGCACTTGAAGAAGGCTTTCTCCTTAGTACTTTGCCTTAAGCCTTACAAGGGCTTTCTGATACCTGTAGGCATATCAATAGTATTGGTTGACATGTTTCGGGCACTATTCAAGAACATTTGTAGGACACGTTCACTAGCAGAGGCTTGCAGAAGTATCCTAAGGGGATTAGGGCCAATAGTGTTGATGAGGATACTGGACGATTTCTGGTTCATAGCTCCTAACGTCCGTGACCTCATGGCTTCAAACAGCCTGGTATCCGAGCCCAAGACCTACAGCATAGTCAGGAATATGGTGATGAAGCTTTCAAAGAACCGTGGAAGAGTGCTTTTCATAGATGTGGGTGCACATATAGGTGGCTATAGTGTAAGGATTGCGAAGTACGTAGAGAGTTTAGCTATAGAGCCTAACCCTGTTGCACTAGCCTATCTGAAGGCCAATACGGAGATTAATGAGGTGAAGGTAAGGATCGTGCCTAAAGCTCTGTGGAATAGTAAGGGTCGTGTTAATCTTATCATATGTGGTGAACTCGGCCACTCCCATGTAGAAGAGCAAACAATTAATCCCAACCCTGCCAAAAGTATATCTGTTGAAGCGACAACGCTTGATGAAATTGTGAAGGAGCTTCGGGAAAGGTATGATGTGTATGTGATTAAGGTTGATGTTGAAGGTGCTGAAGTCGAGGTTCTAGAAGGGTCCCTAGAAACTTTGAAGACCGGCAAAGCCGTACTTATCATAGAGATTCAGCCAAGTAATCTGCATAGTGTTCAAGAAATACTGCATAAACTTGGCTACAAGATCGTGCACATCGAAGGCCTCAACTACCTAGCCTACAAGAGCCATACACCTAAGAGCAGTTATGCGCGTGCTTTACGTAGGTAAATTCGATCCGTACGAGACTGGAGGTACTAGGAGAGCGTACGAAGTCGTTAGAAGACTACCTAAGTACGGTGTTGAACCTTACATCCTAGATGTCAGGCATGTTCCTGGAGATTACCTCACAAGGATTGGAGCTTTACGCAGTCTTAAAGAACATCTTGTATTAGCAAAGAGCCTAGACGACATTAGGAAACTGAATGTTGACATAGTGGTTGCAACCTCTGAAAGCCCTTCATCAGTTTTAACAGCTTACTACTTAGCCAAGAAACTCAACAAGCCCTGGACAGTAATAATGCAGTTACCAATAATACTGAGGTATACACCAGCATCGACAGAACCCATACTCATAGACCCCCTATGGCTACCACAGCAGGTATACACAGCTTACTTGTTAAGGAAAACAGTTGTGTTAACCGTTAGTGAGGCATGCATCATTGAATCAACAATAAAACCACCACGATACATTGCCATAAAGCCTGGAGTAGGCATAGACTTCGAGAAATACCAGAAAGTTACTGTGCAGAGTAAGCCCTACGACGCAGTGTTCATGGCTAGACTTACACCAGAGAAAGGTATATTCGATATCATTAGGATATGGAGAAACGTAGCCAAAGAGATCCCAGATGCAAAACTCGTCATTGCGGGAAGGTTTAAGAATATGCGAGTAGCTGGCAAATTCTATGATCTAGTTCGAAAGTACGGCTTAGAGAGGAACATTACCTACCTAGGCTATGTTCCAGAAGAAAAGAAGGTTATACTGCTTAAAAGTGCAAAGCTGTTTGTTTATCCAAGCAAGCTAGATGCTTTTCCAATAGTTGTTCTCGAGGCATTAGCGTGCGGATTACCTATTGTAGCATACGACATACCTGCTATACGCTGTAACTACCCATATACTATTGTATCTAGAGTGTCGAAAGGAGACATGGAGAAGCTCGCTAAAGCAATAATAGAGTTTTTAATGGGTGAAAGGGGGTTACGTGCGATAAGCTCTTTGGCAATCTTCTTTGCATCCAAATTTACGTGGGATAACGTAGCTCGTGCTGAAGCACAGGTACTAAGTCAGCTGCTTTTGCATTAAGAATGAATGACGTTGGAAATAGCTCTAATGCTAGAATTCTAAACCTTATAAAACGTGGTAAATCAAGTCTCTAGGGAAGCATATGTTGCATTGATGTGGTGAATCCGATGATTAGAGTACTGTTTGTAGGTGGTTATAGACCGTTTAAGTATAGGAGGAGGGGCGGCCCCAATGCTGTCTCTAGCCCTCTAATAGATGCATTCGCGCTAAAAGCACCAAGAGAATTTCAAATAACAGTACTATCAACGCCTTTCAGAGAGCTTGCAATACCAATACTCAAACCCCTTACGATAAAGCTCAGAGGAAAAATCGTCTTGAAATATATGCCTCTTCTAAGCGCATTACCATTAATTATGAGGGAAGTCGCAAAAACCCATGTAGTCCATGTATTTGCAGGAGGAGAGCCTCTTTCAGTGCTAATCCAGTTAATTAGCAGAATACTAGGTAAGAAAACTGTAGTTACATTTCATAGCTACGACCCCATAGAGTTTTATTACGAGAGGATGTCACTTCCTATCTTAGCGAGAAAGCTACGAGAGGTTCTTTATCGCCTATCATTGAAGTATGCGACATTAATAATATTTACATCTAATTTCGTTAGAGTAAAAATTCAGGTCTCTGGTCTTCTAACCAGCGAGACTTCACGTTACGTGATTGTGCCTAACGGTACCGATTTAAGACCTATGTACGAGACTAAGTCGAAGGACGAGATCGTAATTCTAAGTATCGTAGGAAACTTTCCTTATAGAAAAGGGCTCGACATATTGTTTAGGGTTCTGGAGAAACTTATTGGAAGGCTTCAAGAACACCAAGTTAAGCGTAGAATCCGAATAGTAATTGTCGGAAAGGTACCGAAGGATCTACAGCAACTCCTTGGCAAACTAGCGTGTACCGTCCAAGTATGCGTATTACATGGTATTCCTCGTGAGGAATTGCTAAAGCTGTACGCAGGCTCACACATATGTGTTCAGTTGTCTCGTGCTGAAGGTTTCCTCCTTCCCGCTCTTGAAGCTGCATCACAGGGTTGTGCTGTGATCATATCCAATAGAACAGGTGTTGCGGAGGTATTAAGAGGAGCGGCAATTATTGTCAATATCAAGGATCTTGAAGAAGTCGTGTCATGTATACAGAGGCTACTTACAGATGATAAGTTTCGTGAAGAAATAGGTCGTAAATGTTATCTGAGAAGCCGTGCATTTACTTACGACAAAGTAGCTGCAAGGTACCTAAAGTGCTATGTAGACGTCCTTAAAGCTAAGCTGCAGAGGGGAGAATGATCATCGTGTTTAGGAGGCTCAAGCGATTAAAGTATGTACCAACGTTAGGTGGTAAGGTAAAGTTCATTATCGCAACATTCTTCTCATACGTTAACGAGCTTCATTCGTTGAATACTCTTACAGATCTGCAAAATAACTTAGTTCGCGGTATAATCCTTTGCTACAAGGATTCCTACTTCACAGTTCCTGATTACTCGTCTATCAGTTTCTTCGATCCTCATCATGAAGCTTGGTTTTGGAACTTAATAGATATCGAGGAAGGGGATGTTGTAATTGACGTGGGCGCACATGTTGGTAAGTACACTATTCCGCTCGGTAAAATGGTTGCTCCTGAAGGTTTAGTAATAGCTATAGAACCTCATCCGATAAACTTCGTCTTCCTCATGTTAAATGTAAAAATTAATGAATTATCCGACGTAGTAAGACCTTACAATGTTGCTGCATGGAATCAAGATAATGCATCAGTAGACCTATATATTTCGTCTAAAAGCGAATTACATAGTGTAATGTTAAAAGATCGTGCAGAAAGGGGGTCAGTGAAGGTAAAAACGCGAACTATAGACTCCATAGTTCATGAGCTAAAGCTAAGTAAGGTCGATCTAATTAAAATTGATGTTGAAGGTGCTGAGGTAGAAGTTTTTGAAGGAGCTAAAAACACTTTACAACGGTTAACCCCAATTATAGTATCTGAAGTTTTCAGGTTCAACTTTAGAAAATTCATAAAACTATTATCGGATCTAAATTATAAAGTTTATCTTGTAAATGAAGCCTTAAACGATGAGCAAGCTTATGTGATAGCAAAGCCTAAGTCATAGGGTCTGAGAACATGCTGTTGTTCTTTAGTGGTATTGACTGTGCAGGTAAAAGTACTGCTTACTGGAAAGAAGACTAATCATGTTCACAATCCTAGACTATCACTATATACATTCTTAAGTTGGAAAAGAGATACTAGCAAGTATACCATTGCAACTAGTTAAAAATATTAATCTTTAAATTCTTTGCTTATAATGATGCCCATCTTTCCCATAGATCTTAGAAAAAGCAAACTAGAAAGAATCTATAGAATTTATAAAACTACCAAAAACTGGCACGAAGTACTACTAGCATACTTAGGTCTAAAGAAGTTTTGTGTAGCATTACTGAGATCTGGTTATAGGATCCCGGTTAGTAAGAATTCATGGTCTGAGTTCTGGAAGTGTATTACTATAGAGTTTCTAAAGAGTAAACTTGAAAACATTCACTTTATCGATGAAGATGCAGTAGCTTTCAAATATAATAAGAGAGAAATTATCCTTAAACTCCCTAAGCAAATAAATTTTGCTCCCCTCCTCTATACATTCTTCTACGAGGACTACAAATATCTTAACGTTTCCGGAAAGTGCGTCATTGACGTAGGTGCATATATCGGTGATACAGCAATATATTTTGCTCTTAAAGGAGCGAGGAAGGTATTCGCTATTGAACCTTACCCGTATACGTACAATTTACTCGTTGAAAATATTAGAATGAACTCTCTAGACTCTGTTGTAAAACCTATTAACGCGGCTATTATGGATAGTGATGGGATAATGCTTCTTCCGTACATTGAAGAGGACACAGCAGGAAAGCTAGCGTATAACTCAGAAAAAGGGGTGGAAATTCCATGCTATAAATTATCAACACTCGTAGATATGCTAAAGCACTCTGAGGAAGTATATGATGGCCTAGTATTAAAATTGGATTGCGAAGGATGTGAATACTATGCCATATTAGGTTCAAGTAGTGAAACGCTGAGGGAGTTTGAAGAAATTATTCTTGAGTTCCATGGGAACCCTAAACCACTTATGCATAAACTTAGAGAGTGTGGATTTAAAGTGAATTTATATAGCATAGATCTTAAGTCTAAGACAGGAATGTTATTTGCTAAGCGGAAGATTCTCTGACTTAGCACTAGCTAGTGCCTTGAATTCTTAGATATGTACTCGTCCTGTGATTTTCACATTATTAGTAATTCAAAAACATTGAGGCTAGATGAGAGGAATACTATATGCTTCTTCGAAAGAGTATTGTTCTTTAGTGGTATCGATGGTTCTGGTAAGAGTACTCATGCAAAGTTGTTATCCACTTATCTTAAGCGTAGGGGAGTCAAGGTTAGGCTTGTTTGGATGCGATGGTTTGCGTTCTTCTCATACCCTCTCCTCGCCCTATGTAGGATATTGAGATTGACTAAGCGAACCAAGTTTAGTGCTATACCTCTGCGCTTGTACTGGCTTTACAAGTCCATTGCTATGCTATGGACACATCTTTTCCTCCTCGACTACTTGCTGTACGTTCTCATTGTACTTGCTCTCAATAGGAGGAAGGTGGTGATTGCCGATAGGTTCATGCTGGACGTGTTTGTTGATGTCGCTTATGATACTCACTTAAACCCCGTCAAGTATATTATAGGGAAGTTCTTCCTCCTCCTGCTTTACCGATTAATGAAGAAGGGATTACTTAAAGGTGTTGTAATGATTGTAGATAAAGATGTTGTATTTGCTAGGCGCAGAGATGTTCCTAGTAAGACGTATGTGACCTTTAGGATACCTGTTTATGTAGCATTAGCCTCGTGGCTAGGTGTGCCCGTTATCAATGGAAGTGACGACATTATCAAGAACTTCTTGAGAATAACAAAGATACTTGGAGTTGATGACATATGAGTATCGCTGTTATAACGAAGGAGCCAGTAAACATCAGCAACTACGTTTCAGGTCAGGAATACTACTTATATACACTCGCCAGAGTGCTACCAAGGTTTGGTCTTAGAGTAAACTTCTTGACTGTAGATCGATTGCTCATGCATGCCAGGAGCTATGATGAGTACGATTCCTACCACCTGTACTATCTCGGTTTTAAGGATGTTGTTAGAATCAGGAGGATTATTGGGAATAGTAAGCTCGTATACCATGTGTACCACGTTAAAGATGTGACGTGGACTAAAACTCATGAATTGTCATGGAAGGTATTTCTAGCGAGTCTTCAGTTCCTAATAGATATGTATCTTGCTACAGCTAGGAGTGTGTATTTATGGCTTTGGCGCAAGGTACCACTAGCAGGACGCCTGCTTGTGGAACCTTACTATGAGTGCAGCTGTAACAGCTTTCATGGACTTATGCATATTGTGGCCGAAAAGTTTTCGGAGGAGAGAGAGGTAAAGTTATTCTATGTAGGTAGGTTGAATCGATATAGATCTCCACCAAGTGTGCTCCTGGCAATTGCTAAGGGCATTGCTGAGAGGATAAGAAAGCGTGTAAAACTCACCATAGTGTCTAAGATCACCCCAAGGAAGAGGTCATATAAATATGATAGTGGTGACGTTACGCTATATTTCATAGATGACAAAGTTAGCGACGATGAGAAGTGTAGGCTCTATAAAGAATCACATTTCTTTGTATACTTATCTAGAGGCAATGTTGCGATGAATCCTCCAGTAACTCTCCTGGAGTCAGTTTACCACGGTACCATACCCATAGTTTCGTCTTGGATATTAAACGATATTGAAGTACCTCCAGAGCTTATAGCTGACAGTGTAGATGCAGCCATTGATAAAATTACGAGTTTGTGGAGCGATCCGGAGCGCATGGATAAAGTAGTTGGCCAGATTCAAAAATCTTTTAGAAGGTTCTACGATGTATTTAGATTCATTGAGGCTGTCAGACGTACTCTTTAGATCTGCAAGGCTAGCTTCTAGGATTATTAGGGATTCCAACGCTCTCAAGATACTCAGCATTATCGAGCGAGGATACGATGTGTCGCTGAACAGCGATTTTAGGGGCTTGCTAACGTACGCATATATAAACAAGGTTTTGTCCTTCCTACTACTTCGGGAGCCGAAACACAAGCTCCTCAGAAACCTGAGGCTGAGGTTGCTCCGCCAGAGGAGTAGCTTTCTCATCCATCTAAAGCACGTGGTGGAGGCACTCGATGCATGCCGAATAGACTACGTGATTTTCAAGACTCTAAGACCAGTTCCCGAGACGCCTGTTGATATAGATGTGCTCGTAGAGAGCAAGGATGATGCGTACAGCGCAATAACATGTCTTAGAAGAAGGTTTCGCGTAGAGATATGGGACGAGGATCGGTACTCGATCGGTATAAGGATCCCAAAGTTCAGGGAATATATCGACTTCTACGTGGAGCCTCATGTAGCCGATTTCGTGTATCTAGATTCTAAAGCCCTTATCAGGAATAGAGTCTGCTTGCACATTGACGAGCTTGGTGTAGAGATGCTAGTGCCTGTACCTAGACCGGAGCTCGAGTTTTGCTCTATTCTGGCACACTCGATGATAAAAGAGGGTCTTGTGACACTAAACGATGTGATATCGTTGATAACATACGGACTGCTGTCAAATAGCGATAAGCTGGCTCAATGGCTGTCAAAGTTTTCTTTAAACGTTGCCTACGGAGAGTTCTTTAATGTGTTAGAAGGAGATCTTCCTGCTAAGATAGGCCATGGAGCCAGGTTCAAGGTTCTAGCTTCACTACTAAGAGAAAAATATGCCGTGTCATCACTGCCATACTTCATACTGGGTCTAGGTAAGCGTTTAAACCGTATTATAGAGCAGCAGAAGAGGGTGACGTATATTAGGGGGCTGGAGAGGTAGGTTTGAAGTGTCAGTATTGGCTGTAGCCCCGGTCTAACGAAAATAAGTCCTACATACTCTACATGAATGTCCTCTTCGTCTCAGAGCCCTTCTAGCCTTATGATAATGGTGACGAACTTGCTACTTTCCTCTACGCTCAACATTGACCAATTTTTCAGCAAAATATAAAGGAAATCTCATAATTGCTGCGAGGGCCAAGGTAAATACTCTCTTACCTCAATAGGGTACTTAGCTGAACTCATTAAATAAGCTTACATCAGTCCACATTGCATCTGCTAAGCCTAACGATGTCTGTCTTGGAAAAGTATGGTCTTAGCAGCTCTTTACCGAAAAGCCACGTGTTCCTATACTTCCGCACTTCATGAAAGCGCAGTAGGTCCCCCTACCAACAGATCTTGAAGTTAGGGTTACAGGCTATGTGTTATTGTGACAAATGTGCAAGGTATCCTTCATATTCTGAAGAATCGCAGAGGCATGTTAATACGTAAGCATCGTTTGACTGTAGACCTTTTATGAGATGCTCGGTATGCTACTGAATAATAGCGAGCTTATTAAACGGTATTCAGCTATGGCTAGACGCTACATTGAAGTTGCCCATAGTAGTGACACGGTTTTAAGAATGATGAAAAGTTTGTGTATGTGATATTTCATGGAGATGGAGTCTCTTGATGTTAGAAGACATGAAACATTAAGCAAGCTTCGAAAATTGGCATAACAGACGATACGAAACGTTAGTAAGTACTTAGATCTAGGCTGTGGGGACGGATCACTAACGCTTGAGGTCGCTAAGATATTCCAATGCCCCGAAATATGGGGAGTAGATATTGACGAAGAGTCTCTGAACAAAGCGTCTATGCGGGGTATTAAAGTATTAAAGGTGGATCTCAATACGCAGAAGGTACCATTACCGGACGAGACCTTTGATTTGGTGACAGCTTTTGACGTAATTGAGCATTTATGGAATACTGATAACTTGATCTCTGAAGCGTACAGGCTGCTTAAGAGGGGAGGCTATTTCATATTGACTACGCCTAATCTCGCAAGCTGGATAAATCGACTATTGCTTTTGTTCGGATACATGCCGTTCCACTACGAAGTTTCTCTGAAATGGGATCTTGAGAAAAGACCTTTACAGAAAAGCTATGGCGTCGAAGGGCATGTGAGATTGTACACGCTAAAGACCTTAATAAAACATCTTGAAGCATATGGCTTCTCTATACCGAAGGTGTATAGTATAAACCTAGCCTATGCTACAAGTAACTTCATCATAAGACTAATTAACTTAATCCTCAGCCGAAAGAAGAGCTTAGCCCCTGGAGTACTAGTGGTTGCCGTTAAGGAGTAATTATCCTTGGCGCCGTTACATGAATATCTTAATACTCTCTTACACACTATGGCCCTATGGTAGTGGAGGTGAACTTGCCACATATCTCTATGCTACTTTATTAAGCACAGGAGGATTCAACGTCACTGTAGTTGTTAGAGATCAGAGTGTTCTTTGTAAATTCCACGACTATAACTTTAAAGTTCTATGCCTACCAAGCATTGGTTTTGGCAAACATTCTTTTTGTATAAATAAAAAGTTGCTAGAGAAGTTCGTTAAGTGGGCTGATGTTGTTTACTTTGTTTCCGCTCTCTGGGCTCTTATACCTCCTATTAGGCGTCTTGGTAAGCCTGTTGTTGTGCATCTTCACTCTTATGATCCTGTTTGTCCTGTTGGTTCTCTCTATAACTTTGTTACTACCTCTACATGTAGTCCTAGAGATAGGATTTGTAGTAGGTGTACGTGGCTCTACGAGAGGAGTCATGGACGAAGTTTCATGCATTCTGTAGGATCCATGGCACTAAACAGCTCTATCGGTCAATACTTTACTAAGCTTTTAGGTTATGCTGATGCTCTCATCTTTGTTAGTCATGCTCATAGAGATCTTTTTGTGAGGCATTTAAGAGCTGTACTAGACTCTTCTGTCCCTAAGTCCTACGTCATCTACAATCCCATTCCAGAGGTTAAGTATAACGAGCCTAGAGAGATGAATGTTGGTTACTTCGGTGGTCTCAGCCCTTTGAAGGGATATCATGTTGTACTGAGGGCTTGGGTTAGGGCATTCAGGAGGCATCGTGATAGGAAGCTGTTTATGACTAAAATGGGGAAGCTTGCTGGAAGCGGCGTTCTCCGTAGGATGAATGTTTTCACTTATGAGAGACTTGGGTTAAGTGAGATCGAGCGGCTCTGGTTCAGGATTGGGGTAGTGGTTTTTCCATCTATCTGGCAAGAACCACTTCCATACGCTGTCATCGAGTCGTTGCTACATGGTAGACTTCTGATAACCTCACGCGTTGGCGGTGTACCAGAAATCGTTGGTAATGCTCCTGGTGTTAAGTTAATCCCTCCAAATGATGTTGATTCTCTGGTTGATGCTCTTGATTGGGCTCTCTCTATGGATCCTAGAGATGTTGTTGAGCTCGGGTTTAAGAATAGGGAATACATACTAAGGAGATTCGATAATGAACGTTCGGTAAGAGAACTCATCAAAGTTTTCGAGAAAGTCATAAAGTGAAGTTTTGTGGAGAGAGTGGTAAAGAATGGGCTGAAGCCTAGAAGAAAACGAAAGCAAACTATGATAAGGGCATCTATGAAACACTTTCACCGCAGAAGGCCGAGAGCACTCAAGGATTCTGAAGAGGTACATAACTAAGGGCTCATTATGTTCTTGAAGGAGGCCGAAAAGCATCAATGACCAGATGGCTCGAGCTACTGAAAATTATCGGCTCACCGTTTGTGGAATCAACAGAGTCTATACGAACCAGTTTCTCTCATGATCTCTATAGGATTGCTTTGACAAATAAGATCCCTCTCTCCTACCTGTCCCACGTACAGGGCAAAAAAGCACGCTCTCTTTACCGATATCACGCTTGCCGCCTTGAGGTTCTCATGAATGTCCTCTGCGATGTTTGTAAAACTCTTGAAGAGCATAGCCTTAGCTACATTGTCTTTAAGACCCTTAGGCCTTTTAGAGAGGAGGTTGCTGATATTGATGCACTTATTCCCAACGATGACGATTTTGAAGATGCAATATCTATCCTAAGTAGCAGGGGCTATGTTATCATGGAGCGTGGGCTTTACTGCACGACGCTCATGGATCCACGTTACAGGTTTACTACAGAGATAATGATCGATATTTACAAAGAGGTCAGTGCCGGGCCACTGATATACCTCGATAAAAATCTGCTTTTAGGATGTATTGAATATTTAAATGTAAACGGGTATGGCGTCAGGGTTTTCAAGCCGGAGGCTGAGCTTCTCACACTCATAGCCCACTCCCTCCTCAAGGAGGGCAAGATTACACTTGCCGACTATTTATCAACTCTTCATTATCTCTGTCAAATGGATAGCCATGCTATTGATAGGTTTGTAGGACTTGCTAAGAGGATGAGGACCGCGTATGGTGTCAGGTATTTCCTAACTTTAGTCGCTTATCTTCATAAAGTAGCGCATGGATTTATACCTGATAGGGTTGTAGAGGTACTGAGGCCACTTGGGGGTCCCATATCCGTTTCTGGTTCATTGCTATATCGAGAGCTTCCGTATTGTTATGATGATAGAGTGCTTGTCAAGGTCTACCTCGAGAAGCTAGGGGATC
>Ga0180301_10001222_pt1 | contig 20136 bp, 20 predicted proteins | sample GuaBasSediGuay16_FD_121797 | JGI IMG/M metagenome (GOLD analysis project Ga0180301, IMG submission 121797) | Subseafloor sediment microbial communities from Guaymas Basin, Gulf of California, Mexico - Guay16, Core 4569-2, 12-15 cm | ecosystem: Environmental > Aquatic > Marine > Hydrothermal...
ATAGTACACTACATGAACGAAAAAATAGAGAGGAAATTGTGATGTAGCTTGGAACAGAGGAGACGACTATTAGATTTTTGTCGAAACACTGCCGAATACCAAGAAAAAGATAGTAATTAGAAAAGTGCGGAGATGATGATTGTAAGTCGTGCCAAGTCAAACATACGCTCGATAACAGATAAATTAGTCATGAAATAGAAAAACATTTAACTCAAAAATGTATATTAAAATTAAAGTATCTATAGTGAGGTAATATCTTGATAGTCAAGGGTGAAACTGACAAATATATAAATATTCATGCCTTGTCAAAAGGGGATCAGATTCTATTATGTAAAGATACTAAAGGAGGTATGCCTGGCGAAGTTTTTTTGTGGGGCACTCCGAGAGACTATCCTTTTAAGTTGTCTTATAAGGGTGTTCAATATAAGAAAAAATTGCCAAAATTTGAATTTTTTGAGCATAGATATGTTGCATCGGTTGAATATTATCCTATTGATGGCAATAACAAAAAATTGTGGGAAAAATTGGCTGAAGCGGGCGAATTTGAATTATGGGATATCGATAATGGTCCTTTGAAATATTATGAAAAGAAGCCAGTTAGAACGCACCGTCTTGCACTTTACCATGTTTATGAACTAGATGTGGTTATCCAAAGAGAGGATATTGTTCGGTACGGTTATCCTCCAAAACTTCCACCACATAATACTAAAAGGCTAACAAAAGCAGGAATTGAAAAAGTTAATAACGCTGAACATGAGGACATTTTTATTAAGTATAGGTATGAAGATGAAATTTGGAAGCGTAGAGATAATATTCAGAAGATAATAGATGACATTCATGGAACACACTATTATGGCACTTTATGAGGTGATATATAGGGATGTTTGTGGGTTACAACAATAGAGTTAAAGACTGTAATCTGGTTCGATAAGGTGTTCTATCAGATCCCTTCCCTCTTCGGTCTTGAAGAGTGGCAGCCCCCAGTCATCCACCAATGCCCTGTGTGCCCTATGATGCATGTTTTTTGTGGGGGATTCGTCATCCACAGCAATTTCAGGATGCTCAAGGTCTGTGACTTGGAGTTCTTCCACCAAAGGTGAACGATAAACCATGAGGCCCCTACGTTGCCAGAGAGGAGTTTCTCCGAGATTCACACCATTTTGAAATGTTAATTCGTGAATATCACAATGTTTCATATGATTCAGCTTATCCACTGTATCTCTTGGACTAAAACCATGTTTTAGAAGCGTGTAGTATCCATAAGAGATAACATGATTATTCCATGCTTCATCCTGCCGACACTTGAGATAATCAGCCACCTGAGTGGGGGCAACAGGTATGATCCGAGAATCGAAAGAGACTGGAGCTGACAATTCAAGTCGTATCGTTAGGGTAGATGCAAAAAAAGATGGGATAATCGAATCTATTTTCTCAACCCGTCCATTAAATGGTAAATGTGTGAAATAAAAGCTTACTTCATCCGAAAAAAGGTAAGCGAAGATAGGGTCAAAACCGCTCTGCTTGAAGAAGACTATTGTGGAGTCAACCATTGCAGCGGCAAAGTCTTCATCGTAGGGCTTCTTGAAACCGAGGTTTGAGATCGCCTTCCCAAAGCCTCTCCCGTCAACCCGAACAAATATAGGTGGTGCAACCCTGAGACCTGAAAAAATCTCACGATCCTTCATAAGAAAAATAAAAAGAAATGAACGATGCTCTAATCAACCATCACCCGTACATCGGAAACTCTTTCCGTGACGGTGCCGCCTCAGCATCCTTCACCTGATCTGCTAATTTTTGAAGCTCAGTCTCTATCTCGTTTGCCTGATCCAACAAGTTCTCTGTATCTATATCCAGCCCATATATCTTGTTCAGCGCCTCGATAACCGATATAGCTGCTCTCGGCTCAGGATTCTGGCCGCGCGTCTCTCCGAGCAGACCAATAGCAGGTATATTCTGTAAGTGGCACGCAGTCATTATACTGCCAGCTATCCCCGAAATGGTACCGACCTGGAATATCTCCACCAAATCTTTCACCCGATCAAGAAGCTCACACGTGGTAGCCGAACCAAACACCCTGTGCTTTCCACTCATAGTAGCTATCCCTGCTATAGGCACAATCTCCCGCACATTCACCATCTCAGCCCAACCCACAAGCTCTTTACTGATCCCATATGAGATCGTAGGATGTATCGGGATGTCCGAGATGACAATCACGAGATTATGTTCAATTGATTCATAAATACGCACAGGCATGCTGACTATACCATCAAAAAGAACAGCTATAGGCGGAAAATACCTTGAATCGATACTTCCCCTCTGCACCATCTCAAGCTCATCTATCACATGCTGACAAGCTATATTTCCAACCAACCCAATTCCCGGAAACCCATTAAACAGAACAGGATTCTTCGACTCAATCGGCTCAGTAATAATCTCAAAACCATTCCCATCATTACCTTTCATATCTACTCACAGACCATTATCCTTTTCACTACCTCAACAACGATCATAATATATATCAATTATCCAGAAACCATGGAAAAGGTAACTTTTATAAGCGATTAGTGGCTGGATATAAGACTATGGCGTTGAATAAGCTCGCTCCGAATTTGATGGTTGAGGATGTGAATCGTACTGTAGAGTTTTATCAGGAGGTTTTGGGATTTGAATTTGTTATGGGGGTTATAGAAGAGGTTCAAGAGATTCTGACTTCTTATCAGGGGGATCGGTTGCTGGATTATGCGATGGTGAAGTGTGGGGATGTGGAGATGATGTTTCAGGCGAAGAGAAGTTTGGCTGATGCGATCCCTGCGCTGAAAGAAAAGGAGATTAGTGGTACTTTTACCCGATTCTTTTCTTGAGTTCGTTCATCTTCTCTCTGAGCACAATCGCTCGTTCAAAGTCGAGTTTGTCAGCGGATTTTCTCATTTCTGCTTCAATTTCTATAATCAGGTTGGGGATGTCTCTTTTGGGTATGTGCTTTGTATCCTTTACTTCGATTTCTCTCTTTTTGATCGCTTTTATGATCGTTTTTGGAACAATCCCGTGTTTCTCGTTGTAGGCTATCTGGAGTTTTCTCCGTCGTTCTGTTTCTTTTACGGTTTTTTTTATGGAATCAGTCTCTTTATCTGCGTACAGCACTACTTTTGAGTTTACGTTCCGTGCAGCCCTTCCTATCGTCTGTATCAGGCTTTTGGTGTCTCGCAGAAATCCTTCTTTGTCGGCATCAAGCATTCCGATGAACCCGACTTCTGGTATGTCGAGCCCTTCCCTCAGGAGATTTATCCCGACAAGAACATCAAACTTTCCACGTCGGAGTTCTCTTATTATTTCGGTTCGTTCGAGTGTATCGATTTCGGAGTGGAGGTATCTTGTTTTTATCCCCTGTTCTGCAAGGTATTCTGTCAATTCTTCGGCGAGTCTCTTTGTGATCGTTGTGACAAGGACTCGGTCGCCACGTTCTATCGTAACACCAATTTCTCTCTTCAGGTCATCGATCTGACCTTTTATTGGCCGTACAAAGACCTCTGGATCAACGAGTCCTGTGGGTCTTATGATTTGTTCAACCACTTGCTCTGACTCGTGTCGTTCGTACTCTCCCGGCGTTGCTGATGTGAAGATCACCTTGTTTCGGTTCATATATTTCTCAAACTCCTCGAATTTCAGGGGGCGGTTGTCGAGTGCTGTTTGGAGCCTGAAGCCGTACTCGACCAGGTTCTTCTTTCTGGAATGGTCTCCGTTGTACATTCCGTGTAGTTGTGGGATTGTCTGGTGGCTTTCATCGATTATGATCAGAAAGTCATCCCCAAAATAATCAAGGAGGGAATAGGGCGGGTCTCCTTTCTTTCTCCCGTCGAAATGGAGCGAGTAATTCTCAATTCCCTTGCAGAAACCTGTTTCTTCGATCATCTCGATGTCGTACAGGGTTCTCTCTATCAGTCGGTGGGCTTCAATCATTCCCAAGTTCGGCAGATTTCTCTCAAGCTCGGATTTTATCGATGCGATTGCTTCTTTTATCTGGTTTTCAGGGATTACGAAGTGTCTTGCCGGGTAAATGAAGAAATATTTGATCTTTTCTATGACATCGCCCGTGTTTTTGTTGATCTCGGCGATTGTATCGATTTCATCCCCAAACATCTCCACACGCATGATATTGTTAAAATATCCTGGGATAAAATCGATCGTATCACCCCTGACCCTGAAACGCCCTGGCATGAGTTCAATATCATTTCTCTCGAACTGTATCGCCACAAGTCTCTTCAAGAATTCGGTTCTTGGTATTTTTTGACCGATCGTTATCTCAAATCCCATTTTCCTGAAACTTTCAGGGTTTCCGATGCCGTATATGCACGAGACTGATGCAACGATGATTACGTCCCTTCTTGATGATAATGATGCGGTTGCGGCAAGCCTCATCTGCTCGATTTTGGGGTTTATCTGGGCATCTTTCTCGATGTACTGGTCTTTCTGTGGAATGTATGATTCTGGCTGGTAGAAGTCGTAGTACGAGACGAAATATTCAACCCGATTCTCTGGGAAGAACTCTTTGAACTCATTGTAGAGTTGGGCTGCAAGGGTTTTGTTGTGGGCGAGAACCAGTGTCGGCTTCTGGACCTCGTTTATGACATTTGCTATGGTGAACGTCTTTCCCGATCCAGTTACGCCCAGGAGCGTCTGGTAATTGTAATTATTTCTTATGCCTGCAACCAGTTTCGTTATCGCTTCTGGCTGCGAACCCTTCGGTTTGAAATCCGATTTGAGTTTGAATCTCATCTCAGTAATTCCTTTTTGTGTAACAACCTGCTATAACTGATTGCAAACCTGTGTGCTTCATCCCTTATATGTTGTATCAGTTTTAGTGCTTTGCTTTTCTTTGGAAGTTTCAGCGGAAACGTTAACCCTGACATGTACACCTCTTCAAGCTTCTTTGCAATGGATATGATGGGAATTTCGAGACCGAGTTTTTTTAGCTCAGCATTTGCTGAATTCAACTGTCCTCTACCACCATCAATTATAATCAGATCAGGAATATCTGAATTTTCATTAAGAAGCCTCGTGTATCGTCTCCTGACAACCTCGGCAATCGCTCGTGTGTCGTCTATGCCTTCGACTGTTTTGATTTTAAATCGCCTGTAATTGCTTTTATCGGGTTTTGCATTCCTGAATTGGACCATAGATCCTACAGTGGACGTTCCCGAGAGGTGTGATATGTCAAAGCACTCGATCACGGTCGGAGTTTTTGTTAGATGGAGTTTATTCGTAAGGTCATCAAGTTTCTCAATGTCAGAAAAGAATGATGCTTCGATGTTCTTCAGGACAAGATCCAGCAATTGCTTCTTATCTCCGATCTTTGGTACCCTGATAGATACTTTACTCCCTCTTTTGACATCGTCCAGCCGAGGGCTGGAAGTCGGACGAACAGAATTCGTCCGATTTAGAAACGAGATTAGCGAACCATTGATCTCGTGTGGAAGTATTATCTCGGCCGGTATGATATTTTCCGAATAATACTGAACCAGAAACTCCTCAAGGAATTCATCCTTGTATTCGAATTCAAACTCTTGTTTGTTTTCAAGGGTGCCCTTGTAGATGTTGAAGAGGATAAGATAAACCCTCCCGTGTCTCACAATGTAATTGATTATATCTTCATCGTATTTTTTCGAGAGCTGCATGTTCTGTTTTTCTTTTAGCCATTCGATCGCCTCGATCTGTTTGCGAAGTTTGAGCGCCCTTTCAAAGTCTAATTCGGCTGATGCTTCTCTCATCTCTATTTTTTTAGATTTAACAAGTTCGTCTGTTTTGCCTTTGAGAACCAATTCGACCGCTTTCATCCTATCAGAATATTCGGCAGTTCCGATCTTCCCGATACATGGTGCCTGACAGAGGTTGATCTGATGCCTCAAACACGGTTTTTTTGGCATTTTTTTGCATGTTCTGACCTGAAATGTCTTCTTCAGGGTTGACAGTATATAATCGCGTGCTGCGGCTGAGACGAATGGTCCGAAGAACCTGCCAGTGCTATCCCTTCTTCTCGCAACGAGCAGTCGTGGAAACTCCTCGTCTGTGAGTTCGATGTAAGCATATCTCTTCGAATCTTTGAGATCAATGTTATATTTCGGTTTGTTCTTCTTTATGAGATTGTTTTCAAGGACCAATGCTTCGACTTCATTCGCGGTCACGATAAAATCGACAGAATCGATCCTCTGCACCATCGCTTCTGTCTTTGGGTCGAAATCACTCTTCTGAACGTAACTCTTGACCCTCTTTCTCAGATTCTTGGCTTTTCCGACGTAGAGGATGCTATCGGTATCATCTTTGAAGAGGTAACACCCTGGACTATCAGGTATATCATCGAAATCGATCATTCCAGAACCTTTCTCAAAAATTTCCCAGTATAACTATCCTCGTTCAGAGCAATCTCTTCAGGTGTCCCGCAGGCAACCACGAGTCCGCCATCGTCACCCCCTTCTGGACCGAGATCGATTATATAATCTGCTGATTTGATCACATCCAAATTATGCTCGATAACGACTACTGTGTTGCCCATATCCACGAGATCGTTCAACACTGCTATCAACTTCTTGACATCGTGGAAGTGAAGTCCTGTGGTGGGCTCGTCCAGGAGGTACAGCGTCTTTCCAGTAGCTCTCTTCGAGAGTTCCTTTGTGAGCTTGATTCTCTGTGCTTCTCCGCCCGAGAGGGTGGTGGATCTCTGCCCGAGCTTGATATATCCGAGTCCAACCCTGATCAGGGTCTCAAGCTTCTGCCTTATTGCAGGAATATTCCCAAAGAGATCAAGTGCTTCAAGAACGCTCATATCAAGGACATCTGCAATCGATTTTCCTTTATACTTGATCTCCAGTGTCTCGCGGTTGTAACGTTTCCCGTTGCACTCCTCGCATTCTATATACACGTCAGGCAGGAAGTTCATCTCGATCTTGATCACGCCATCGCCGTTGCATGCTTCGCACCTCCCTCCTCTGACATTGAACGAGAATCTGCCAGGCTTAAACCCTCTCATCTTCGCCTCTCTTGTCTCTGAAAAGATTTTTCGTATTTCATCAAAGATTTTTGTGTACGTTGCAGGATTGCTTCTTGGGGTCTTTCCTATCGGGCTCTGGTTGATCACAATCACCCTATCAACCTCGCCTCCCGACACGATCTCTTCATGCAACCCAGCCCTCTCCCTAGAACCATACAGCTTCTGCATCATCCCCCGGTATAATATTTCATAGACCAGGGTGGATTTACCACTCCCTGAGACGCCTGTAACCAGTGTAAGAACTCCTGAGGGTATACTTACGTCTATATTTTTGAGATTGTTCTCTCTACACCCTCTGAGCTGGATAAAACTTTTGGATTTTCTTCTTTTCGCTGGTACGGGTATCTTCAACTCTCTTGATAGATACCTTCCTGTGAGCGATTCTGGGTTCTCTTCGATCTCTCTCGGTGTTCCCTCTGCAATCACTTGTCCACCATCAAGTCCTGCACCTGGACCCATATCAACGACATAATCTGCTCTTCTTATCGTCTCTTCGTCATGCTCCACCACAACAAGCGTATTTCCGATATCACGCAGCCTGTGCAGCGTATCAATCAACTTCTGGTTGTCTCTCTGGTGCAGACCGATCGATGGTTCATCCAGTATGTACAGCACGCCCATCAGGTTGGATCCTATCTGGGTTGCAAGCCTTATCCTCTGCGCTTCGCCACCTGAGAGCGTGCCTGACGATCGTGAGAGCGTAAGATAACCAAGCCCTACTTTAAGAAGGAAATCAAACCTGTCCCGTATCTCTTTCAGAATTTGTCCTGCAATTTCAACTTCTTTCTCTGTTAAAGAGAGGTCTCTTAAGAATTCGCTGCATCTCTCAATCGACATATCTGTGATATCAATTATCGATTTTCCCCCAACAGTAACCGCCAGCACCTTCTCCTTCAGTCGTTTTCCATTGCAACCAGGGCATGGAGAGATCCTCATGAATCGCTCCAGTTCGTGCCGCCTGTACTCGGACTTGGTCTCCCGATACAATCGTTCGGACTGGGGCAGTAGCCCCTCCCACTCTCTGGTGTGAGACCACTTCGCATCTCCGTTCTTCATAGTCATGCTGAACCTGATCTGCTCATCCGATCCGTACATCAAAGCATTGTGCTGTTCCTCGGTAAGGTCTTTTATCGGCGTAAAAATGTCAAATCCGAAGTGTTTTGCAACAGCAGCAACATACTGCCCCCTCCACCCATCTATGGCACTTCTGTAGATTGCGATTGCGTCATCAGCGATGCATTTATTCTTATCAGGGATTACCAGGTCAGGATCAAACTCCATCCTGATGCCAAGCCCATGGCACACCTGACACGCACCAAACGGGCTGTTGAAGGAGAACATTCTCGGCTGCAACTCTTCAAACGATATACCGCAGATCGGGCAAGCCATACTGGATGAATAGACATGCTCCACCCCTTCCTCGTCAAGAACAACCACCAGCCCATCCGATCTCTCGAGCGCATTCTCAACTGCCTCAGATAGTCGTGATCTGTCCCCGACATGCAGTCTGTCAATAACTATCTCTATATCGTGTTTTTTGTACCTTTCAAGCTCTATCTTCTCATCGGTTCGGTGTATCTCCTTGTTGACCCGCACCCTTGTGTATCCCTCTTTATAGAGTTCAGATATGAGCTTCTCATACGTCCCCTTCTTCTGTCTGATGATGGGAGAGAGCACTATTATAGATCCGCGGGTCTCCTCGACGATTCTCTCTGATATCTTCTCTGGAGATTGAGAAACAATCTCGATACCATGTATCGGACAGTGCGGTATTCCTATTCTTGCAAAGAGCAGTCTCAGATAGTCATATATCTCTGTAACAGTCCCAACCGTGCTCCTCGGATTCTTGCTCGTTCTTCTCTGCTCAATCGCGATAGCAGGTGAAATTCCCTCGATACTATCAAGATCTGGCTTATTCATAACACCCAAAAACTGCCTCGCATAAGCAGAGAGCGACTCAACATACCTCCTCTGCCCCTCAGCATAGAGCGTATCAAACGCCAGAGTCGATTTACCACTCCCAGACAGACCTGTTATCACTATAAACCGATCCCTCGGCAGTTCAAGATCTATGTTCTTCAGATTATGCTCCCGCGCCCCTTTGATAATTATATTCTTCATCGACACGGAAGAATGTAAGATCGATGAATATAGTTATATCTTGCTGTCGTGGCTTTAGCTCGCGTTTTGTACGTGTGCAGGAAAGTATAACTGATCCTGTACTCCGAATAAATCCGAACGAAGTGAGGATTTTCTTTAAACATAGAACGAGGAGAACTCTGCCATGATCAATGTATGGGTTTTCCAGTGGCTAATCGCATCATAGACGATGGCGCAGCCAAACCAAAAACTAAAATTCTATTTAAACGATTTAAACTCCAGAATTGACCTATAAGTGAATATTTTCTGAATTTTATCGTCTATTTTTTGATATGAATCCATTTTTCTGCTTTTTAGTTTAAGTATTTCCGATCATGAATTCGTCTTAATTATGAAAATTAGTGGTGAAGGACAGTGCTTGGTTTGTGGTAGTTTGGGTGCTATAAATCTACTCAAAACAATAAGAATTCAAAAGACTTATATGCTAAAAAAGAAGTACATCTTGAGGGTTATTTAGGCATCAGGGCTTTGTAAATTAACTGCGGGGTTTCAATGATGTTAGGGGGGCGTGGTTCTGCTGATACTGTGCGGGATCCAATGGGCTTTGCCGTTAAATTTTATACTGAAGAGGGTAAGTTTGAAACTCTAAAAGGTATACGAATACCTGAAATAAATCCATTTTTATTTTTAACTTAGGCAATTCCTATTTTTAGCTTATTTTAAGTAGAAAAATTGATGTTGGATTGTTTATTTTCTCCTGATCACTCTATAATACACAAATTTCCAATTTTATCAGTAACATCTCGAAATTTATATAAGTTATGAGCTGGTGTTGGTAGCAGTTTATGGACTTTCGTGTTCTTGAAATGGCTTCTCGCATTCTTGCCGAGGGTGTGATCTGTGATCATTGCATGGGTCGGATCTTTGCCAAGCTTTCAACTGGTCTTTCGAACGATGCACGTGGTGGTGCTGTCAAGCTTGTGCTCTCGATGGAGGGTGATAGGTTGCGCCAGGATTCTGGGGGTGCGAGGTTGTTGGAGGAGCTTTCGGCGAGCAGTGTTCATGCGCGAAAGGTTCTGGGTGTGGATGGCGATGGCGGGCAGTGTTGGGTTTGTGGGGGTCTATTTGAGAGTGTGGGAGTTTGGGTTGAGCGTGCTATCGAGGTTCTCTCTTCGGTTGAGTGCGATTCGTTCCTGGTTGGTACGAGGGTGACAGGTCTATTGAGTGAGAACGAGGAGATTCTCTGGGCTGAGTCTGGCACTTGTTTCGCTGAGCCGATTAAATCGGAGTTGAACCGCGAGGTTGGAAAGCTCGTTGAAGCACGTACTGGTAAAAGGGTCGATTTCAAGCAGCCTGATGTTCTGCTCCTGCTTGATCTTGATGAAGACACGGTGAAACTTGAGATCCGACCGCTCTTCATCTCTGGTAGGTATCGTAAGCTTCTGCGTGGTATTCCGCAGACGCGTTGGCCGTGTAGGGAGTGTGGTGGTCGCGGGTGTGAGCGGTGTGGATTTACTGGAAAGCTGTATTCTGAGTCTGTGGACGAGTTGATCAGAGCACCCGTCTTGGATGCCTTTGGTGGTGATGAGACGGTGTTTCATGGTGCTGGGCGAGAGGATATCGATGCGCTCATGCTCGGCTCTGGTCGTCCTTTTGTCGTGGAGGTGAAGGGCGCTAAGAAGCGGAACGTCGATTTGTCTCGTCTCGGAGGGAGCGTCAACGAGTCTGCACACGGGAAGGTTGAAGTTCTGGGATTGAAACATGTGGATAGCAGTGAAGTTGAGCGGATCAAGGGAGCACGCGCTGATAAAGTGTACAGATTAAGCGTGTTGTTCGCCGACAGGGTCTCTGAAGAAAGACTTAAATCCTCACTTGGCTTAATAGAGGGCGAGATCCGTCAGCAGACACCAAGCCGTGTGCTCCATCGCAGAGCAGATCGCGAACGCATACGAAAGGTGTTCTCGATCGAATTTGAAAGCTTCAATGGAGATCGGGCAGTGCTTGTGGTCAGGTGCGAAGGTGGTCTGTACGTGAAAGAACTTGTATCTGGTGATGCAGGGCGTACAAGTCCGAGCCTCTGTGAGGCGCTTGGCACAGATGCAGAAGTTGTTGAACTGGATGTTATCGATGTAAAGTTATAAAATACTGGAGGAATCAGGTTTGCCCAAGTCACATGGTATAAGAAGAAAGACACGATACAAGTTGAAGAAAAGCATTCGGGGGCGTGGCATATCCCCTGTCAGCAAGTCAATCCAGAAGTTTGAGGTTGGAGATCGGGTTCATATAATAATCGATCCGAGCATCCATCGTGGGATGCCAAATCCCAAGTTTCACGGGCGTACTGGTGCTGTTGCTGGACGGCGTGGACGGGGATACGTAGTGAATGTACGGGATGGAAAGTCTATAAAAGAGATCATAGTTTTCCCTGAGCATCTGGCGGGACAGGTATTCAAATAAGCAAGGTACGGCTTGGTATAGGATGATTGTTAAAGCAATTCTCAACGAAGAATCGTTGACAATACCTGAAGTGAAAGAGCTCTTGAACGAGGTGCGATCTGAGCGCAGTGACGAAGAAGAGCTTGGCTATGAACTGCGACGGACTATTTATCACGTGGAAACTTTCTCCAGGCTCTCGCCCGATAGGGCAAGAAAGCTTGTTGCAAGTCTGCTCAAGCTTGAAAAGATAAAGCCTGAGATCGCTGTCAGAATAGCTGATTTACTCCCTGTATCTTACGACGAGATACGTTCGATCTATGCAAAGGAGCGCTTCACACTCACCGAAGAAGATCTGAAAGCAATACTTGACCTCGTAACAGAAGCCAAAAGTGAAATAACATAAACAGAATCAGAATCATCCCTGGTTTTTGCCGTGTCACATGGGTTGGAAAATCCTGAGTGATGGCATCATCTGTGAAGTTTTTATAGATTTTGATTTCATCTCTCGCATCACAGGTTGAACGTAATGGTGTGATCCTGCCTCTGAGATATGCGCGGCAGAAGACCATGCGGGGTGTTATAATGTTTTATAATATCAGTGGTATAGTGGAGAGAGTGGTTCGAGAAGGCGACGCAACACTATGTAAGTTGGCAGTCCACTATCTACACAAACGTTATGCACAGCAAGAAGGATCGAAACATCGAAACATCTGGTATTATTTATGAGATCACTTGAGTTCATGCGGTTGAAACCACAGATTTCTCACACGACACCGATTGAATCCGACGAGTTAAAGTCCAGAATGAACCTCAAAATGCAGCAGACGCGTCCTTATTATATCGTTGCATCGGTTGAGGTTGGGAACACCACCACCAAGTGCATCTTGATGGCTGTGAACGTGGAGAATGGAAGGTCAAGCCTTGTGAATAGAACGGTGAAGATGACCCGGGATGTGCGAGGACCAAAAGGGGGTGAAGAGGTCTTTGGATACACACTCAACAACGTACCGCTCACAAGAGAAGCGGTTTCAGAGCTTGTTAAGGATACACTTGTCGAGTGTCACCGCACCGCCAACTTGAGCGTCAAAGATGATCTGAACTTCGTGGTCAGATCTACAGGCGTTGTTGCGGGCTTCAGGACTCCAGAGGAAGTCGGGAACATAATAAGGGCCCTTGCAGACGGCTGTCTTCAAGCAGGAATACCACCTAGTTCGATGACACCCGCCCTCACAATAGAGAACATACCACCCAAGTTCAGGCCGTACACGCTGATAGAGAAGATCAGCTTCAACGGGGGAGTGGCAGGGGTATTCCCACCGAGGGGTGGAACAGGTGTTGAAATCGTGGCAAACGAGATGGAAGGCGAACTTGCAACAGCGGGCATCAAAGAAGGAGCTAAAGGTACAAAGGTGGATTATCGAAACCCCTGCATCTCACTCGACTTTGGAACAACACTTGACGGAAGAGTAACGAATAGAGAGACTCCGTATGCCACAACGATTGCAAACTTCTGCGGACTTGCAGGAGCCATACCAGACGCAGTAATCAAAGGAACAGGGCTCGTTGACAGGAAACTTGGCGCAGCACTCGACGTGATCAGCGAAAAACCCACAGGAAAGCTCACATGGATGCGCAAGGCAAAAATAATTGAAGAATACACGGATAAGATCCACGATCAGATCAGAATCGAAACCGTACCCCTTGGTCGTGATCACTACGGCACAGTCCCAGTCAACCCGAAAGCCGCCAAAACACTCAACGTGACACTAATAGGATGCGATGTCGGGGAGAACGCGAGCAAACTCCAGGAACTTGAAGAGATCGGAAGCAAGATGCACGAGGAATGTGACCTCAAAACAATCTCAGCAATACTCGATCTCACAATGGCAAAGGTGGTCCAACGACTCGTCAAAACAGCACTTGAAAAGAAGCTCATGAGCGAAGAGACCGCCATTGGAATCACAGGCAGGGCAGCTATAACTGGAAACAAACCAAAACTAGTCTTAAAAGAGATCGAAGAACTCGGAATCTACAAAAAGCCAGAAGAGAACATCGTCTTCGTCGATGACGGACTCGCACGCGGAGCAGCAGTCATGGCACGATGCATGAACTCACTCGGCACACCAAAGACACCACTTGGTGGAAACAGAGGCGGAGGCTGCGTGCTCGGAGCACGAATCAAACACGAAAAAACAGGGAAATAGAAGATGAAAAGATAAACTCCAATATTCCCAAAAAATAGGATTTATTCATAGATGAGACCGAGAAATCGTTTCAGTTACCAAAAAATTAGAAAAAGCAGGACAAGTTTACAGATAAGAATCATCTGATCTTCAATTGTGCACCATAAGTATAGTCTTCAAGCGCAACCACTTTCTCCCACAGGTGCTTGCAGTCACAGTGAAATCTCTCAAGCAGTTCTCTCTGTTGTGTGACGGAAAACTCCTCTATAACTCTTGCAGCTCTCTTGTTGCACTCTGGACAGTTATAAGGTCCGCGTTCTGTTCCTGCTGCAACAGGATCGGATATAATCGTGGTGTCTGGGTTGTTCTCCTTCCCGCTTCTGAGCGCTTCTATTATGCTCCAGAGCCATGGTGGGCGATAACCCCTGCCGTGGTAGAGTTCTTCGACCAGCGTGCCTCTCTGGACGTTGCACGGATTGATCGAGATCGTCCCTGCATAATGTGCTGCCCTCGATATTGACTCGATAACATCCCGCAGCGCATCACCCTCGCTAAGGAAAGGCGGCTTTAAGAGGAGGTATGCCCTAACAGTGATGTCCTTACCACTTGCAATTGAGGATGCTTCTCTGAACTGGTCGAAGGTGAACCTCTTGTTTATACAGAACTTTCGTATGGTATCATTTGCACTCTCAAGCCCCATTGCAATCTCAAACGGCTTGTGAAAGACTTCTCTCACGCGCCCGAGGCTCTCCCTGTTCACGAACTCAGGGCGGGTCTCAACGATGACTTTTCGCACATTTTCACTCTGTTCCAAGCATTCAAGCAGATGTTTCTGAGCAGCAGAGCCAACCTCCTGCATGTCAAAAAAACTTCCTGACGTGAAGATCTTCACGACAAAATCTGACAGAGGTGCCTTCTTGAATCCTGATTTCAACTGGGCAACCAATGCATCTGCCCCGGGCGGTTCTATTGATGCATCATTGATATAACCACACATGGTACACCCACCACTCCGTGCAAAAGAACAACCCACCGTGGAAAGTATAATTGTGAGAGCTGGTATTGGCTTGCACTCTAAAGTATCCTTGCCAAGCCAGCAAGCGACAGGTTCACTATGACTCTTTCCCTTATTCTTTCTTCCAGCACGCTCACGCAAAGACAACAACATGGAATCTAATCGATCAGACGTGCATGGATCAAAAAATGGAATTGGGGCAGATCCGCATTCAAATTTCTCTTCCATCATTTCATCCACGAGCCTGTAGGTCTTGTTGCACCTTATACAGGGTGAAAAATTTTCCCATCATGCTTATTTTCTTTTTCATAGTCCTGCTTCCTTCATTGCGTCTTCGAGTGTCTGCATGCTCGGTGCCACGCCTATTATTCGGATGTCCCTGTCGATGACGATTGCAGGTGTCGTCTCGATTCTGTACTCTGTTATCTTCTCGCTCATGCCCTCGTGAATCTTTATATCTACTCTTTCACCGTATTTTTCCTCTATCTCTTTCATCATCTTCTTCACCAGTCTACCGCCTGAGCACGGTGGCAGGGATGTGAAGATCTCGATTAGCAGTGGATTCTCGGTCATAGTCCAGCCTCCCAGAGTGCAGTTTTAATGGTCTTCTCGCTTGGGCAGACGCCCATCAGTCGTATCTTCTCTGCAACGACTACCGCGGGGACAACTGTCAACTCGTATCTCTCGAACTCGTCGCAGGGTCCTATATGCTTCACGACCCGAAGGTCTTCCCCGTATTTGTCCTTCAGTCTGTCCGCCAGCTCCAGGAGCTTGGTACACCCCGGGCATGGCGGTTCTGCGGTAAATACTTCCAGTTTCACCTCTTCTGCCATTTATTTTACCTCTAATTCTCTTCTAATTCTCTTTTAACAATTTTTTCCAGTTCATTCTTTGGCATCTCTTTTCCGACGCATACCACGTTATCGTTCAGAACGATTGTGGGCGTCATCATTATTCCGTACTTATCGCCTTCTTCGTTCATTGCATTCACTTTTTCCACCTTTACATGTTCTCCGAAATCCTTCTGGACTTCTGTCGCGATCTTGTATGCCTTGTTACACTTGGCGCATGGTGGTTCTGTCCCGAAGACTTTTATGCTTACTTCTTTCATACGATACCTCCATATAACACCCCTATCAGGGTGGAGATTAATACGACTAATGTTATATAAACGGATGCTCTCTTCCCGCCGATCACCCTCCATATCACGATCATATTCGGAAGGCTTAGTGAGGGCCCTGCAAGCAGCAGGGATAGGGCGGCTCCAGCACCCATCAAGCCAGAACTGTAACCGAATAGATTGCCGACAATTGGAACTTCTAAGAGCGTGGGCATGTACAGGATTGCGCCTATCACCGATGCGAGGAAGCAAGAAGTAAAGGAGTTATCACCGAGGTACGGCTTTGTCATTTCACCAACTGCGATTGCAGGATCGTGAGAGGGTGCGTATATCGCGGCAACGCCACCTATCACTCCAACAAAGAAAGTACCAGCCAATAGAACTGGGAATATCCGCTTTACAAGCCACCACGTCTCACGCCCCCATTCTTTCACCTCGTCTCTTGAATAGTAGAATATCAGTACCACAGAGACGATGAGCGTCAATAGATATACGATTACGAGCTTTGGGATTGGATCGATGTAACCACCTGCCGCTATGAGGAGTATTGCGACAAGGATTATGAAAAATGTGAATGTGATGTACCAGGGTCTTTTTTCAGCAGTATCATCTACTTTAGCAGTTTTTATGGTTTTCCTCTCCTCTTTTACGCCTCTCTCAAATATTGCCGCCATTATGAGCCCGATCACAACTGACATTCCGACAGCAGCAACTGCCCTAGCAATCCCAAGATCAAGTCCGAGAACCCTTGCGGTTAGGACGATTGCAAGAAGGTTTATCGCTGGACCCGAGAAGAGAAAGGCTGTTGCAGGACCAATTCCTGCCCCACGCCTGTTAATTCCTGCAAACATGGGGAGTATCGTGCAGCTGCACACTGCGAGAACTGTTCCAGATAGGGCTGCAACGCTGTAAGATACCCATTTCTTTGTGGATGCTCCAAAAAACTTCAGAATTGTCTCCTTTGAAAGTAGAACCGAGATCGCACCCGCGATGAAGAAGGCTGGGACGAGGCATGAGAGAACATGTAGTGAGAGATACTCCAGCAGTGTGTCAAGCCCTGTTGCAAGGATCGTTATGAGAAAAATCTCCATGATTTCAAAAATGTTTGAATTACTATATAAATGTTAGCATTTCAAAAAATATTGAAATGCTGTAGCATGGGTTACAGCATGTCCTCAACTTCATTAACCCTCGCCAATACCTCTCTTCCAAGATCAGTCAGGCGATAGGTCAAAAAATTACCCTCTCTACTGAAATCTACCAGATCAGCCTCTTTGAGTAATTTCAGATGATAGGATAGTGCAGAGTATTTACAATCCAGAACCTCAACAAAAACACAGACACAAAGACCCTCTCCCTCAAGCGCTCTCAAGATCTTAAGCCTCGTTGAATCAGACAATACCTTAAAGATGGATACAATGCCTTTAAAATCCTCTTTCACCAAACCCCTCACCCTCTCCAGCGTCTCGGGTGATATATCGTATGAACACGGTATTACAGTCATATCATCTTCCTCAGACAACTCTATTATTTATCTTCTTTCTCCAACAAGCTGACAGTTCCAAATAACACTGCTGCTCAAATAAATATTCTTTTAAGTCCCATATCTGAGTTGGATTACAGAAGATAGTTTTATTCCGATTCACCCAAAAATCTACAGAATATTTTAACTTTAAATTTATTCCTTCCTCGCTCATTTGTCACATCCATAAAAGATATAAATGTTACACCGTAATTAGCTCACCTGTGAATGATCCATGATTCCTGTAATATACGTCAATGGTGAATATCTTCCAGAGAATGAAGCAAAGGTATCACTTTACGATCACGGTTTTCTCTACGGTGATGGTGTTTTTGAAGGCATCAGAGCCTACAACGGGAGGGTCTTCCGATTAAACGATCACGTGGATAGATTATACGATTCCGCCCGTGCAATAGCACTCAACATTCCGCTCACAAAAGAGGAAATGGTAGAAGCCATCCTTGAAACGCTCCGCCGCAACAACTATAAAGACGCCTATATCAGGCCAATCGTTACACGTGGTGACGGCGACCTCGGCCTCGACCCGCTCAAATGCCCACATCAGAACATCTTCATAGTCACAGTGGAATGGGGTGCAATGTATGGCGATTTATACGAAAAAGGGCTCACTGCAGTCACGGTTGGCATCAGACGAAACCGATCAGATACACTCCCACCCAACATAAAATCGCTCAACTACCTGAACAACGTCCTTGCCAAAATAGAAGCAAACGAGAAAGGCGGCGATGAAGCAGTCATCCTCGACACCAACGGCTTCATTTCAGAAGGATCAGGAGATAATATATTCACAGTGAAAAATGACATAATCTACACACCACCGACCATCAACAACCTGAAAGGCATCACCCGTGCTGCCACAATCGAACTCGCAAAAAAGAACAACTACACCATGGTTGAAACAGACTTAGGACTCTTCGATTTATATACAGCAGACGAAATATTTGTCACAGGCACAGCAGCCGAGATCGCACCCATAACAAAGATCGACGGGCGGATCATCGCAGATGGCAAGCCAGGACCCACCACCCAACATCTTATGAAAGAATTTGTGAAATTACGTGACGCCGAAGGCACACCCATACACCCCTAAAACCCCGCCCAACCACTCAACTACACTCAACTATAATCTACCTCCGACTGCTCGCCAAAACTGCAATGGTGTGCCCCATAACTATGATCTGAAGGTTTTCCGTGCACATCTGACGTGTTACTATGTTTGGATCTCTATTATCGCGAAATACAGCTGACATACGTTTACGACGTGGGGTGTACTTTTCACAATTTTCAAATGGACTCCCACAGCTTCAACAATTCACTTTCTACCGATGCATTTGCTCTCTCTATTTTATTGCCCAAACCATAAGTATAAATCTCATAGAGATGTGGACTCTGGATAATTTTATGTTTGCGGGGACAAAAATTCATGGACAGGTTTGAACTCGTTAAAAGAAACACAGAAGAGCTTGTGAGCGAAGAAGAGATAAGAGAAATCTGCAACTCCAATCAGACACCAACAACGTATGTCGGATACGAACCGAGTGGAAAAATACATATGGGACACGTGCTTACCGTGAACAAGCTAATAGACCTCCAGAAAGCAGGATTTAACGTAACCGTCCTCATAGCAGACCTCCACGCATACCTGAACCGCAAGGGCAGTATAGACGAGATCCGAAAAATGGTCGAATACAACAAAAAGTGTTTCATTGCACTTGGACTTCACGAAAAGAAGACCAGATACGTCTCTGGGACAGAGTTTCAACTCGGATCCGAATACACCCTGAATATGCTCAAACTCTCAAGAACCACCACCCTGAACCGTGCACGAAGAAGCATGGACGAAGTAAGCCGTGACGCAGAGAACCCATACGTCTCACAGATGATCTACCCACTGATGCAAGCCGTCGACATAGCAATGCTAAAAGTAGACGTCGCAGTCGGCGGAATCGACCAGCGAAAAATCCACATGCTTGCACGAGACACACTACCATCAATCGGATTCAAACCCCCACTCTGCATCCACACACCAATCCTGACAGGGCTCGATGGCTCCAAGATGTCAAGCTCAAAAGAGAACTACCTCTCAATAGACGACGAACCAGAAGCCCTGAAACGAAAAATAAAGAAAGCCTACTGCCCAGAAGGAACAACCAGAAACAACCCAATCCTGGAACTCTTCAAATACCACATAGAACCACGATACGGAAAACTCATAATAGAACGACCAGAAAAATTCGGAGGAGACATAAAATACGAAAACTACACCGCACTTGAAAACGACTTTGCAGAAAAGAAAATACACCCACAAGACCTCAAAACAAGCGCAGCAGAACACCTAATAAACATCTTCAAACCTGTCCGAGAGACGATGAAAGAAACTACACAATAAAATAACTGAAGACCAATACAATCAACTCATTGTTTTTCATTCCATCCGACTTTAATTTACAGATCCACGATCTAAGAGTATTCTTTCAAAGTTTAGTCCATAAACAATTATATGTCGCACAATAATTATTGATTTTGGCATATACATGAATTTAAAAATATAAAATTAATTAGTTATGAAAATTACGTTTTTGACTATAATTGATAATTGGAGACATTGACAGTTTCAACTTGTAAATTTAGGTTTTGAAGTCCCAGCTATTCCACACCCGATTAAAATCGGGGGTATCCCTCAGCCACCTATTCCCC
>Ga0180301_10001223_pt1 | contig 20131 bp, 13 predicted proteins | sample GuaBasSediGuay16_FD_121797 | JGI IMG/M metagenome (GOLD analysis project Ga0180301, IMG submission 121797) | Subseafloor sediment microbial communities from Guaymas Basin, Gulf of California, Mexico - Guay16, Core 4569-2, 12-15 cm | ecosystem: Environmental > Aquatic > Marine > Hydrothermal...
GGTATCGCCGTGTATCTCGATAAAGCAACTGTCGTGCGTCAATCCCGCCGGGTCGAAAACGGTAGCGGAAATGCTCGCATGAGGGTCTGAAATAAAGCTCCCCGGAGCGGGAGTTAAGTCCGTTATCTCCGGCCCGGAATAATCCGTATAAAAAAACCACTCGAACGACTCGGAATAATTACTGTCGTAATCGCATATCGGGCTCATCAAACACCAGAGCGAATCGTTATCGAACATAGGCCTGTGAATCGGAAAGTAGTAGAAACTATCGGTGAAACTGAAGACAAATTCGTCGATAGCATGCATCCAACCGCCGATACTCGAATATACAGATAGAAGAATAGAAGCGGGGTCGACAAAAAACTCCCTATCTACGATAAGAACCTCTATAATTACGTTTGAACAACTAATATACGCGCCCGTGTCCGGCCACAGGATTTCGATATAGGGCGGGATAGTGTCTTCGGCCACGACCGAAGCGGCGCATAGAAGTAATACTATCGAAATTGTATATTTCAATCTTGTTCCCCGGTTTCGAGCAGTCCGAGCCCAAGCTGTTTGCCGAATTTTTTCTTCGGCGGGCGTCCGCGTCTGATATTAGGATTAAGACCGAAATCCGCGAGGCGTTTGTCGTGGAGTCCGAAGGCCGCTCGCGCACCGTTACGGACCTTTTGCACAGCCTCGAAAAGCTCTCGTTTGGCGGGCGAAAGTTCGCTTTTCAGACGATTGGCCCGTTTTTTCAGCCTGCCGAGTTCCTCTTCGATTTCTCGGATATTCTCGAGTTCGGATTCCAGCACATCCGGGGAAAGGCCGTTTACCCGGACGGTTTTGCGGTTCTTTTTCCATCCGCGAATGACCTCATCGGCCTGTTGGACAACGTCAGAAGGGAAATATTTCGGTTTATTAGAGTCTCTTCTCACCATAATTCATTTTATACTTTATAAAATATATTTTCAGTTATTATAAATATATATTTTAATTAGTCAAGCGCTTTTTCAGTTAAGAATTTACGCCGGAATTTGTGATAAATATAGCCTGTTATCGGGTAACGCGTTTCCGTTTTATTCTATTGACGAACTATTCCTGACGATATAAATTAGTATCAATAAAATCGTACCGACTTGTCAAAAGGAGGGATTATGCGCGCGGTTTTCACGGTTGTAATATGTGTTATGTTCGTTTCCGTTTCACTCGGGATGGTGGTGGATTCGCTGCCGACATTGCCTAAAACCAATGTGGATATTCCGTGGGTCGAGTTGCGCGAACTTATCGAACTCTCGATGAAGCGCGATTCGCTCGTATTTAACCCTCCGGTGGACTATATGATACCAACAGGCGAGTATAGAGCCGAGATTTCAGGTAACACATTGAACGGCGATATTACTTTTTCGATAGTAGTCCTGCGCCGTGGCTATGTCGAGGTCCCGCTGTTCGATTTGGAACTTCCTCTCCGCAATCCGCGAACAGACGGACACCCGGCGCCGATAACGCCTCGCGGCAGTAAACACACGTTAATTTTAATGGGGCCGGGCAAATATACGTTCACAGCCGGTTTCGTTATGGAACTCACCGAGCACGTTACGAATTTCAGGTTAAACACGCCACGAACAAGCTCGACGCGCTTCAATCTCACTATTCCGGGGACCGATATAGATATCAAGTTGAATCCGGCGAGTCGTTTATCCAAACGTATCGTCGGGCGGAAAACCGTTATCGATGCCTATATCCCGTCGACGGACTATCTTTTCTGCGAATGGATGACGGCTCTTCCCGAGGAGGTCGCAGAGGAACTCGAACCCGTTCTATACGCCGAGGTAAGGACGCTTTTCTCGGTGGGGGAGGGTATGGTTCACGGCTCGGCGGAAATAGCCTATTCGGTTATTCAGGGTAAAATAGACGTTCTCCGTTTCGAGGTTCCGAAAGACGTGCGGATTCTCGATGTCCGGTCCGGCAACCTCCGCGATTGGAAAATGGAGGACAAAACCGACAGCCGCACCGTCAGCGCATATCTTAAATTCCCTTCCGGTGGAACACTCACACTCTATTGCGATTTCGAATCCACGATGGAGGCCGTCAGCGCGACGGTTGTTCTGCCCGTAATAAAATGCATCGGTGTCGAGCGCGAGAAAGGTTATATCGGTGTCGAAGCAAGAACTAACGTCGAGATTTCCCTTGTCGAGGACGCTCTCGATGTCGCATCGCGTATCGACAGGTCGGAATTACCCCAGCCGCTGTGGAGTCGCGCGAAACACCCGATAATACTCGCATTTAAATACCTTGAAACACCGTATACTATCACACTCGATATCGAGAAACACGAGGACCTGCCGGTAAAAGTCGCGACCGCGGACAACGCATCGTTCGTCGCACTTATGACCCGCGATGGCGACTATATCGTTCGGGGAACATATAATATAAGGAATAACCTAAAGCAATTTTTGTCGTTGAGACTTCCGAAAAACGCCGAACTCTGGTCCCTTTTTGTCAGCGGAAAACCGGCGAAACCAGGTAAAGGCAAAGAGAACCGCGTCCTTATACCTATGGAGAAATCGCGCGGCGGCGAAAACGCCACTACATTCCCCGTCGAAATAGTCTATTTCGTCGAGTCAAAGAAACTCGGCGCATTCGGGAGCAGAAAAGTAACGCTACCTAAAGTCGATGTCCCCGTAAGCGTGATGAATCTCTCTCTTTACTTGCCCTATGGTTACACTTACACCGGCTTCGGCGGTAATATGGAAGAGGGTTGGGGCGAGGTCGAATATGACAAAAGCGCTGTTGGTGGCTACGGCGCCCAACTCGAGGCGAATATCCAGATGCCTGTAGCCGCCAAAGGCAGGGCGGCGATGGACGAAATGCTCGAGGCCCAGGTCTCTTATGAAGAGGAAATGAAACAGGCCGTCCAAACATTTACGTCGACAGAAAAGGGCGTGATGCCCGTCAGGATTACGATTCCGCAGGTCGGCTCGCTGCATCGATTTCAGAAATACGTCATCCCGGAGGACGAGAAAGGCCCGTTCCCGGAGGTCAAAGCGCATTATACTAAACGCGGTATCAAAAACGTTCTAACTTTCATTGTCGTCGTTCTGGCAATATTCGCTTTCTGGTATTTCGCAAAGCTGCTCGTAGAGTTGATTGTCAGGATTATCGCCAAGCGCAAGAAAATCCGCGGGTTCGTGCTGAAAACTATTATCGTCGGCTTCATCGAACTGATGATACTTATGTGGCTCGCCGGTTCGTTCTCGGTAAGTATGAGCGCTATCTTTATCCCGTGGTTCATCGGCGCGTTCATCCTGATTATCTATATAATCGTCAGGTTCGTTGTAAAAGGACTACTACTGAAACCAAAAAAGAAAGAAACTGTGCCGGCGTCCGATATTCCTCGTCCGCCTCAACAACCGGCGGAGTAAGCCTGATACAATCGAGCGTCCGAACGCTGGATATGAAAATTCCTAAACGCTTCGACCGGCTGGAATCGAAGGTCGGCGAGGTAAAAGATAAAATTTCGTAAATCCCGTTTTATACATAGAACCCTTTATAAAATCCACCCTAAGTCGTTGAAAATCGCTCAAGAGTCTTGAAAAACTTGACAGCGGTCTTCCAAACGGAAGAGAATTCCTTGAAAAAGTTGACTGTAGTCTTCCAAACGGAAGAAAAAGTCTTGAAATCGCAAAAAAAGTCTTCCAAAAGCCTGGGCGACATATAGTTATATAAAACGCACATTATTTGTGCATTTATGTATTTCCTTGGACAATCCGCGTGTCCGACCGGTCTGTAAGCTTTTTACGTAATCTTACCCTTCTTCGGATTTTTTCCCGCAATTTAACCTTGCAAATATCAGGATTTTTACATATTTTAATAAACAATGAACCAATAACCATCGGAGGAAATATGGAAGCTAAAAGAACCCCTTTTTATGAAAAACATATAGCCGCGAAAGCTAAAATCGTCGAGTTCGCGGGATACAAGATGCCGATGCTATATCGCGGTATTGTGCCGGAGCACCGTAAGGTCCGGGAATCGGTCGGTATGTTCGATTTGTCGCATATGGGCGAGTTTTTTGTGTCTGGCCCGGAGGCGCTGCCGTTTATCTCGGGAATGACCACAAACGACCCGGCTAAACTCGCTGTCGGCCAGTGCCAGTATAGTGCGATGTGCTACGACAACGGCGGTATCGTGGATGACCTGCTCGTCTACCGTATCGGCGAACAGGAGTATATGCTCGTGGTCAACGCGTCGAATATCGACAAGGATTGGGAATGGCTTCACGACCATATTCCGGGACACGGTAACATCGAATTCACCAACCGCTCCGACGAGGTAGGGCTTCTCGCGATTCAAGGGCCGAAGGCGCAGTTGGTTATGTCTAAATTGACCGATTTCGACCTCGATTCGCTCGAATTCTATCACAATGCTCGCGCGACTATCGGCGGCGTGCCGGACGTTCTATTTTCCCGCACCGGCTATACAGGCGAAGACGGCTTCGAGATATATCTTGCCCCGGAGCATTGTATCGACCTATGGGATAAAACAGCCGAGGCCGGCGAGGAATTCGATATCGAGCCTATCGGTCTCGGCGCACGGGACACTCTCAGACTAGAGATGAAATACGCGCTTTACGGTAACGACATCGACGAGACCACGAACCCATGGGAGGCCGGACTCGGCTGGATTGTGAAATTGGAGAAAGGGGATTTTCTCGCCCGCGATGTCCTTATCGATGCTAAAACGAAAGGCATCGCCCGCAGGCTCGTCTGTTTTAAACTGACCGAACGCGGATTTCCGAGAAGCGGATACTCGATTCTCAAAGATGGCCACGAGATTGGGCATGTAACCAGCGGAACGTTCTCCCCATCGCTCGATGTCGGTGTCGGCCTCGGTTACGTCCAATTCGGCGAGCACAAACCCGGCAACCAAATACAAATAATGATACGTAATCATCCTGTCCCCGCGATAATAGAGAAACCGCCGTTGTATAAGGGGGGGAGCCATAAATAAACTCCCTCTATCCCTCCATTAATACGTGGGTTTCACGGAATAGATGAACGGTAAAATATTAAAATACTTAGAGGATTATTCGCTGAAAATCAGCGTCGATTTGTTTGCGGAATCTACTGTCGGAAACACAAGCAAAGATTATCTCGAATCCGGCGGTAAAAAGATACCGAAATATATAAACGAATTCTGGACATCAAGACAAAGACAAGCTTCGAGAATACACGAAATATCCTATCGGGCGTGTTTTAAGGCCCAACTGCCACGTTTCTTTATAAACTTGTTGACAGAAGAGGGCGATATTGTCTATGACCCTTTTAGCGGAAGGGGAACGACGCCAATTGAAGCGGGTTTATTAGACCGCAATATAATATCTAATGATATTAACCCGCTTAGCGAGATACTAACAAAACCGCGATTATTTATCCCGGATTTTAAGGAAATAGGAAAAAGGCTCATTGAAATACCATTAAAGAACGGGAATAAAGCGGATATCGATTTATCGATGTTCTACCATACGGATACGGAAGCCGAAATAGTATCGATAAGAGAATATTTGAAAGGAAGGAAAGAAAACGGTGCCGAAGATGAGATAGACGCCTGGATTCGCATGGTTGTGACGAACAGGCTAACGGGTCATTCTAAAGGCTTTTTCTCTGTTTATACGCTTCCGCCGAACCAAGCCACGACACCCGAAAGGCAGAAAAAAATAAACGAGAAAAGAAATCAAGTCCCCGAATACAGGGATACGAGGCAAATAATACTAAGGAAATCCAGGTCTTTATTGAGGGGACTGACATTAAATCAAGTCAAATCTTTGAGGAAAGCTGGCGAAAAAGGTCTGTTCTTAACTAAAGATGCACGAGAAACCGACGAAATAAAACCTGATACCGTAACCCTTACAGTAACTTCGCCACCTTTCCTGGATATTGTCCAATACGCACACGATAATTGGCTCCGTTGCTGGTTCAATAATATCGACCCGGAAGAAATATCGAGAAGAATAACCGTAACAAGGAAGTTAGAAGAATGGACTTACATTATGCGAAGGGTTTTTGAAGAGCTCTTTAGAATTACAAAAAAAGGCGGTTGGGTTGCATTTGAGGTCGGCGAATTGAGAAAAGGAAAAATAAAACTTGAAGAATATGTCGTTCCTCTTGGGGTAGACGCGGGTTTTAAGTGCGAATGTATAATTATTAATCAACAAGATTTCACAAAGACATCGAATATATGGGGAATAAACAATAACGATATCGGAACGAACACGAATAGGATTGTCCTTTTTCAGAAGGTATAAATATGAATGAAAATTACGTAAAGAAACTTGAAGCGGTAATAGCAAAGATGTTGGAACCGGTTAAAGATGTCCCATTTAACATTATTATTAAATCTCTTTCTGGTTGCGATGTAATTCCTTTTAATAAAAGAAGCAAGAAAGACAGAGAGTTATTATCGACATTGAAAAAAGTAGCTGATATAGCGGGTAAAGACATAAATAATAACCCTATTTTACGCTTAAGGGCGAATGAAGTAGGGAATGATATAGAAGAGTATGTAAAACGGGCGCTATTGGATATTGGTTACAGGGCTGAAATACCAACCTGCAGAAGCGGAAAAAGGAAATCGACCGGATATCCCGATATAATTTTCTATGATAAATTCGATAGACCAAATTACCTCGAATGTAAAACTTATAGCGAAGAAAGCCGATTTACTACTTTTCGGTCTTTTTACTTTTCCCCATCCGACGATTTCAAAGTAACGTTGGATGCTCACCATCTTGTTGTTTCTTATAAAATATATGTTGCTGGTCGGTCCCGAAATAAAAATATTTATAAAACCAAAGGGTGGAAAATATTGTCCATAGAGAACTTATTGTGCGATGTCAAACACGAGTTTAATTCCGACAATCTTAGACTATATTCTGAAGAACTCGTTCTTGCTGAAGGAAGTCTATAAATTCCATTCGTTTTGGGATATTACTTATTAAGAATATTCTAACCCGCCACATCTATTATCTATCTTATGCGCCTCGATGTCTATTTCACCCGCCATGAACTCGCCGCTGCCGGCAGCGAGGCTTTAACCGGCGCATCCTGCGTTATGATAGACGTCCTCCGGGCTTCGAGCACGCTGGTGCAGGCCTTATCTGTCGGCGCGGGACCAATCTATATCGCCGGGAGCCCCGAAGACGCATTTGCGTTGCGAGACAAACTCGGCGGCGCACTTCTCTGCGGCGAACGCAACGGCCTCATCGTCCACGGATTCGATTTAGGCAATTCGCCTTTGGTTTATACCGCCGAATCGGTCGGTGGACGGACGCTCGTTTTCGCATCGACCAACGGCAGCAAAACGCTCCTAGCCTGCGAAAACGCCGACGAGATACTTGTCGGCGGTTTCGTCAATCTCCCAGCGGTCGTCGAGGAACTAATCAACGCCGATAAAGCCGCACTCGTCTGCTCCGGCAAACTCGGAAGATACTCTATCGAGGACGCCGTCTGCGCGGGGATGATAATCGACCGACTCGCCGCGCAGGGCGGGAAGCCGAACCTCGTTTCGGATTCAGCATATACCGCCGTGTGGCTCTATCGCAGATATGCCTCGAACCCGGAGGAGACATTGGGCTGCGCCGAACACGCGCTTTACCTCTCGCAAGAACTCGGTCTCGCCGAGGATGTCGCTTTCTGCACGCGCGTCGGGACGCACAATATTGTCCCACGTTTTGTTGACGGGGTTATCCGCTGATGCGCCGCGATTTCCCGCACCTTTCTATGTCGAAGCGGCGAAAAGTTCTACTCCGCCTCGTGAAAAAAGCCGTGAAGATGTTTAACCTCTTTGAAAAAAACGACCGCGTGATAATCGCGATAAGCGGCGGCATAGATTCCCTGGCGATGTTCGATATCCTCACAGACAAATCCGCCTGGTGGTCGCGACTTGTGGAATTCGCTCCCATTCATATAGACACCGGTTTTCCACGCGAGGACAATAGCCTCGAAATTCTCGGCGACTATATTGAGAAGAACGGATATGAATTGAGAATAGTCGATAAACGCGAGATAGCTCGAACCGCTCTCGGCGATGGCAAGCCGCAGAATCCCTGCTTTATTTGCAGTCGTATGCGCCGCAAAGCACTACTGGAAATCGCAGAAGAAGTCGGCGCTAATAAAATCGCTATGGCTCATCACCGCGAGGACGTCCTAGAAACATTGCTAATTAACCTATTCTGGGGTAGAGAAATAGCGGCTTTTATGCCGAATCAACCACTTTTCGGCGGTAAATATCATATTATTAGACCGATGTTCCTCGTAAAAGAATCGCAATTAAAGGGTTATGCGAAATTGCGTGTAATTCCCGACCTTTCGGCAAAATGCCCCGTTGCCGGCAATACAAAAAGGGAGTATATCAAGGAACTTTTGAATAGGTTGGAACGCGAGAATTCCGGGCTTAAGCGTAATATGTTCCGCGCGCTTTTCCACCCGAAAACCGAATATCTTCTTGGCGAATATACAAAAACGCCTAAATGAGAATAATTTCACACCCGAAATCGATAATCCACTGCACTTTGTCTATCGATGTATCCCGGCTTGCACTTTGCAAAATGCAACGCTTTTTTCGTCGAAAAGAGGGTTCACAAATATCGACTCCCCTGTTCCTAACCCTTGAATCATCAACGTTTAACGGCATTTAACAGTTCTGGCACGAGCGTTGCACAAACTATAGCGGCAACACGATAATCCTAAACCCAAGGAGGAAAAATGAAAAGGAACAAAGGTTTCACGCTGATCGAGCTTATGATCGTAGTCGTGATTATCGGCATTCTGGCCGCTCTCGCGATTCCGCGTTTCATGGCTGCATCGAAAAAGAGCAAGATCTCCGAGGCCCGTATGGTCGTTAAGCAGATATGGTCGGCGGAACAGGTCTATTACGAAGAATACGGTCGTTACACGACAGGTGTTACCGATGTATTCGGAACAGGCTCCATACCTTCCGGATTAGTAGTCGATACTCCTTCCGGCCAACCGCGTTTTACTTACGACATTGCCGATTTCAGCACGTCGATTGCCACCACCTATCACGTCCGTGGTGTTCCAAACACCAGTGTAGATGCTTCTCTCGGAGATGTCTCGAATATCGAGATAAATGTAAGTGGAACTATTTCGGGCGGAACGTTCTAAAGCGACTACCCATCAGAAAGCGAAAGGCGGCTAATGGCCGCCTTTTTTTTATCTAACCTTATGGATAATTCCTACCGAGGTTTTTTTATATTGCATAATCTTCTATAGCCCCGCATATTAGAATATAATGGCGAAGGAAATACTTATAATATTAGCGTTAGTATTCGTTACTCTCATAGTATATTCCAGCGGTTTGTTTGGGGATTTTGTCTGGGATGATGATATGCTTATTACTAAAAACCCTTTTCTAAAAGTTTCCGAGCCGACCTCGCTTTTTAATAGACAGTTTTTTCCTCCATCGGGCTGGAATAATCCCGGATATTATCGGCCGATTTGCAGCCTTTCTTTATGGCTCGATTTGAAAATATGGGGGCAGTATCCATTCGGTTTTCATCTAACGAATGTATTTCTACATATTATTTGCGTTTTACTCTTCTACTGGCTTTTAAAAAATTTCATACCCGTCAAGAAGAAATCTGTCGTCTGGCTTTCTGTGGCCGTCTTCGCGCTTCATCCATACCATACGGAATCGGTTACTTTTATAAGCGGTAGAACCGACGTTCTCGCTACATTATTTATACTTCTGGCATTAATGGCCTATATTATTCATCGTAAAACCGGAAGAGCGGTCCCGCTCTATCTTTCGACAGCCGCTTATATTATAGGTTTGCTGTCAAAAGAGGTTGCCGTAGCTTTGATACCGATAATCATCTTATGGGAGCTATTGCTCAACCGTAAAGAGAAATTGGGACTCGCTTTCGTTTCTCTTTCCCCGATAATCTTCGTTACCCTGGCCTATTTACCATTCCGTTCGCTACTACTGGGGCTCGCGGATAAAACCCTCTATGCTCCTGCTATAACCCAAGGTTTCTGGGTCCGGTTGTTTTACGCTCCATATTTTCTCGCGAAATATATAGTTATGCTCTCGGCGCCTTACACTTTTAATTCCTATCGTCTGGCACGGTTCTTCGTTATCGATTTCGGTATTCGGGAAATACTAACCATCGTTATCATATTCGGTTATCTAGGGCTTATTTTCGCGCTTCTAAAAGCTAAGAAAAAAGAGAGCGTCTTTTGGATGTTATTCGTTTTTTCAGGACTTTTACCGGTGTTAAATATTATTCCCATCTGCGGCGCGTCGATGGCCGAGAGATTCCTCTATCTACCGAGTCTCGGATTTAGCGTGATTGTCGCGATAGGAATTATCTCTCTCGATGAGAAAATTAGGGCGAGAAAACCAAAAAGTTCGCCGGGAATAATACTAGCGACCACGCTTCTACTTTCCTATGCCGGAACGACCTATATACGCAATTTCGACTGGCAAAACGAGCTTATGGTTTTTCACTCGATACTCAAAGCCGATAAAAATTCCACCGTCGGGCACACCGGTCTCGCCTCGACTTTTGTGAGGATGGGCGAATACGATTCCACGGTTATTCACGCCCAGGCGGCTCTCGCGCGAGACCCGTGGCTATTACCGGCGTGGCAATCGATGGGACTGGCGCTGTCGAGAATGGGAAAACACTCCGCCGCGGAATGGGCACTCCGGCAGGCGCTTGTAAGGTCTCCACGGGATGCTAATGTATATAATAATCTAGGGGTTGTCGCCGAAGCGAGAGGGGACATCGAAGAAGCCGCAGAAAATTTCCGGATAGCGGTCGGTATTAATCCGCTGTCGCCTACGGCTCACCTCAATCTCGGAAGATTGCTATACGGAACAGGTGAATTCGACGAGGCTCTGGCGCTTCTCGAACGCGCCCGGCAACTCGACCCATATAATCCAATAGTGCATAAAGCGTTATCGGAAACATACGAAGCACTCGGCGAGAACGAGAAGGCGCGCCGAAGTTGGCAAATGTATCTAAAATTACCGGGAGTGAAGGTCGGCGAATTCACCGGTGATGAAGACGCTCCCGGGGTTATACGCCGTTCTAAAGGCCGGAGGAAATAATTGAATTGGTTTTACATATTCGCTCTTTTTCTATTCGGATTGCCGGTAGGCAGCTTCTTGAATGTAGTTATATGGAGGCTCCCCAGAAAAGAGAATGTCGTTTTCCCGCCGTCGCATTGCCCTATTTGCAACGCGAAAATCAGGCCTTACGATAACATCCCTATTATAAGCTATCTTATTCTTGGTGGTAAATGCCGCGATTGCGGCGCGAAAATCTCCCCTCGATACCCCGTTGTAGAGTTAATCACGGCTTTGCTTTTTGCCGTCGCATTGCCGCTTACCGGCTGGACAATGAGTTGGGACCTTCTTGCTGCGCTCATATTGACGGGTACCGGAATAGCCATAGCCGCGATAGATATCGAACACCGTATTATTCCCGACGAGCTTTCTTTCGGTGGACTAATAGCCGGGGTGGTTCTCGCACCATTAAGGGCCGAGTCTTTTTACGGCCTATTATGGGGGATAGTCGGTGCGGTTTCCGGTGCAGTCCTACTTTTTATAGTGCGTATCGGCGGAAAAGCTCTTTTCAGGCGCGAAGCTATGGGGTGGGGCGATGTCAAACTGATTGCGATGATTGGAGTATTTGTAGGGTGGGAGGGCGTTCTGATGACCGTATTTATCGCCTCGGTTATCGGGACTATCGGCGGAATAATCGGTATGATTACGTCGCAAAAAACCCGAAAAGACAGGGAAATCCCTTTTGGACCATACCTGATTGCGGCAGGCATTATCGTATTCTACTTCGGGGACAAGATTCTCAAATCGTATCTTTCTCTGTTCGAGTTTTAGCTACAATCGTATCCACAGGGGTTTCTTCAAGTATCTGCGGCTTTTCGGTCTCCGTGAAATAGATTGTCCATTTTCCGTTTTCATAATGTAATTTGTGCAACGAAACGACTCTCATATGGCGGAAATATTTCGGACCGCCCTGGTCCCGCATAGTAACTACCGACCGAACCTGAGCCTGGTCTTTGATTTTGCTTAAAAGCTCCACTGTGTCGATAGTATAAGATACATCGTAGTTCACGAAAAGCGATTCCAGTAACGTTCCGGCGATATCGGCGCGCGGGCCGCTCACGGTCGACATATAAAGCGAGGTGTTTTCCTCGTCCATCGCGCGGTAGTTGTCGATTACAGTTTGCGTCGGGTCTGGCGTTTCGTAACCGCAAGCCAGAAAAACGGCCACGCCAAAAAACGCGACTAATACTATTGTTCTCATTGCCCCTCCTTTTTATCACAATAAAGTGAGTTTTGCAAAATATCGATTCTCTGTAAAAGCGATTGAAATCGCCCTCTCCCAGAAAAGCCACCGAATTGACTAACCCATTATCCAACAAGCCATTAACGCCACACGACTAAGACCGTGGGTCTGCGTTACTCGAATTAAAATGGACATCCGTGTATTTGGGAGAATCTATTCACAATAAATACTTTATTCTTTAACAAATCTTACACTGTCGATTACGGTGTTCCCGGCGATATCCGACGCCTCGACGCGCCAGATATGTTCTCCCGGCTCTATATCCTCGACCGATACGAATATCTTGCCTTTTTCCGGGTCGTATTCCGTGGGCCGCCAGACGCTGTCGATATAACTATTCGGAAGGACATCGTTGGAAAACCCGGAGAGGTCGTCAGATATGTTTGCAGCCAGAGTTTTCGATATGCGAGCGTTTTCGGCGACTGTCAAACGCAACTCGGGTGCGATAGTGTCCTGTTCCACACCGAATGTTCCGAACGCGGTAACGAATCCGGTTAGGAAACCGTCGTCGATATAGTTACTGATAAAATACCGCTTGCCTTCCCAGAACCTAACCAAACAGAGTTTCCCGCTGTCGGCTGATGTTCCCGTAGTATCGAAACTCAGTTTTGCTCTAGAGCGTAAAACTACGTTCGACGGCTCGATTAATATTCGTTCCGGCATAATCGAATCGGCCGGGAGAATAGTATCCCTAGCGTTGAACGGGACAAAAACACCGGCCTTGGGGATTTCGAGGCGCCATTGGCCGTCGGCCAGTTCGTATTCACGCTTCGATTTAACTGCCCAGATATTCGGTTTGAATTTGGTTTCGCTTCCGGGCCAGGATATTTCGAGCTTTCCGCCCGGTTCGAAATCAAAAATCCGGAAAACAAAGGAGGTGTCGGAAACTATATCGGGTCGGGTTTTTGTGTCTTTATATTCGATAAGCGGCAAACTCGAAGGCGGTTTATCGAAATCCGCGCTAACGACAATACTCTCGCTGCCCGGAATGCTTATCGAGATTTCGGGATTACCGCTTTCACCGGGTCGCCAGAACCATAGAGGTGATGCTATATCGTCGGTTTTTAATTCGACATATTCTACCTGCGCCGGCAAATCGGTCGGATTATCTTTAATCGGTATTTCCTCGCGATAGGCTATACCGCCTTTCCTATATTCCAGTAATAAACCAACGGTATCTTCCGAGGAAAATCCAGAGGAAACCGTTACCGATTGGCCTGTTGTATTTATGGTTATTGGAATCTCGGTCGGAATATCTACCGGTATTATTGTAATCGGCAATTCGGCGAAATTGCCTGCAAAATCCTCCAGACGTACCTTAAGTTCGACTGTGTCCGTTTTAATTTCGATTACCCCGGAACCTTCACGTGTTCCTTTCAGCAGGTTGATATCCGCTCCTGCCGGGTGGTCTAACCGAAAAGGCGGTTTGGTCAAGCCGAACTCATCTTGCAGCCCGAGGTCGTATAGCAATCCTATTTGTTTCGTCCGGGAGTATGAGAATGTGTCCGCAAGGAAACGATAGAGCGTGTCGCCTCGCGCGAATAACTCTATTTTATACGCCCCGAACCGATTGAGATTCGAAACGCATTCGCGGTCGAACGCTTCGATACAAAGCGAAATAGTGCCGTGCGCGAAAATCGGTTTTTCCCGGGCGAGTTCGAGACTATCTTTTACACCGCGAACCGCAAACCGCGCCGGAGTCGGTCGGCCGTTAATGTGTGCGTTTCCCGCGCGCGGGATTATCCAGACCGATTCGATTTGCGGGGGTAAATCGTCTTTTTTAATATAGCCCACGTATCCTGCGTTGAAAGGTGTGTCCATTCCTTTGCGTAGTTCGAAATGAAGATGCGGGCTGCCCGCGCCGGTGCTTCCAGAAAAGCCGATAGTATCTCCGGCCTCGAAAACAACCTCTCCCTCCTTGAACCAGAGTTCGGCAGTATTCTTTTTGTGTTCGAATTTCTCGGCGTCCATTCTCTCGGCCAGCATTCCGGTAAATCCGGATAGATGAGCGAATACCACCGTAATATCGTCTTGAATTCGGAAATATACAACTTTGCCGTAGCCCCATGGCGTTTCGCGCGCTCGGAGAACATAACCGTCGGCGGGTGCGATTATAGGCATACCCTCTCCGTCGGGTGTTCGGAAATCGGTTCCCGCATGGAAATGTCCCACTCGGAATTCCGCAAAAGTGCTGGTTATATGATGTTCACAGTCGAGTGGCCAGAGTAGGCTGTCCTGCGCAAAACCAGCCAGGGCAAGAAAAAAAAACGGCACAATTGCCCGGTGCCCGGTCATCTGGTTACCGGCACGTAGCTAAGTGTTACTTGATGGCTCATACCTAAATTTTCGGAATAATTGACAACCGCGTAATCGAGCCGCAACCCGCGGAATCTAACACCGATACCGCCGGAGATATTCCGTGTATCGTGAAATGCTGTCCAGCCGGCGCGGAGCACCACATAATCTCCGATATAACCTTCAGCGCCGAGCGGGAGCCAACCGTCGAGCTTATCGGGTTTAACCCAATCGGCACGGATTACGGCGTAATCGAGAATTTCCGCTTGAATTCCCGTCCTGTATGTAATCGGGTAATTCTCGCGATAGAGCCTGAAAACCATCTCCTTGTTTCCCCAATTCTTCACAGCAATACCGGCTCGTATAAATCGATATTCCCCGGAAGCGCCGAAATCGAATATCCAGCCGTCGCGGTTATCCTGGTCGATGCGCTCGTGGACCCATTTTGCTGAAACGCCCAGGTTAGCTATATTCACAATTCGCCTCGCTCCGGTCAACTGAATATAGAGTTGGTGGCTATCGAAAGTATAGTCCGGTTCGGATGTCGGCGCGGTTCGCGCTTCGATATCCTTGGAATCGACCAGGAAAAACCGGGCAGCGCCAGCCCAATCCTTATACCTTTTTGTGGCGTAAATTTCGGAATGCAACGTTTTTTCCCTAATGTAGCAATAGCTTGCTCCGGCGGAAAAAGCGCCACTATAAAACAAGCAGGAGGGATTCGCCCATCCACTCGATATGGGGTCGTTCGCGGCTGTGGCAGCTCCGCCGAGAGCTTCCGTGGCGGCGTCGGTGGTCAACCACAGAAACGCCCCGGGTGGGAGAACCAAGTTTCCGTGAAGTGTCTGACCGAAAACCGACACAGCTAAAATTAATACTATTCCGAGTATCGTCTTTTTCATAATTTCCATAGCTGTTTTTAGTTTTAGAACAATCTAATCAATTATCGTGCCAAATCAAAGGGAAATCGATTTAATTTACCGGCTGTCACGGTTTTTGCTATGCGCGGTATGTAGAGGCAATATCATTCCGCGCGCAAAAACCCCCTTATCCCCCAAGGCTGTCACATCTCGTGCAACGTCCGTTTAGATTTATATACATTAATTTCGGACGCACGAGCTGCGCCAGCCTTCTCCCCGCCGACGCGCCAGCCGGTTTTAATTTTTGTGATGTGCGGCCAAACATAGATATTTTTTGAAGGATTGGTCGAGTTATCGTAGTTTATTTGGATTTTTTAGAAACTTTTAGAAACTTCTCTTAAACCCTTGACTTTTGTTAATAAAAAATTAGTTTAAATAGATAAATATGTGCCTTTTAATAATCCGCGATAAGGAGTCGATATGTTTATATTAAAAAGGGTTTGTCTTATTCTGGGAATACTTTTCTTAATAGTCGGGAGTGTTTCTGGGTTCACCAACCTTGGGAAGGATTTCTTCCTTTGTTATCCCGCTAATGCCTGCCGCGAACCGGTCGGATTCCCTCCGCCGCCTGCGAGCGACTTTAACGGTATGATTATTCTGACTTCGACTTTCGCTACTACCGGGACGGCGCATAATTGGGACTATAGCTGGTCTGTGCCGTTTAACATTCCGCCGAACGGTATCGTTACGATACCTGTAGATAGCACCTTCTGGATAAGGCCTTCCGAAACGATACTCAGGAAAGGTATCAGAATAGAATCCGATGAGAATATGTCCGCGTATTTTCTTGCATTCGAGACACCCGGCGCGACTAACGATATGGCGCTTATCTACCCTGTTCCGAGCCTCGGAAACGAGTATATTACGATGTGCTGGCGTGACAATCTTCCCACGTTCGATGTCTGGCCATCGCCGGTTCCCTATGATAGAGGCCCGACTATGTTCTGTATTTTCGCGCCTTTCGATGGCACAACCGTTACGATAACTACCCCCGTTCCAACAGAGGGCGGTCACGCTGCATATACTCCGTGGAGCATTACACTCGACAGCTACGAATGTTATCAAGTTCTCGCCTGCACGCCGATAATAACAAATCTTTACGACCTTACAGGTTCCGTAGTTACATCCGACAAACCGATTGGCATTATCGCCGGCAACCAGATTGCCGGTGTTCCGGACAGTATCTGGGCTGCGGATTATTTAATAGAGCAAATGCCTCCCGTTTCCGCGTGGGGTAAGACATTTAACGCTTTCCCAATCGAACCGCGTAACTATTGGGAGGAAGACGTTATCCGTATCCTGGCATCCGAGGACGGCACGAATGTTGCCATCGAGGACGACGGCGGCGTAACTAATATCGTCCTCAATCGCTGCCAGTATTGGGAATGGAATGGGCAGAACTGCCACGCCGGAGCGTGGCTCACCGACGGTTGGTGCGAGGGCCCCACTCTCGACAGTCCGACACATATTACATCCGATAAACCGATTCTCGTCGGGCAATATATAATGGGCGGGACAATGGTCAGCCAGACAAATATCCTCGGCGAATACGTCGACCCCCTCGGCGACCCGGCATTTATGTTATGTCCGCCTATAGAGCAATACTCGAAAAGGTATGTTTTTCTTACGCCCGGCGGATATAATAACGATTTCCTCAATGTCGCTATCGAGACCGGCCACGAAGGTTCTATTACTCTCGACGGCGGCCCCCCGACTTATAGCACCCCCTGGTTCAATATTCCCTCCACGACTTACCGTGGCGCAAGAATAGAACTCGACCCCGGCGGCCATGTTCTCGAAGCCGATACCACGATGCTTATCCAGATGTATGGCTACGACTCGAACTGGGCATCCTATGCCGCCGTGGCCGGCCAGAACCTTAATCCGATTAACGCCGAATATACAATTATCAAATACTGCGAACTTACTCCCGCTTATAGCGGTGCTTATACTGTCTGGCGTATCGTAATAATCCAGAACGGCGGCGACCCCGGAACAGGTATCCATATCATCGATTCACTCCCGCCCGGATTCAGTCTAAGCTCGACACCGTTCACGATAGAGCTTTTCGGCACGGCGGCTCGAACATCTATCATAGACCCGTCTCCGGGAGATACTGTCCTAGATTGGGGCGAATTCTCTATGTCCGCCGGCGATTCTATCGTAATTACATTCACTGCCGATATCGAGATGGGTGTCGAAGGCCTGTTCGACAACGGCGTAGCCTGTTACGACGATTCCGGAACCACAACCGGCAATATCGGCGGTCTGCTCGGTCACGAGGACGATGTCCTGGTGATATTGCCTCCGCATCCGATAGCCGACGCCGGACCCGATACGGTTATCTGTGAAGGGGACACTATCACTATCGGCGGCAGCCCCACGGCAACGAGCGGAACACCGCCATATACATATTTCTGGTTCAGCGACCCGCCCGGGTTCTCCAGTGGTGAAGCGAATCCGATTGTAACGCCGTCGGGATACACAGTCTATACCGTTATTGTAACCGACGACCTCGGCCTCGCCGATACAGATTTCTGCGTTATTTCGGTCGCGCCGGCTCCGGATGCTGAAATAATCGTCCCCAACCCGTGCGGGCTTATAACCTCCTGTCAGTATCAGGAGATAGTATGGGCTGTCGTGGACACGTTCGTCGGTGTCCTCGCCGAATCGACCGTAGCGAGTATCAACGGTATTTATTACTACCCCGGGGCGGAACTGGTTCCGACTCCGGGAACCGCCGGAACAACGTTCGTTACTTTCACTCCGCCTGCTCCCGGATGGTCGCATTACGATACCGTCGTCGCCGAGCTTATTCAGGCGATGAATAACGCATACTGCACCGACGGCGTCCCGCCGTGCACCTTTATCGTGGACCTCGAACCGCCGGTCGTAACGGACACATTTCCTGCCGACGGCGACACGGTTTTCGAGGCTTCACCCTCTATCGGTCTGGTTATCGAGGACGACCCCGCGGGCGTCGACCCGAACAGCTTTAACTACATAACCGTTACCATCGATGGTCTTCCCGTTACTGGTTGGACATATAACTGGGACGGCTCGAACCTGTCTATACTCGGATTAACCTTCGTCCACGGCGATACGGTGCGTATTTGTCTGGACAGCCTGTTCGACGCCCCCGGTTACGACTATTGCGCCCCAAACGATACCTCGTTCTGCTGGGAATTCTACGTTATGATATCGACTCCGGAGGCTTGGCTAATCGAGCCTATCGACCTCAATCTCGACGGTACCGTCGCCAGCGCGTGCACCTGCCAGCCGATAATTTTCTACCTCCACGACGACATCGGCATCGACGAATCGACCATCGTATTCCGTTTCGGTGCGGCGACGATTGGAATCGCCGACTCGAGGCTAACCTATGCGAACGATACGCTCACTTTCCAGCCGACCTGGCCGTGCTGGTCTGATGGTTATGTCGATTTCGAGCTCCTGGCCGTCGAAAATATCGCCGGAGTTTCGCTTCCCTCGCCGGTTTCAGGAACGGTTCTCATCGACCTTACTCCGCCGTATTTCTTGAATATCAATCCGCCGACGGGAAGCTATGTCGGCGCGTCTCCGACTATTTCCATCGAGGCCCACGACGACGGTATCGGGATTGTCTGTTCTGATGTCTATATCGAAATCGCCGGAACACCGTATTACCCCGTAACGCCGGGGATAACCTGGGATTGCACGACATTTACAGCCGACCTGGCAGCTTTAGGATTGACGTATTCCGACGGCGATACGATTGAGTTCTGCTTGATGGGCGCGCACGATAACCCGGACTATTGCGACCCGAACGCCGCCGATACCTGCTGGAATCTAATCGTCAATCTTGCAGCGCCGATTGCTACCGTTATTCTGCCTTCGCCGTGGACAATCAGCGCCTGCGATTATCAGGGGGTTTGGTGGTTCGTCGAGGCCTCTAACGGTATCGACCCGGCAACGGTCGTTATCTTCGACGGCGCATCGACTTATACTCTTTCTGATGGAGAGGTTACTTATATCCCGCTAACCGAGTCTTCGGGCGAATTCCATTTCGAACCGACCGTGCCTTGGGGGCACTCAGATGTTCTCCATATATGCCTCGCGGAACTGGCCGATTCTATGGACCACTGGATGCTCGATTCGGTCTGTATCAATTTCATTATGGACCTTCTGCCGCCGGAGCTTTACGGCCTTACTCCATTGCCGGGAACCGAGGTCGGCAGCACAAGTCCTGCTATATATTTCTGTCTGCGCGACTCCGCCGCGGGAGTCGACGGCGATTCCGTTATTCTCTACGTCGAGGGTGTGCCGTATTATTTCGGAAGTGGCTGGACATCCTTCGATACCTGCCTCACCTGGAACGCGGTCGATTACGGTGTTAGCTATTCTGAAGGGGATACTATCGATATATGCCTCCACGCGGCGGATAATCCAGACACTTGTGCCGCGAACGCACTCGATACCTGCTGGACGTTAATAATGCCTCCGCCACACGTCTACGCGCACGCGGGAGTCGATGTAAATCTCTGCCCCGGCGATTCGATAC
>Ga0180301_10001224_pt1 | contig 20127 bp, 30 predicted proteins | sample GuaBasSediGuay16_FD_121797 | JGI IMG/M metagenome (GOLD analysis project Ga0180301, IMG submission 121797) | Subseafloor sediment microbial communities from Guaymas Basin, Gulf of California, Mexico - Guay16, Core 4569-2, 12-15 cm | ecosystem: Environmental > Aquatic > Marine > Hydrothermal...
AGATGCCTTCTGGAGCAGGTTGCCTGTAGAGGCGAGGTTAGGTGTTGCATTCAAGCTTTTTGATGAGGTGGTTGGAGAATGAGTAGGGTTTATAAGGTCAAAAATTTCAGGACTATACACATGCATTTCGAACTTAAATCAAATCTATAGCTAAATTCATTATAACGTTTTGGATTCCCTAGCACCCTACTTTTGTCTAAATACACTCCTATCTTTGCTTTTCTGGAATACGTTAATTCATTATTAGTTAAAGCTTAAACTAGTATAAGCTTTTTAATATCGCCTACCTGACCTGTTTTTCCTTAAATATCATCTATCTTACCTTTCAATAAAAGGCTTAAAGGCTTAAAGCTTAATCATTTAAGCTTTTTAGAGCTTAATATTTTTATACATATTTTAACCTTTTTAACCTTTTTAAGCTTTATTAAAATAAGATTCTAAGGAGGTAATAAAGAAATTAAAGAAATTACATAAGAGTATAGAGCTTATAAGCTTTGTTACCACTGTCCTTTTCTAATCATTTCAGAAGTTGGTATGAACACTAGTTTGTTCGGGTACTTTTGTTTCATTTCTGTCATGTATTTCTCTGCTTCATCCGGATCAAGGAATATCTCAGTCTTAAAATGACTTCCCCATGGTATTGATACGAGTGTTATTTTCTCCATTTCAACTAAGGTTTCAATATGGGCACTGATTTTGTTTTTGGTCATATTTCTCTTTGCTAGGAGTTCTCTTTTAGTTATTCTACCACCATTCTCCCTAATCGTCGCAATAATTGTCTCATGGAGTTTTTCGCTGCTTTCTAATTTTGCATCAGTCTTAATAGTCGCCCCCCTCCATTCTTCAAGCAGTCTATGAAAATTTTTTATATACTTTATAGTCTTGTCAATTGCCCATTGTGTATCTTTTTCTTCAATAACGAATGCTACATTAGCCTTGGGATTATTATACCACCTAGCTATTGAATGTAATGCTGCCAGCTTCACCAACATCTCCCACATGCGTCCATAGTAGCTTTGCTCGATCAATTTCCCTTCGTTATAAAATTTTTCAACTATCCTACTGATTTTATCTCTCCACTTTGTTAGAGTGCTTTCTGATTCTTTTAAAGGTATAGTAGTTCTCACGTTTTCGCATTTTTCCCTAAGTGTCCTTAATTTGTTCAGTATATCCGCATCTTTACTATCGTAATTTTTGATATCAACATCAAATATTCCCTCAGAATCCTCAGTTTCACCATTCCAAAGTACATAGAGTATTCTGTTGCCCAAACCCTGAGTAAAAAATTCCTCTTCGAGCACCTTGTATATATAAGGGGTAGTAGCAGCTATCATGTTTACATAAGTATCAGAAGGAACTATTTCCAATCCTGCCTTTCTTGTTCTTCTTTCGTAATAGCTTCCATCGTATAACTTACTCATCATTTCGTAGTAATCAGCTCCATACTGTTTCCTCGCATTTTTGAGTATTGTTGTGGCCTCATCCTTAACTATAACCCCAATCTTATTATCTCTGCTTAAATGCTCGATCATCGCCTCACTGGTTGCATGGAAGGGCAAGGTTAGTTTCTCACCCGTTTCTTCCTTATGTCGCAATAGTAGTTTTATATAGAACTTATCCAATGGAACTTTTTACTAGCCAGCGAGCTTGGACCAATGAAAATATACCATAAGTTAAGTCTTATGAATCCTTTCTTCGTTAATACTTTTGCCGGATGGCTAAATAACGAAACAAGACTGATAGCAATAGCTTCAGCCCAATCTCGTGTTGGTGTCAGTCTACGCTCATTAAAAACATACTCTGTGATTTCGTCAATAAGATATTCTGCCATACCTGATCACCTTTCTTATCTTTTCCTTCCTTCTTTTTCTTGGAACAAACCTTGGGCAGATTTTAGCGTGAGTAGCAAGTACTATTACCCCCCATTCATAGCAGTAAACCCTGTCATCTTTTAGTTTTGCATTTAAGCAGTCAAGACACTTTTTAGGTTTTTCAAATTTCATATTATCACCTTTCTTTAAAGCAAAAAACCCCAAAGACAGGCTAGAATATACTAACAGGAACGCTACAACCTCTTCATTGCCAAGCAACCTCTTAAAAGCCTCCATAACCTTAGAGACAATTACTTCTTCCCGTTTCTCTTTATCCTTTGTTCTTGGCAGGTCGCCATACATTATGGGTACTGGAACCTCTTGCAGTTCCAAATTGTAAAGCTCGGCCATCTTTTCTGCAACGTAGAAGGGTAGAAAGTCAGAGTTGGTGGAAAGCTTTAGAATATAGCGATCATCCAACTGATCGGGGAATGCTTGCAGAATTTCCTCAGAGGCTGGAATTTCAGTTATACCAAAAAGCTTATGATCTTCAAAACCGTTCTTAATAATGTCATAGCTCGCCTCCATACTAACACCATTTTTTTAATTTAGGGTGCTGAAGAGTCATCCTGATATTGTTTTACCAGATCGGCGTAATCGCGGATTATACACCTTAGAACTTCACTTCGGCTCTGTGCAGGTAGGATTTTTTTTCAGTTCATCCAAAATTTCAAGGCTTTCTGGGTCGAGCATAAACATCCTTAATACCAGCATTATCCGCCACCTTTATATAATTATATTATGCATAGTATATATCTTTTTCTTTGTGTAAAAAATTAAAAATAGTATGGAAAATCAATTTGTGTTTTCAGTCTTTTTAATTCTTTCTTCTGCCAAGCTAGAAGCTTCTCAATAAGTTCTAAATCTGACATTTTCCTGATTTCCTCTATATCTGCTTCAAAGATTTCTGTAGGGTCAGAGAAGGAATGTTCATCAAAATATATTGTTTGAGCCTCTGCCCAAAATCGAATTAGGAAAACTGGTACCGCCCAAGATAACCGAATTACTAAAGATGGTGGTGCGTTAGGATCCAACTCTTCTACGACTTCAGTACTTTCAAGTTCCCCCTCAAGATCTAATATTGCAGCCAAGACCTTTTCTATCTTCTTGAACTCTTCTCTCATCTCCAACATCTTCTTAGTCCTTTCAAGCTCCTCTATGCTTTTCTCCATTTTCTCTATCAATTTCTTCTTTAGAGATTCTTCGTTTTCAGGGGGATTCTGTATTCTTTTTTCTCTCTAGCCAAGCACTAGGCTCATAAACGGGAAATATTCTGTCGTATTCAACTCTAGTTTGAATTACCACAGGCTTAGGCTTAGTTTCAGTTTCCATCATTAACCACCTGCTATCTCCTTCAAAAACTCCATACACTTCTTGTTTAGGATATATTTGCTTGTCCAATGTCTATCTTTCTTAGCGTCAATTCTCTTTACCATATCTGTAAAACCAAGCCTTCTACTCCTGTTATTGATTCCTGCAAGCAGTCCAGTAACCTTCATCTCGCTCCATTCAGGCTTTGCTTCTAATATATCGTCTTTAAATGCTGTTCCACCCATCTCAGCAATCATTCTAACCAATTCTTTGGCGTCATCACTTAATTTTATCCAAACCTCCCTGAATGCAGATTTGTTCCACTCCCTAGCCTGTTGCTTTCTTACTTGGTTCAGTCGGAATTCTGCCAGATCCCTGATGCGCTTTAGAAGATCTGTGTCTTCGAGTTCGAGCTCAGCTTCTGCTGCAGTTCTTTTTCGATATATCCATCACCACTGATGCTTAGATACCTCTCCACCTCTCTATACATTTCTCTAACCTTCTCCTCTGGTGGTATCAGGTAAGCTCCTCCATACGGCAGCCTATGCCCCATCATGAAGTCCACAAGATTTGGATCAAAGCCTTTAAGCTTTAAAGTGGTGCTAAATGCAGAACGCAAAGCATGAGGACGGCATGGATTTAAATCAACATTCTCCAGCTCTTTTGGCAATTTAGATGTTATCGGGAAACCATTTCTGCGGTAAAACGACCGTATAGCTCCAACATACGTCAGTGCCATCATTTTGCTAATTCCTTTTCTGCCTGATGGTCTCCTAATAATTCCCCTTGTCTTTACTTCATATTCAGTTGTAAGTCATTCAAAGAATTCAGCTAATCGCATCTCTGGCATTCCTTGCTGTCTTACAGGTTTCTTTCGGTCTTCTTCGGCTTCATCTATCAGTTCTTTAGGGTTTAACCCTGTAAACTCGCAGTAAGCTTTCATTGCAGACAGATAAACTACCCTGCTACTTCCTTTATCTGTGTAATCCATTTCTTTATTTCATAAAATTTTTCTAACTGCATAACAAAAGTTAATATCTTTTAAAATATATAGTTTTCTGTAGATATAACAAAAAAGAATTTTAACAGCTCATTTAAACCCTTCAAATTGCTCCCTACTCCTTTCATTTCGAGCATTTTTCTCGCAACCATTTCTCCTAACTCTCTACCGATGATTTTGAGCATTTTTCACCTCCAAAAGCTCTTCTTACAACATCAAAAATAACTCTTATTCTTTTATTTTTAATTTCATTCCATATGAATCCCGGTCTCAAGTAGAATCTCAGGTAGCAGTATTTCAGCAATTTAGATATCTCCTTTGGAGTCATGTAGTCGTTCTTCAGTATCGGTTTTCCCGCAGTGTATTCCTCAAAGTTTTCTGTTAAAATCAGGTTTTTGCTTTTAGCTTCCTCGTAAATCTCTGTTCCGGGGTATGGAGTCAAAATTGAAAACTGAGCATAGTCTGGGTTCAACTTTATTGCAAATTTTAGTGTGTTTTTTATGTCCTCTTTTGTTTCAAATGGGGCTCCAATTATAAAAGAGCATATTGTTGTTATTCCTGCTTTCTTCGTTAAATTCAATGCCTTCTTCACCTTTTCAAGCTTGATTCTTTTTCTATAATATTTACTGAGTGTTTCCTGATTTGCTGATTCGACTCCATAGTATATCGCAACACATCCAGCTTCTCTCATTTTTTTAAGTAGTTCGTAGTTTATGGTATCAACTCTTGATGAACAGCTCCATTCAACATCCAGCCCCCTACGCATAATCTCATCACAAATCTCGAAAACCCTCTTTTTGTTGAATGTAAATGTGTCATCACCGAATGCGATGTGCTTTGCACCAAACTTTTCATTCAACCATTCCATTTCGTCAACAACGTTCTTTGCACTCCTCGCTCTAAATTTTCTACCTAGAAATAATGATGAAGAGCAATATCTGCAACCAAAGGGGCAACCCCTTGATGTAATCATCGGAAACTGCTCAAGTTTGCGACCCAAAACCGTGTATTTGTCTAAGGGCATCAGATCGTATGCTGGAAACGGTAATGAGTCGAGGTCTTCAATAAAGCCTCTTTTCTCATTCTCCACAACTGTCAAACCATCTCTGTATATCAATCCTCTAACCCCTTCTAAGCTTTTACCCTCTTCAACTCTCTCAGCAACCTCTACAATGGTTTGCTCACCCTCACCAACACAAACGGCATCAACGTAACCATGTTTCATAGCTTCATAAGGCATGAAAGTGGCATGAACTCCGCCAAGAATTACAAACACGTTTGACAACTTCCCCTTTATAACTTTCGCATATCTTAATGCCGAGTTGAAGGTGGGTGTTGTGGATGTTATTCCAACAATTTGCGAATTTTTAATCCTTTTAATCAACCCATCAAAACTCAGTCTTTCAACAAGATTGTCCACTATTTGAACCTTAAATCCATTCGCCCTCAACACGGATGCAAGATAACCCAATCCTAGTGGTGGCGTTATGATGCCAAGCTTTTTTGCGACTTCGACTGTTGCATTTGGATTTATAAGAGATATCATGCCCTCACCTTCTGCTCTTTTGATGTTCGTTCACTTATTAGAGATGTGATCAGAGTACACAACTCCCCTTAACATTTCCCAGTACTTTTTGTTGTTAATGCAACCAGGATCTGGCATCAAATAATCTCCAAAGTAGTTGTACGCCCTCGCCTTACAACCTCCACAATAATAACGATAACTACAACTCCCACACCCCTCTATGGCATCTCTGTTCCTTAAATCCTCAAAAACGTGATTGTGTAGCCATAACTCCTCTAAATCATCCTCACGTACGTTTCCAACCTTTAGCGGGAAAAAGACACATGGCTGTATATCGCCATTAGCCCTCATCGAGATGTAAAACCTTCCAGCTCCACAGCCACCAATGAATTCTGCCAATTGCTTAAGCTTCTCACCAGCTTCAACGTTGTAGAAGTGTGTTGGTATAAATTCAGCCTCACATTGCAAAGCAACTCTCGCAAACTGTGGAGCTGTTGACAACAAGCTTATGTTTGATTTTTTATTTCTCATATACAGGAACTTTAAAAGCTCTTCCCTTTGCTCTGGAGTTATGTCAGCCTCAACAATGTTTTTGCCTCTACCTGTTGGAATAAAATTGTAGTGCATGAACCAATCAACATTAAGCCTTTCACAAAGCTCGATGACATCTTTAACATCAATATAGTTAAACCTTGTAACCGTCATTGAAACGTTTACGAAAAACCCATGCTTTACAGCATTCTTAATTCCTTCAACAGCTTTATCATAGCAACCTTTTATACCCCTAAACAACTCATGAGTATCTTTTTTACCGTCAAGACTTATCTGAACATAGCTTACTCCATTCTCCTTCATCTTTTTCGCAACTTCGTCAGATATAAGCGTTCCATTCGTCGCCATTGCAACGTAAATTCCCTTGTCCGCTGCATATCTCGTTAATTCAAAAATGTCTTTTCTTACAAGCGGTTCACCTCCTGAAAAAGATATTATGGTGACACCCGATCTATCAAACTTATCTATAGCATCTAAAGCCTCCTCTGTTGTTAATTCATCAGGCAAGGGTTTTCCTGCCGTTGCGTAACAATGCTTACATTTAAGATTACACGCATACGTCACATCCCAAACAACTTGGAATGGTGCTCCTGGGACGAAAGGCTTCCTCACTCCGAAATATGCTAAACCTTTAATAACGCTCGCCAACCCCTTACGCCAGTAAGCGTCTTTAAACTTCTCCTTTAGTTCATCAAGAGTAACGTTAAAAGCGTCAGCACCTTTTTGTAAAATGGGTTCAATTAATCTTTCTGCCATCTTGCATTTCCAGCATGCCTTGTCTCTTACACCAACAAAAAGTTCTAAAGCAACTTCAAGTCTACTTTTACCACACTTCTCACAGTAAACAGTCAAACTTCTGAGGGATTTTTTGGTTATGGGGTTGTTAACAAGTTGCATGAAAACTGAAAGTTTATCGAGCATGATACCACCTCAGTATAGTACCACAACCAGATACCATAATACTACTATATTTCAAAACTAATTTAAGCTTTTCTGTTTAAAATTTAAACCACTCGGAAGTTAACTTATAAATTTTAGTTTACAAACTTATGGAGCTGGAAGAAGTAGCTATAACCTACTCAACAAAGCACGCTCATGAAGTTTTATGGATAACACCAAGAACACAACTGAAAATCCAGCTAAAGCGATAAAATCAATGTAAATCGGTAGAAAAGGGCTCATTCCAAATGATATCCTTGCTATATCTGTGAAGTAAGTTAGCGGAGAGAGCATTGAGATCGTTTTTCCCCAAGCAGGAAGCTTCTGAATGGGGATAAAAATTCCACTTATGAATATGAGTGGAAAGCGAATCATCGAAGAAATCATCATGACAGTTGAAGGAAGGTTTGTTGGGTAGGATGAGAATAGCAAGCCTAAGCAGGAAAAGCAAAAGGCAGCCAATATTATTCCTAGGATTATGATTAAATTGAACATTAGCCCGAAACACAAAGCTAAAAGCAGTGGAACGAGAGATATACCTATTCCGAAGGTGATCGATGCAAGAACATCTCCAAAAACAATTGTGGTTGTTGAGATGGGACATGCGAGCAGTCTTTCGAGTGTTCTCATTTGCCCCTCCCATGGAGCTATGACTGGTGAAACAGAAGTTGAGGCAAAGAATACAGTCATTGAAATCAATCCTGTAATTAGAAAGTTTAAAGACAAATTCCTACCAATCCAGAATGCCAAAAATAAGAATAAAGGCAGTAGTATGCCAAAGATTACAACCGGACCTTTCAGATAATACATCACTATATCCTTTTTTGCAATTGCAAAGCACTTCATCTTTCCATCTCCAAGAGTTTCAAAAAAGCATCCTCAAGTGTTGGAGTTCGAGTGTTAATCGAAACTATCTCTACACCGCTCTTTCTCGCAAAATCCACAACCTCGCAGATCGTTTTGTACGGGTTAGTCGTGTAGATTACATGTTTATCTCCAAATCTCTCCACATTTTCAAGGTTTAACTCTGCTTTACCTCCAAAGCTCACTTCAATTGCAACATTTCCACCAACCCTACTCTTCAATCTCTCAGGAGTGTCTACTGTAACGATTTTGCCCTTGTTTATTATCGCAACCCTATCACATAGCAGATTCACCTCATCCATATTGTGGGATGTTAGAAAAACTGTCTTTCTTTCATTTGCTATCTCCAAAACTTTTTCCCTTATCATCCTCGCACTCTGGACATCCAAACCGCTTGTCGGCTCATCCAAGAAAATTATCTCCGGATCGCTTATCAGAGCCATGCAGAGCATAAGTCTTTGTTTCATGCCTTTCGAGAAACCTCTAACCTTTGCATCTTTCCTTTCGTGAATCCCGAACTCTTTAAGCAGTTCATTAGCTCTCGTTTCCGCTTCTCTCCTACGCATCCCGTAGAGGCTTGCGATGAGCATTATGTTCTGCCAAGCTGTCAAATCGGGATATGCATTAGACACTTCAGGTAAAACTCCAATTGACTGTTTTGCCTTTAGAGTTTCTTCAATAATATCGTAGCCATTTATTCTCGCTTTTCCAGAGTCGGGCTTTAATATGCCCGTCAAAATTCTAACGGTGGTGGTTTTACCAGCTCCATTTGGACCTAAGAACCCGAAAATCTCCCCCCTTTTTACCCTAAACGATACGCCTTTCAGAGCTTCAACATTACCGAACCTCTTTCTAAGCCCTTCAGCTTCTATCGCAATCATTCTTCCACCAGAGGAATGACAATCTTTTTAACCTTCAACTTCCAGAGCTTTTGCGGTGCCCCTTTCTGCTCGATATAACCTGCAATCTCCACTATTCCCGCATTTTTCAGTTCTGAGAGGTGGTAGTATAGTCCCGAAGACGTTACGGTTTCATCTTTCTCAAGCAAACACTCCAAAATTTCCTTCGTGCTTTTCGCTCCATCCTTCAGGCAGTCTATGATGAACCATCTCGTCGGGCAGTGGAGTGCTCTAACTACCAGCCTGAAATTTTCGAAGCTTTTACTATGCACCCAGTGCTCACCGCAATCCATGCACATACTACCACAATATTTTAGTCTTTAACTTGAATATTACAAGAATGTTTATAAATTTTGCGATTAATTGCAGAGACAAGTCCACTTAACACCTCATGCAATTGTAATAAAGCATGAACAGCTTACGGACTCCAATTTACAACCGGCTTCTTAGCAGTAATAGAGCAAAGAATACCCCTCCTCCGCTTAAACGAGATAAATACTTACTCAACCAAGCTACGCTTTCCGAAATTGATGCTCAAATTCTAATCCGAGACCTTTTAAAGCACTTTTGAGCCAAGGAGCTTTATCAACAACTTAGGCTTGTTTTCGCAGTATTTTATCACTTCTTTGACGAAGGATTTTGCTGTAAGGTAATTTCTCGTCGTATAGACCCTCACCAGAATCAACTCATTCCTATCAATGTCTACAGCTGAGAAAACGAAATAACGCTTTTTGTTTGCTTTAACAACTGTTTCAATGCAATCAGATTCCTACTCTTCTTCTCAGTCGAAATAGGTAATTTCTCTTCAAACTTTATCCATTTCCATATCGCTGTGTGAGAAACCGGATGAAACTCTGGATTTTAGCAGTTCTTCTCGTTGAAGAAGTCTGGATGTAAGTCGCTATGCCGAGTATCTCAATTGATGTTCTCTCTCAAACAACTCAAGCTCCTCTATGAGCCTCTTCAGCTTTATCAAAATTGGTTAAAAACTATAATCTTTCCAAGCTCCTTTATCCTGTATCCCAGCTCTTTGGTAGCGTTAATAGCTTCCTTATCATTTTGAATTCCTCCCTCTTCAAAAGCGATCCCACAAACTCCTCTATTCGCTGGAATCATCTCGTGTTTTAAGAAGAATGCGTTAATGGCTGTTATTGCGCTTTCGATTCCGTATCTCCTCCCAACCACTATTGCACCACCAATTTTGTTCCTTAGTTTACCCCTTATACACCAAGTTCTGTCCATAAAAGCTTTCATTTGGGCTGAAACGTTGTTAAAATAGACCGGAGATCCAAGAACTATGACATCGCTTTCGAATAGCATTGGATATATTAATTCCATGTCGTCTTTAACGATACACTCTTTGTGTTTCAAGCAGACCCTGCACGAGTTGCATGGATTTATGCTGTAGTCGGACAGTTTTATAAAATCCCCTCCCGTTACAGATCTCGTTATCTCGAGCAAGTAATCTGTATTACTCCTTTTTCTCGGACTTCCAGATATAAACAATACTTTCATAACCATCAAAATTTAAACTTCATTTTCAGCTTTAAGCATCTTCGGCACCAATCTGAAGAAGACACTTGCTATTGGCATCTGAACCATGAAACACGCTATAACTCCAAGAACAACGCTTGAATTTGGAAAAGCTGCTACTGCCAGGGCTATCGCTATAGAGAGATTTTTTGTTGCTTCCCCATATATCACCGGAATCGAATTTTCGTAATTCAGCCTTGCGAGCCTTGAAACTATAGCTCCAGTAAAGAAAAGCAAGATATAGAAGATTATGGCCGAGATAAGAGCGTAAGAAATTATCGACGGATTTTGAACTATTCTCCTTGCCTGAAGGGATGCAGCTATGAAAACAACTGCAAGAGCTGACATTCCAGAAAGCACAGGGAAGAGAGCCCTGAATTCGTTGAATTTCTCTTCCGTAGTGACCTTAAATACGATCCATCTCGTCAGAAAGCCTGCAGTCAAGGGCAGGAAGACTAAAACCGATAGGCTTCGCATGAGCAATCCAACGGGAATCTCAACATAGGTGCCGACGAGAAACTTTAGTGTATACGGCACTTGCACAACCGAGATTATCAGCGTTAAAGCTTGCAGAACTATAGCGAGAGGAACATTCCCTCCAAGCAGGCCTGTCCATGCAGCATTCATGCCACCAGGCGGCACAGCCCCGGCAAGAACGAAACCAGTAATAAGGCTGTGGTCGCTCAAAGTTAAAGAGGACACTGCAAAAGCTATCAGCGGCGCAACAACCAGAATTGTGAGCAAGCCAAGTAGAACTTCCTTCGGAGAGCTCAAAACCCTGATGAAGAGGCTGAACTGGGTAGGAATTATCATGACGTATATCATCAGAAAAACCAGAGGTAAAACGAAGAAGCTGAGTTTGATTTTAGGGACCTCGTAGCCAAAAGCCAAGCCAAGGAAGATTGATGCAAAAACCCACACAGTCATATATTTTCTGAAAAACATGTTGAATCTCATCAATCTGCTTTTCTTTGCCATCACACCACCTCAACATCTGCGAGAACATGTATTAGATGGGCTGGGATGGCAAACAAAACCTCGTCGTCATTCAAAACGTTTCTACTCCCCCTACATCCAAGGGAGAGATTAGGTTTCTTGTATTTTACAGGAATGGCTATAATCTCGCTGCAAGATGCAGTTATTCCATTAAATTCGGCATTAACAATGTTACCATTGTACGCTAAGGTTTGTGCAATTAACATGGCATTCTTCGGAGTAGTAACAAAAACAACAACATCTGGATTTGCTTTTGCCTTTTCAAGTGGTGAGAGGCGTATTCCAAATAAATTCCCTTTAAAACAGGAAATTTTGGAAACAAGTTTTTTAGCAGCTTTTTCTGAAGCAACTAACTTCTTTTCATACAAAATTTTGATAACCTTGTTTCTCTCTTCACCTCCTAAAACGTATCTCGCAACAGGGCATGCAAGAGATGAAACTGGAAGGATAAAGTCTGAATTCTGAGCTTTTATTATTGCTATACAAATTTTTGGAAGTGGATGGATTTCTCCCCTTAGCTCATCACCCTCAAAAACGAGGTTTATTGAGACAGGTTTGCAGTTAAACTTCCTCTTAATTTTCTTTGCAATTTTTGAATTGTTGTTTTTAAATATCATCTAACCACCTTAAATAACACGCCTTAAAGAATCAATCTTCTCAATCGGTTGTATATCCTTCTTGACAATTCTACTACTAACGCTAACAACAGAATACCTACAATGCGAAGCATATAGATTTTTGAACTCGCATTTGTTTGCTTTTCCCACATTTTATACCTCTAAAGTTGAGAACCTTATCTCACAATTAAAACGGGCATTTTTGAATGTCTCACAACGTTCTCAGCAGTAGAGCCGATCAGCTTCTCAAGCTCGCAGCTAAGCCTTCCACATCCGTGAGCGCCCATAACTATCAGACTAACATCCTCCTCGTCCGCAACCTTAAGTATCTCTTCCCACGGATTCCCAATTCTGATTTCTATCTTAACCGAAAATCCCAAACCTTCGAGCTCAGCGACATCGTTCTCCATCTGCTTCTTCGCCTTCTCAATCAGCTTCTCATCCAACTTCTCCGTTTCCGCAACAACATCCTTTCCAGCCCATGCAAACGCCTCCTCGTAAGCTTCTATGATTCCCTTCTCCACAACGTGGAGAATCACAACCTCCTCACTTCCAGCTTCCTTCAATTTCTTCACGTATTTCAAAGTGATCCTTATCGGATCTGAAAAATCCGTTGGATACAAAACCTTCCTAAACACACAAACCACCTCCTTTTACTCGGTAAATACGATAAAAAGCCACCGCCGTAAGCATCTGGAAGGCAAATGCAACTGCTACCGGCAAAGCTGTTAGCGTTCCAAAGGACATGATTGCGATTGCCAAAGCGATTGGCAGGTTCTTCATTCCGCATGAGTACGTTATCGCAACATTTTTTGCCTTATCAAAAAGCCTGCTGCTCAGAAGATAGGCGAAAGTGAAGAGGATCGGAAATATTACAGCTGTCGCTGCCAGAAGAGGTGGCAGAAGGTTGAGATTTTTGAGGATAACCGGAACCGAAGTGTTAACGGCAATGAACATAAGAAAGACTGCACAAATAGCCGATATCGCAGGACAGAGGGGAAGATATTTCTTGACATCCACTCTTTTTTCCGCAAACTCTCTGAGAAGCATTCCGACGATGACAGGGATGAGTATGGTGTAGATCAGATTGAGAAACATCGCGAGAGCGTTTATCTTCACGTAACTCCCAACAAGTAAGAGCATGATGAGCGGGATGAAGAAGGGGGCAAAAATCATCGTGCCGGTGTTTATAACCACAGCAAGTGGAGCGTTGCCATCGAGCAGCCCTGCCCAAACAATCGCCATACCAGCGCAGGGAACAGCGCCAATAAGGATTAGTCCCACGACCATCTCTCGCTGAGGAACGGCCAAGGCTATGGCAAAGCATATAAGCGGAGCAATGACGAAGTTGAGAAGCATTCCAACCGAAAAACCCTTCAAGTCCCTTAAAGCGAGAGCAAAAGAGCGAAATGTTATCGTAAATCCCATGGAGGCGATCATGACCACCACAAAAAGAACAGAGAACCGCCTTAGCAGCATACCGGGATAGCTAGTGTAAAATCCGACAACAATGCCGGCAATGAGCGATGAAATGATGATATAGGAGTATTTCTCCCTGACAAAGGATGCAAAGCGCCGAACCATTCTATCTCCTCTATTATGTCTAAAAGGACTTTCTTCACAAGCTTCACGTCTTCCTCACCGTATTCATTCGAGCTAAACGGGCCGAGCTTTTTAATCTCCAGATCTGCGAGATTCAGGTAAGCCTCGTACATCAATCTGAGATGCTCAGCCAGCTTTTTTGCACACTTGTTTTTACATCCGTCAACCACAATAAGGTGCTTAAAGCTCTCAGCGAGCTTGAGTTGCCTTTTTACTTCATGGATGAGGGCAGGGAAAGAGAGTGCCACTGCCTTACCGCTTTTAACCACTTCCAGCGTGGCAAGAGTGACTATGACACCTGTATTTGAAGCAACGCTACCACACGGCAAGATTGCAAATTCAGTATTTCTTTGCCCTTTCAACGAAATCACCAACCATCTCCTTCAGCTTTTCTTTTACAACCTTGAAAACTACATGTTTCTTTATTACCTCTCTCACGAGTTCGATGTTCGGAAAGTCTATTGCACTAGCAGGACAGAGGTTGCTACACGTCGTGCATCCAATCAAACAGTTGTATGGCATATAGCGGTGAATGGGACATTTGCTTATGGTGATAAGCTTATCTCCCAGTTCCGAAGAGAATTCAAAGTCCACATAATACTTTACCTCACCAAAAAACTTTCGATATCCCTCCTGCAACCCATCCAACCCATCTCTCATCTTAACAAGCCTTCCGAAAAATTCTCCCGCCTTCTCGGCAACGCCCCCGACCGTCTTTCCACAATAGGTTTATTACTAAAACTGTATTTAATATTTTGGTTTAAAAAATAATCTTAAAAAAGAAAAAATAAAAAAGTTAAGAAATTAAAGAGCCAAGTATCCTTGCCAGATAAACTTTAGCGAGACATAGAGGAATACGAAGCCAAATATTGCCTTGATAGCCCATGGCGGAACGATTTTTGTCAATCTTGCTCCGATCTGCGCACCAATTATCGTTCCAACACCCAAAGCAATTGCTGCAATAACATCCACAACACCCTGATAAAGCTTGAACGCTCCGCTGACAACTGCCATGCTTATAAATGATGCAAGAGATGTACCGACTGCAATCTTTACTGCTGAGCTCAGCAGATATATGAATGAGGGGACTAAAGCATATCCACCACCAAGACCAACGATCCCCGTGATAACCCCGATGAAGAAACCAATAGATGCTTTTGCAGCTCCAGAACCGGGCACCTCATTGCCGGGCCTTTCTGGCATTTTTCTCTTAACTGTCCCCTCGTAGATCATCCTTATGCTGACATAGAGGAAGGCAAAGCCCAGAATGAAGTTCAGAAGCCAGAGCTGGTTTGCGATGTAGAAGAAGATTATGCTTCCAACGGCCGCTCCAGCTGCACCGCTTACGGCAACAACTTTAGCCGTAGAGTAATCGACGTTCTTCAATCTTATGTGCCCTATGGCTCCAGACGATGCCGTAAGAATTACTGCCGTAATAGTTGTTCCTATCGCCACTGGAAGCGGATAATTGAAGATGAACGCTAAAGCTGGTAGCATTATTACACAACCACCAATGCCTAACAACCCGCCAAGAGTTCCGGCAATAAGTCCTGTAATAAACAGTAGCGTTGCGGTTAGCGGATCCATCCACATCACCTCACGATCAGGACAGGTTTTTTCGCATGTCTTGCAACTTTCTCAGCACACGAACCAAGAACGAACTCTTGCATTTCAACAGCACCACTTCCTCTCTCAGTCATAACAATCATATCTACTCCTTCCTCTTCCGCTGTTTCGATGATTGCCTTCCAGCACTTTCCTGTCTTTACAATCCTCTTCTCCGCATCGTACTTCTCAAGCTCTTTTTCCACCTCCCTCAGCCTTTCTTCCACAAACTTTTTAAAGTCCATTCCAGGCTTCGAGAACCACGGGTAGACTTTCTCCAGCATGCTCTCCTCAAGAACATGCAGAACTATTACACTCCATCCATGTTTCTTTGCAAACTCAAGAGCTTTCTCAGCTTCCTTTGAGAAATCAAGTGGAACGAGGACTTTCATTCCCCATCACCTTCTATTAACCACTCCAAAGCAGGAGTTACAGTTGCGAAGATCGTTGAAGAAAGGGCAAATCGAGCGACTAAGATTGCTTCACATATTTCTCGATCGCTGACTCCCCTCCGCTTTGCAATCTTTGTAAAAACTTCTGTGCACATCTTGCTTCCAACTGCTGCAGCGACGGCGATCATGATAAGATGCTTGTATTTCTCGGGAATGTTCTCAAGCTTCATCACAAACTGTCTCTCGTCCATCTGTCTTGGAATCCATTCCGGCACAACTTTTGACATTAACAGCTGCGGTAGAGGTTTCTCTCCGATCATCTCTTCCATTCGTCTAAGAATTTCTTCGGTTTCCATAGAGAATTTACATGGTAAACGATATTTAAAATTTTAGTTTAAGAATTAAACAAAAAGCAAACGTTAAAAATTCCAGTTTTGAGCAAACGAAGGGTGATAGTGTCAACTCTAACCGCCGTAAGGCTGATGACACTTATTTTTGATGGTGATAGATATGGAGCTGAATATTGAGAAGTTAAAAAATATATCCTAGCGAAGCAGAACGAGAATGGAGGTTTTGCGATCTGCAAGCCCCTCCCATCGTCACTCGCAGAGACATTTTATGCTACTAAGATTTTCAAAACTTTGAACATGTGGATTCCCAAGGAGAACAGGCTGATAGGGTTTTTGGAGATAAATGTCGGAAAAGGCTCCTTAAAGGCACCCGATTGAGTTATGAACACATCTGAAAACATCTGAATCATAATATAATCCAAGATCAACGTTAATGTAAGATACGGGGCAAAGCCACCAATACTTTCGCTTTTATAAACTTCGATCAAATGCTAGCAATTTGATTGTCCTAAAAGATACAACAACCCATATAAAGATCAACAACGCGTACATTACCAAAGCCACAGGCTTGAAAAATCGAATTTGCGAAGATAAAGACATCGTTCCAAGAGTGAATGCGGCAGTAGGGAACACGTAACTCCACCATCCTAAAAAGAATGGAAAACCCATCTTCAAATACCTCAACACAAGCATTATGTTAACAACCAACGCCCAAAAGCCGAAACCCCACAGTGATAGGGATACTACAATTCCTACTGGCGTACTTGATAAAAAGAGGACTTCGGCATGGTGAAAGATTTGCTGAACATCAACAATCAATATACCTATCGGAGCGAGAAGAATGAAGTTTGTTGGAGCAAGTTCGGATGGTGGGAGTTCGTGATTGACAAGCCTCAAGAACAGGATGGTGGCTATAAATAGAAACAGCATCGTTCCTATTCCGAAGTAAACAAGAGAGATTGCAAACAAGGTCACATTTGGTTTATAAAGGAGTAGTGCATCGGTAACTAAAATCGTTGAAACTGGAGGTATAAACCATCCCCCATGTATGTTGTGCAATTCTGTAGTATTATTTGCAAAAAAGTGATATGAAAGGTATAATATCATTATCAAGATTAATGTTGAACCGTATACTAAAAGAACATCGCCAAACAGCACTCCAAACGGTATTGATTGTTTGTAGTAGAGTATTGCGAGGATTACTGCAGAAATGGGTTGAAGGGGATAAAAGTTTCCGATCACGACATGCTTAATCTCATCTTTTACAGCATTCCAGTGTAACACAACTTTTGTAATCCAAATAGCAGTTAAAAAAACGAAAACAATGGTTAATATATACGTTAATACTAACGTTAAGATCGGGTAAAACAGCATTGATGCTAAAGCTACACCGCCACTCCCTAAAATTGTAGCAAACCATGAGATGTTAAACAATTAACTTCAATTGTTTTTGCTGTTTACAAAAATTTAAATTTCTTTCTCGGTTTTTTTAAAAAAGTCAAATCCGAAATTAGGTTTAAATTCTAAACTTAAAAAATTAAAGCCTGCCCCGATAATATTCTGTAGCAGGACAGCCGAGACATCTGTTTGTTTCATACCTCTTGCAATCACCACAAAATATTCCACATGGTGCAATCTCCCTATTTTTATTTGAAGTAACTTTGATGTCCAAGTATCCATCATAGTGCATCTCCTGAATAGGATACATCTCAAACCTTCTGACTCCCTCTTGACTTCTTAAAGAACACCTTTCGAGGCTTACACTTTCTAAAGAGTGATAATCTTCAGCAAATATCAAAGCAAACAAGTTGTATCCCCCAGTGGTCACAAAAAACTTTATTATTCTTGGACATTCTTTAAATCTGTCTATTAGCTTTTCTAAAGCCTTGGCACTTTCAATTTCCATTGCTACAATGGCTGTGATGATTTCAAGTTTTTCTGTGTTGATCAGGGGTTTTATTTTAATCACTTCTGAACTTTGAAGTTTATCTAACCTTTTTTTGGCTCCCATCGCCGACAATCCAATTTTTTCTGCAATTTCTGATAATCTAGCCCTACCATTGTCTTGCAATGTTGCAATTATTTCCCTATCTCTACCATCCATACAGTTACTAAACTGAATTGTTAATAAAAGTATGGGATGTAAACTTATTAACCAATTAAATTTTTAAAAAGTAAATAAAATTACCATTATATTATATTTCTTAGATGCATAATGATGAAGACACCTGTCAAAACCACAATAGCCCCAATTACATCGTACCTATCTGGTGGAATTTTATCAACCTGCCAGCCCCAGAGAATTGACATGATAACAAATACACCACCGTAGGCTGCGTAGACTCTACCAAAGTGTGCTGGTTGTAAGGTGTTAACAAAGCCGTAGGTAGTTAACAACACAACTCCGAGTAAAGCAAATTCAAAACCTTTGCCCTCCTTCAACCAAAGCCATACCCCATAAACTCCGCTAATTTCGAAAAACGCCGCAGTTACAAAATAACTTTGTTGATTTAAAAATACTGCTTAACTCCATGGGAATTCTATGCTATGTGGTTGTTAAAGTTTTTCCAACATAGAATCTTTTTCTGAACATCAAAGCAACGTTAACGAGACTGATCAGAACAGGAACCTCTATCAATGGCCTAATAACTGCAGCAAAAGCCTCACCAGATGTCAACCCAAACGTTGCGATTGCAACAGCTATAGCCAATTCAAAGTTGTTGCTTGCAGCAGTAAAAGCCAAGCTCGTAGTTTTGCCATAATCAAGCTTTACAAAGTAACCCATAGCAAAAGAGACAAAGAACATTATTAGGAAATAGAAGATTAGGGGTATCGCTATCCTTGCAACGTCAAACGGTATTGAGACTATGTACTCTCCTTTCAGCGAGAACATCACGACTATTGTAAAGAGCAGTGCAATTAACGAAGTGGGGCTTATTTTTGGAATAAACTTTTCCTCATACCACTCCCTGCCTTTCTTATTTAAAAAATAAAACCTCGTTACAATTCCGCCAAAGAACGGAATGCCCAAGTAAATCAAAACGGATTTTGCAATCTCAAAGATCGATACGTTAACAACTGTACCACTTCCAGAAATCCATGTTGTTGCGAGAGTTATGTAAACGTAGGCAAGTAAAGAGTAGAAAGCAATCTGAAATACTGAGTTTAATGCAACGAGTATTGCTGCCCATTCTCTATCACCATCTGCCAAATCGTTCCAGACTATGACCATGGCTATGCATCTTGCTAAGCCAACCATTATTATTCCATTCCTGTATGCGGGAAAGTCAGCAAGGAAAATCCAAGCAAGAATAAACATTAAAAGTGGCCCTATGATCCAGTTTTGGATTGCTGAAAGGGTAAACATCGTTTTTGATCCTTTAGCTTTAGAAATTCTTCCTAAATCTTCAAATCTAACTTTTGCTAAAGGAGGATACATCATCCATATCAAGCCTATGGCGATTGGAATTGAAGTAGTACCAATGCTTAACGAGCCAATAACTTCAGCAATTTTGGGATAAGCGTATCCTAAACCAACCCCTACAATCATTGCAAGAAAAATCCACAGAGTGAGGTATTTGTTTAAAGTTGATAATCTTTCCATCACAAAATTCCTCTCAGCATTGGGCCAATCGTCTCTTTAACACTCTCATTTAAAACTTCGGCTTTAACGAGAATAAAGCAACATATCTCTTCTTTCTCATCACAACCTGTTACCAAAACGAGCTTGTCTCCTGCTTTAATGTTTGCCTTCTCCCTCAATTCCTTCGGTAGTAGAATTTGACCTTTATTATCAACGCTTAACACAGCCTCAATCTTTGCCACCTTACACGTCTTTGTCATATTTACACTAATAATCAGAATTATTTAAAATTTTCTAAAAATTCGTAAAATTCTGAAATTTCTAAAAATTTCTATATATCTAAAAATCGCCTAGTTAATACGTAGAAATTGTAAAAATAGATTATTTTTTAAACCGAAACTATAAAATAGGTTTTAAAGTAAAAACTAAGTATGGCGGAGATAAAGGAGATTTTGCCCTGCATTGCCGACCCCAACAAGATTAGAGTA
>Ga0180301_10001226_pt1 | contig 20111 bp, 14 predicted proteins | sample GuaBasSediGuay16_FD_121797 | JGI IMG/M metagenome (GOLD analysis project Ga0180301, IMG submission 121797) | Subseafloor sediment microbial communities from Guaymas Basin, Gulf of California, Mexico - Guay16, Core 4569-2, 12-15 cm | ecosystem: Environmental > Aquatic > Marine > Hydrothermal...
TGTCTACAGTAAAGCCTTCACGCTTTAAGACTTCCGATATGCTGAATCTGATTTCAGGAGCATCGTCTGCTACCAGAATTGATTCGTTCCGCATATTCACTTTGCCCATCCTGACATTATCCGGCATTTCCGGCATTAGAGTCTCCCGCAAAACCTATAGATTTTGCGGGAGATACATTAGTAATTGATAAAATTACATAAGGCCTGAAAGGGTGTCAATTAATTTATGACGGTTTTTTGACACGTTTCAGAACTCACGAATCAACGGTTCAGAGTCCAGGTTACCCGGTTACCAAATCTCTTGGCCGATGTGATAGGCAAAAGTCCACTTAGTCCAGGATGTCCCTCGATGTCTTAGGCCTGGATTTTTTCACAATAATGAGGTGATAATTCTAATTCTCTTAATAACGTTATTGGCCCGTTCAACGGCTTCCTCTCGGCTATTCCCTGCTGTAATGACGAACCCGGCCCGTTTGGTATGATCGGTTGTTGGTACTACTATGTCGCCTGGTTTAAGAAAAAAATGGATTCGATAAACGCCTGGCAGACCTTCTGCTTCTTTCACATTTTGGATAGAAACAATCCTACCAGGATCTGGGAAAAAATAACGAATAGCAACTCCTCTGGCAAATCGAGGGATTACATCCTCATGAGCCACAAATTCACCAAGAGCGCACTTGATAGCTACGTCGATTAAGTCGACCCCCGTGCCCAAAGGGATCTGATCTGTGCTGAACCAGCCTCCTGAAAGCCGAGCGGCAATTTCTATCACTTTCGGCCCAGTCGAAGTAAGAACTAAGTCTCCCTTGGCAATGCCTGTTTTTATGCCCATAGCTGTTGCAGCCTCTTCAGCATACCGTATTACCGCATTTTTGGTCTCTTGGCCGAGTGCGGTGGGCTGCTCCCCACCGTTTTCTATGATAAACGGGGAAAACCTCTCCATATATTCATAATTTCGGTCTGCAAAACCGGGGGTAAAGGCCTTTCCGTTCAGTAGAATCGATTCAGTACTTATCTGTGGTCCTTCCAGGAATTCCTCGACCATTACCCTGGAGGTAGGTGAAAAGTACATGGTATGCGCGTAAGCCCAATCCAAATCCACCTCGCCCGTCAATCTCAGGACCCCCCTGGCTCCTCTGCTGTCCACGGGTTTTATCACCAAGGGCTGCTTTCTCTCGAAGACGATCTGTTTCAGTTGATCAAAGGATTCCACAGGACTGAACCACGGTATTGGAATGCCCTTTTCATAAAATCGTCTTTTCATCTCAAGTTTGTCAGAGGCAAGCCTGGCGGTTTCAATGGAGATCCCCGGAAGGCCAAGTGCATTTGCTATACTGGAAACGGTAAGAGGAACATCGGCGGCAAAACATATCACACCGTTAATGGGCCGGATCATTTGATGAAAAGCCAATGCCTCCTGCAGGGTACGCTGGACGTCATATGTGCTGGCTATGACGGCATAATCAGCAAGCTGAAAACCAGGGGCATCTGGAGAGCCATCACTAACAACCACATAATGCCCCATGTTCTTGGCCAGTCGTATGCCGGGTACTGCTTCAACACCTCCGCTCACTACCCATAGGCACTTCATCCGAAGTACATGCCTCCATTTACATTTATGGTCTGGCCGGTAATATAGGAAGCTTCATCCGAGCACAAATACAATACGGCGCTAGCGACCTCTTCCACGGTACCGATCCTCCCTACAGGGATATTTTTCACCTTTTCCTTGCCAACCTCTGTCTCTAGTTCATGTGAAGACATGTCTGTTTGCACTAATCCTGGGGAAACAGCATTGCAGGTAATACCATGTTTCGAATAAATCTTGGCTATGGATCGAGTGAAATTGATCAGCCCTGCCTTGGCAGCAGCATAATGGACTTGGTTATGTCCTCCCCATTGTCCACCTATTGAGGCGATATTCACTATCCTCCCCCACCTGTTTTTTATCATGCCCAGCAAGACCTCCTGGGAGAACGCAAAAGGACCACGCAGATTGACTGCCAACATGTGATCCCAATCCTCGTCAGTAATGGTGTCAAACGGTTTTTCTTGGGAGATCGCGGCATTATTAACCAGAATCGAAATGGGACCTGAAAAATGTGATACACACCTATCAATGGCACTGCGAATTGAGTCCCTTTGTTCCACATCCACATGTATGGCAATGGCATTTTTCTGATCAGAGATAATGGCCCTGGCAAGGTCTTCATTCGAACAATAACCTACTGCTACCATGTAACCCTTTTTCATGAGGTTTAGGGCAATGCCCTTGCCTATTCCACGACTAGCTCCTGTGACAAAGGCTATCTTATCTACCATGTGCACCTTCCCCCTTTTTTTGCTTTGAAATTGGAGGACTCCAATACCACATATCATCAAGATGCTGCTCTGCTAAGAGCGTGGGAGAAACGGGTGCATCATGTTGTGCCCTTACGTGCAGGACAGAGGATTTAGGGCAGGAAAGCCAATTTTTGATTGTGCCTTTGTCAAAGTTATTGAGCTTGAAGGTACTTAATCCATATGCTATGGAAATTTTGGCCAAATCTGGATTTGGGAAATATCCAGTTGCAGGATCGTCTCCAAAGGTGATCTGCTGAAACTGGGAGACCATACCTAATCTGCTGTTATCCATGATGATAATTTTGAGGTCAAGGTTGTGGGATTTAATAAGGGCGAGTTCCTGCAGGTTCATCTGAAATGAACCATCCCCATCGATTGCAATGACAAGTCTATCATTTTCCATGCGCTTGAGACCGATTGCCACGGGAAGACAGTAGCCCATGGTCCCGTGACCTGCAGAGGTAAAAAAAAGCTTATGTGGTCTGTCAAAAGAGAAATAGCGGGCGGCCCATTGTTGGTGGGCGCCCACGCCGGTAACCACGGCAGTCTTTCTCTTCCTGGTCAACATATCCACATATGAAAATAATTCATCTGGGCAAACCCCTTCCTCTTGACCGTGGTCATTGAGTTTCATCTTTTCTTTTTGGGATTGGACTTCGTTTCTCCACAAGACCCAGTCCGGAAGCAACTCTCCCTCCATTCGGTCCATAAAAGAATCTAAAAAAGATCTGGCAGTTGTATGGATCTGAAAGGTTCTATTGAACCGTCCATGGGTCAATTCGTTTTGATCAATATCTACGTGTACTATAATCTTGTTTTCAAGTTGCCCTACTTCGGTACCAGTTTGTCGTATATCGAGCCGACTTCCTAATACCAGGACCCAATCCGCCTGTGCCAATGTCCAGTTGGCCCAGGGCAGGCCAGTATGACCTATCCATCCGGCAAACAAGGGATCCTTGTAGGACATTATTCCAAGTCCCCGCAGGCTGCTGACAGCAGGAATCCTTGTCCGTTTGGCAAGGCCTCTTATTCGGCTCCAGTCTTCTTGAACACCTCCGCCTATCAAAACCAATGGCCGTCTGGCGGCAAGCAATGAGTTTTTAATATGTTCCAATAGATGATCCGGTATCGTTGACTCAATGGAGGAAATGGCTATGTCCTTACTGATATCGACCTCTAAGAGCAAGTTGGGATCAATTTTGGCCATTTGAACGTCCATGGGCAGATCTATAAGCACCGGTCCCGGTCGATTGCTCTGGGATATGACGTATGCCCTATTAAGCATTTCAGCAAGTTGTTCGGGGTTTTTAGGCTGGAAAACCGCTTTTGTAATAGGGCTAACCATGGCGATAACTGGTGCTTCCTGGAATCCACGCTGTCTCAGGGAAGGCGCCCTATTTAAATCCCTTGTACCGACCTGTCCTGTAAATGCCACGAGAGGAATGCTATCATAATAGGCATCGGCGAGGCAGGTTATGAGATTAGTAGCTCCTGGACCACTTGTAACTGCCACAAATGACGGTCTTCCGGTAAACGAAGCATGGGCTATGGCCATATACCCAGCTCCTTGTTCAGCCCTGGATACTATTAAGTCTATTCCACAGCGTTTACATTCATGTAATAATGGCGCTATCGCGCCACCAGGGTAGGTGTATAAGCATTGTTCTGTATCATTTATTAGCTTTGCGATTAGTGCTGTCGATAACATTTTAAAGATAAATCCTGATCTATTGCGTATAATACAGTATCAATGAAATGTTGCTTATGTATTCCCAAAAAAAATTTGTAATTAGAATTCAATTTATTAACAAGTAATGGAATTTTCCATAGATCATCATATTTATGATAGATCGATATCTGAAGTTTTGGCCTAAACTTTTTAATGACAGTCTGGCTTCCTTTAAGTGCCTCAAGCTCAGCTCCTTCTATATCCATCTTAATTAAGTCTATCTTTCTTATATTCTGTCTTTTGACGAAATTATCAAGACTCGTTACAGAGATAAAGCTTTCTCCAGTGCTGTCAACCCGATATTGCATACTGTTTTCACAAGAATTTTTAAACGATAATGTACAGGTATCACTCCATAAACCAAGCTGAACAGGGGTGATCGTATCCAGCATGTCATATTTTCTGATGGTTGCTTCCAGTTTCTCATAATTTACTGTTTCCGGTTCGAAGGAAAATATGTGCCCCTTAGATTTTAATGCCTGGGCAAAAGCAATTGCCGTATCGCCGGTCCAGGCACCGGCATCAATAATTGTATCCCCTGTTTCTGGCTTGACCTTTGGATGAAAATATTGATTAATCCCAGAATTTTTTAAATAACCAGGATCTGATGTGAGCCTGAAACGTATCAAAGACCAGAACTTTTCTCTGGAAAATTCATCATAGAAAAGATCGGAAGCCCGTTTGATTTTGGATAGTGATCTAATAATTAAATTAGTTTCAAAGTGATCTATCCATCTATCAAAATCAAAACAATATCCAAAATACAGATATTTTTTTATGCCGATTGATTTTAGCTGTTGTCCAATCTCCAATGCATAATCACTGGAAATAAGAACAACTACATCTTGATAACTGGATAAGATATCAGGTGATTTTACAGGTACTCCATTTAAAGTAGCACCGATTTTCTTGGAATCATTATCACAAAAAAACAATACTTCTATATTCTTTTTCCTCAGGAAATTTAAGGCAAATCTGCCTGCGCTTCCAGCGCCAAACAGGATAACTCTTTGTAGCTTTTTGAGATACTCAGAAACAGAAACGGTATTGGATGGAATGCCAAACGGTTTTAAGGACATTTTTTGTCTGATTACCATGCAAAAAGTAGGAGTCGATCTAAAGCTATAATATAAACATATTTGTAATATATAAGTTACGCATACTAAACTTATATAGCTATTTCAGGAAGGCTGCTCAAAATAGACTTTTCCAGCGAATCTTTGTTTGACTTTTTAATGACCATTGATTAAAATTTGATTTGCTCATATTTTTTACTTGGCTGGGCTTCCTGAATTAAAATGGTCAGTTGCAAAGGCCATAATCAGAAGGGGCTATGCAATATACTCATCAATGTGTCTGCTCATATCTTCTGATAGATAATTTTTCCAGTCTCCTACTTGGCCGTTCCGGACATGACTCATTAAGAAACTGTTCTTGGATTGTTTTATGGAATTGATTCTATTTTTTTCTATAAATTCAGTAACTTGATTTAGGCTAACATTTAGTCCCAGGAAAGAAAAAATACGCCGCGCGATTGTGACCGGTTGTTCAAACAATTTTTCATAGGAGACAAGAAAAAAATTATTGGGGAAATCCTGTTTGATAGATAAGGCTTCTTCTCTTAATTCTTTCCAGATCTCGGCAAGTTTTAGTCCGGTGTTTTCACTAACAAACTGGACATCATCTTTGTCATGTGCATTGACAAAGTTCTCTACCTGGAGAAAATCATCAAGTGTCAAATACTTAATCTGACTATCCGGTCTGTTATTACGAATAGAACGCCAATAATGAAATAAAATAGAAACAATAAAATCTTTAACATTTCTATAAAGAAATATTACCTTTGTAGAAGGAAATACTCTGATAATCCTTTGAAGTTGATATGGTCGAGTTACAGGGGTCTTATCACCAACAAGTCGTGCTCTTGGATATTTTATTTTTGCTCTTGAAATAACATCTAATAGTGTTAGATGTAATATAACATCTACAGTTTTATTTAATGAGTCGTTTGTTACCTTGGATGGTAGGAAATTTTGATAATTAATTGTGGTAATGTAATCGTCAAGGCCGATCCAATTTTTTTTCCTCAATGCGATAAATTCATGCCAAGGACGTATCCCTTCATAAAGGGCATCAAATAAAGAAGGGACATTTTGTAAATCGCTAGAGAAAAAACGTCCTTCCCCCAAACAGCAGATTTCTTCTGATGAATTCAGGATATTCATCAGCCAGGTAGTTCCACTCTTTGGCAGGCCTGTTAAGAAAAATATCTCTGATTCTTTTACTAAATCTTTTTGAAATAAGTACTTTTTATTTGGCATTCAATATAATTTAATTATTCTGTCTTCTTCGATACCACGTTCCATAGCCTCTTTTGCAATAGATTCCTGACTTCCATAACTGGAAATAATCAAATTTGTTTTGGTCCAATCAATCTGATCTAATACCCTCGGGCTATAAATGTTTATTCCCCGCCATGTCTTCCCCCATTTATTGGAGTCATTATCAACGATAATATATCTAGTCATAGAAGATAGCCTAAAAAAAGGCGTAAGTTTGTATAAAAGCTCAGTATGTGATCCTGCTCCCCAAATCACACAAAATTTATCAATTTCCCATCCAGTCATTTTCTTTGCTGTTTTCTGTAAACATTTATAGAAATTGGAAAGGTATTCATATAATAGACATCTATCATCATCATAATTAGTCATCCAATCTATAACCTTTGTTGATCCCGGCCTTGCCAGCAATCGGTAGCCACCTTTTTCTTTAACCTTTTTACATCTAATCGTCTTCCAACCTGCAGTGGTTAAGCAGTGAGTTATGCTCCTTATGGTAAAATGCGTCAGGTGATGTACTGAAAAAAAACTATTTATGTCATGACAATTTCCATGTTCCAAAACTGGTACTTCCACGGCGAGAATCGTCTCGTCGTTAACAAATTTTAATAGATTCCTTAATAACAGAGTTGGTTTCCGAACATGTTCAAGAACGTGGAAAATAGTTATTAAATCTATATCGGAGCTAAAAGATAATCTCTCTATATCACCACATATGAAAGTGATATCCGGACATTTTTTCTTTGCTTTTTTCAAAATATTATGATCTATGTCTGCCCCTATCTTTTTCACATGTTTAGGTAACAGGGATAACATAAATCCATCATGGCATCCCAGGTCCAGTACGGTCATACTTTCTTTGAACTCAATATTTGATAACAACCATGCTACTCTATCTTCATAGCGCCACAAAGGAGCTCCATATGATGCACCCGCCTCCTGAAATAAGATACCAGAACCCGTTTCTGAATAGCATGGATTCATGAAAATGCAGTTACATTCTGAGCAGAACCTTTGTGAAATATTCACCCGTTTGGGGAGACGCTCTGAGTCACTGTAAAACTGGAAATCCGGTACTTGAAAAAAAACTGCCGAGTTATGTGAACCACATATTGGACAGGGACGCGAAATAATAAGTTTTGAATCAGTATAATTCAATTTAAAAGAGTCAACGGCTTTCCAAGCGATGATTTCCGGCATATTATTTTTTCATCGATTACATTTTGGCGCGAACTGATAAAAGAGGCCTCAGTCCATCACTTGGATCCCTCCTCCAGTCTCTATCAGCCACCTCTAAAGGATTTACGCTTTTGTCACCGGATCCATCTGCTAAGAGGCCAAGTTTTAGATTCTTGATCAAGTCTTTGAGTTGACCTGGAAGCCAGCAATGGCCAGCGGCGAATTCCTCTCCCTTTCCATCCAGATCCATGTGGAATTCAACCATCTCTGCCTGCCAGCGGTGAACTGCCCTGTATATAACCGCTGGCGATCGTGAGTGGTCGGACCAACCAAAATATAGGCTCATGGCTGAAGGCTCATGGCTGAAGGCCTGTTGGAGAATTTCAATGCCAGCCAAGTTGCATTCAGAGACAGGGGTGGGATAGCTGGAGACGCAGTGGAGCAGGGTTAGGTCTTCGCAGCCTGCTTCTTTAAGAGTCTCTACCGCGACCGTGATTTCATCCAGCGTGGCCATGCCGGTTGAAAGCACCACCGGCTTACCCGTTTGTGCGCAGGCGACTAAGAGGTCCTTCCACAACAATTCGTAGGACGCTATCTTGTAAAAACTGACATAGGGAAGCAATTCATCCACAGCTTCCTGGTAGAAAGGCGTGCACGCGAACCGGATGCCAACATTCATGCATCTTGCATAGAGTTCGGGCAGGAATTCTACGGGCAATTCCCAGTTTTTTCTCCTCCTGTGCTCTTCGCTCTGTTCCAAAATTTCAGAGGCAAAGAGTTTTTCCACTTTGAAAAGCTGAAATTTTACCGCGTCACATCCAATTTCCGCTGCTTTATCTATGAACCTTAAACAGCGTTCAAGATCGCGGTTGTGATTGCTGGATACCTCTACCACAAATTGAGTGGACATGATGAATGTGAACCTTAGCTCTGCTCTGCTTTGAATAGGGAAGCGATTTCTTCCGTAATTCTTGGCGTGCCATCTTCTATCCTTTGGTTTTCAAACCTATTCTCTTTCTGTGCCAGTTTACTTAATACATTCTCTATTTCCTCAACACTTCCCAGGACACCTGATGGGATGCCTAAGCGATCATAGAATTTCATAGCATCTTTTTCATGAGTGTCTGAAAGCGGCAATGTTATCGGATAGGCACCGAGTGCCAACGCCTCATAAAAAGAGTAGCCAAAACCGCTCAGGAACATACGACTCCGTGACAGCAATTCGGGGAAATCGGTCCTAAATTCCTCAATCACATGAACCTTATAACCATTCTTGTGAGCCAGGTTTCGCACTGCCTCTTTCTGATCAGGAGAGTAGAGATAGGTGAGCAGGTCAATGTCTTTCTTGATATGCTTGCCGTAAAGCCTTCGTATTTCTCTTCGGAGAATCACATATTGCTTTCCAGCGATGACTCTTGGACGTTTCTTTTTTTGGTTAAAAATGGATTTATTATAAGTCACCCCGGGAACTACTATCAGGTCCGCTTTTTTTGTCCAGCTTCCCACATGATCCAGAACAACTATCTTGGAATTCCTCGGAAAACCTTGTCTCCACCCCGTGCCAAGGTCGCGCTGGTAATAGATATCCAATATGATCAGATCAAAAGGATCTAGGGATTTAGGGATTTGGAAAGCAGATGAATTGTCTTTATCCGCTATACCTTGAGCCTTGAGCCTTGAGCCTTGAGCCTTATTTATTGTTCTTATTCCTGATTCATTCAGCAGGTGTCTGGCTTTCTCATTATCAATCGCAAAGCTAACCGGCCACCCCAGCCGTTCAATAATCTGCAGAGCCAGTTCCCGGCTTCGCATCAGATGACCGTATCCGTAACCATTGCCGACATCTACAACCATTAAGACCTTTCTCCTTTCTTCCCCAACTCCCATCTGATGTACATGTCGGTTAATTTGCAGTAATTCCGGTCTCTTCTTGAGAAGATCTAGGGCATCAGGCAAAGAAAAAGGTCTATTTATCGCAGATAATGCATTGTAAATCTCGTTCATGAATTCCAGATCTGCCCATGTGTCCACAGAAAGTCTGTGGTGATACGGATTATAGAGATTTTTCGAAAACCTGCATAGGTGGGCCTTGAAAAGGTCAGGGCGTTTTCCGATTATTGGAAACTGATGTTCTTTCAGTTCCGGCCGATCTGACAAATCATCTGCCAGTTGCCATGCCCTTCTGCGGGCCACTTGTATGCCCTGCAAAGCAGGAGGATTGCCCTCATCGTCTTTTTTTACTTTGATAATATCAGCGTCGGGATATTGGCGGGCTTCTCTTATCAAACGGTCAATTGACGGCGCATGAATTAAGGGACAGTCACCACTTACCAGAATGCAGATATCAGAATTGAATTCTTCTGCGGCTTTTCTGAGGCGTGTCGTGACATGATCGACTTCCCCCTCGTACCAGAAACATGGAAGGTCCTGGTCACGCGCAAATTCGCGAAGAGGTTTATTTTCCTTTTCTGCGACAGTGGCAATAACAATATCATCCAGCTCTTTGCAGGCTCTCAAGTGATCAACGATCCATTGCAACATGGATCGATCACCGATAAGGCGGGACTGTTTCCCTGGCAGGCGAGAAGATCTGAGGCGAACCACAACAAACGTCACTGCTCGCTCCTGTGGCATAGCATTCCCTGATAACCGCATATTTTGAGGAGATACGTTCATCTAATTCAATACCTCTTCAACAGCGGTCACAACTCGCTCAATATCATTGTCATTCATCTGAGGAAAGATTGGCAGTGAGAGTATCTGCTTGTAGACCTTTTCAGTATTAGGGCAAAGCCCTTCGCTTGTTCCAAAAGTTTTTCGGTAATAAGGCTGAAGGTGTACAGGAAAGTAGTGAACGTTCACACCGATTCCCTTTCTTCGCAATTGAGCAAATAACCGGTCCCGCTCTTTCACACGAATCACATACAGGTGATAGCTGTTTACCACGTCAGGCGAGGTATACAAGGGATTTATACCCTTAGCAGAAGCAAATGCCTGGTCATACATTCCTGCTATTTCCCAACGCCTGTGGAGAAAGGAAGGAAGCTTTGCCACTTGGCTCAGGCCCAGGGCAGACTGAAAATCGGTGATTCGATAATTATAGCCCAGCGCTGTCATCTCGTAGCGCCAGGTGCCCTGTTCCGCGCGCCTGGCATGATCGGCATCGATCCCATGATTGCGAAATCTCCGCATCCGCTCAGCCAGATCAGGATCATCTGTAGTAATCATGCCGCCCTCACCTGTGGTAATGTGTTTTACGGGATGGAAGCTGAAGACCGTAAGATCGGCAAGCATTCCCACATTTTTGTTTTTGTACTGCGCTCCCAGTGCATGGCATGCATCCGCTATCAAAACAAGGTCATGTTTCTTGGTGATGGACCTGAGCACATCATAGTCACACGGCTGCCCGGCATAGTCCACGGCAATGATGGCCCTGGTCCGCGAAGTTATTTTTTCTTCCACCTGCTGTGGATCAATGAGCAGGGTATCGGGGTCAACATCCGCAAAGATCGGACTCCCTCCTCGAAATACAACTCCATTGGCAGTGGCAACGAAGGTCATGGAGGGCACAATCACCTCATCTTCTGGTCCTATACCAATGGCAAACATGGCAGCGTGGAGGGCCGCGGTTCCACTGGAAACGGCAACAGCATATTTTGTCCCCACGTAATCGGCAAAGGCCTGCTCAAATTTTTCAACCATCGGGCCTGTTGTTAGCCAGTCAGAACGGAGGACCGCAATAACAGCTTTAATGTCATCTTCGTCGATCCATTGGCGTGCATATGGGATATATCGAATTTTTGGCTCCCCTTCTCTATTAGGTCCAGCAATCTGTACCGATTGCAGACTATGATAGGCTCCCATACACGACATTCCTTAAATCCTCGACGCCAATCCAGTGATCATTCTCCTTGCTGCAATAATAAAAACCATCCGGCAGTTTTTTCCCACTCCGGTAGTTGTCTCTCTTCCACCAGGAGAACTGGGGCATGACCACGTATATGCCATTATAGCTCACGGTATTCCTGCCCTCTTCCTCTGTCACCAGAACTTCGTGCAGCTTTTCCCCGGGTCTGATTCCAATCTCTTCTATGGCACAGTTCGGTGCGACAGCTTTCGCCATATCCACGATTCTCATGCTGGGAATTCTGGGTACAAAGATTTCCCCCCCTTGCATATGGGTCAGGGCCAAAACGACCAGATCGACCGCCTGGTCTAAGGTTATCCAGAACCTAGTCATCCGCTGATCGGTTATCGTTATTTTTCCGTTTTCCTTCTGTTCTTTGAACAACGGGATGACACTGCCACGGCTGCCGATGACATTGCCATATCTGACACAGGAAAAACGGGGTTCCCTGCCCCCGGAATAGGCATTGCCCTGTACAAAGAGCTTCTCCGCACAAAGCTTGGTGGCCCCATAGAGATTTACCGGGTTTACTGCCTTATCCGTACTGAGGGCCACGACCTTTTTGACGCCTGCGTCAATTGCCGCATCGATTACATTTTGCGCACCATTTATATTGGTCTTTACGGCTTCAATGGGATTGTATTCGCAGGCAGGGACCTGCTTCAGTGCAGCGGCATGAATAATGATATCAACACCATTCATGGCCCGCCGAAGGCGATCTACATCTCTCACATCCCCTATGAAGTATCTCAGTCCCTTTTCGCCAAATTTTTGACGCATCTCAAATTGTTTCAACTCGTCACGGCTGTATATCCTGATCACCCTAGGATGATATTTCTTCAACATCACATGGCAGAAATGTTTCCCGAAAGAGCCTGTTCCACCGGTAAGCAGTATAGTTTGTTTTGCCCAATCTATGTTTGATTTCAACATATTGTCCATTGTATAATTCCAAGTCCACCATACTGAGCAGCAAAACGCATGCCAATAGAATCCAAGTATACTTGACCAATAAATAGTCCATTTTCACGGTAATTATGGCACGTCTCTTGCTGTGTATTTTGTATCATGTTCGTGGCTTCTTGGAAGGACTCGGGGTGGTATGATCCTTTGCATATCTGATACAAGAGAACACGCTGTCAGCAAATGTAAACAGATTATTAATGATCTGAAAATTGAAATAGATAGTTGACAGTACAAGTTCACTCCATGATATCAATTGTAGAAGTTAAAATTTTCTCTATAGAACTTATTTCAATTAAAGTTTGATGACTCTTCAGCTCTATACCGTCTTTCACCTTAACATTGCATATTCGTCGATTGAGAAAGAACAGCGGCCTGAGGTTATCCGCCGTTGTTACTGGCCGTTGTTAAGGCTGGCTGGCGAATACAATTTGCCACTCGGCATTGAGGCGACCGCCTATACTTTAGAATCAGTCGCAGACATTGATTCCGAGTGGATAGCTGAACTACGTTGGCTGACAAGCAAAGGGATCTGTGAGTTCGTCGGAAGCGGTTACAGTCAGGTTATCGGACCGCTGGTTCCGGCAGAGGTCAATGCGGCCGATCTCCGTCTGGGGAATCAAGCCTACGAGCAGTTGCTTGGTTTTCGACCCGATATCGCGCTTGTTAATGAGCAGGCCTATTCAGCCGGACTGCTGCAGCATTACCTAGATGCAGGTTATCGGGCCATCGCCATAGAGTGGGACAATCCTTACCGATGCCATCCAGAATGGGACCCAGAATGGCGCTACCTGCCTCAGATCGCATGCGGCCAACACGGTGAGGAAATCTCAGTTATCTGGAATAATGCCATCGCTTTTCAGAAATTCCAGCGGTATGCACATGGCGAAATAGAGCTGGATGAATATTTGGAATATCTATGCGGGCATCTGTCAGATAAACCACGCTCTTTTTCTCTATATGGTAATGATGTGGAAATCTTTAACTTTCGGCCTAGTCGCTTTGAGACAGAAGCGGTTCTTCAGGAAGATGAGTGGCAGCGCATCAGGCAACTCTTTAAAACCTTGCTGGCTGATGGACGTTTCCAGTTTATTTGTCCCAGCCAGGTCTTAGAGTTGATGTGGGCGTCGGGTGCCGGCAACCGATTGCATCCGGAGTCTCCTGAGCAGCCCATTCCGGTCAAGAAGCAGGGCAAGTACAATATCACCCGCTGGGCGATTACGGGGCATGATGACTTGGGTATCAACACAGCGTGCTGGCGTATATATGAATCCCTAAAAACTGACCTTACTTCAAATGATGATGACTGGCGGGAGCTGTGCTACCTTTGGAGCAGTGACTTCCGGACACACATTACTGAGAAACGATGGAAGGCATATAAGGACAGATTGCTGACATTTGAAAAGAAGGTTGGGGCTGACAGATTTCGGTCACGATTGATAAGTATAACCGGATCGCAGCAAAATGATTTATTACCTGACTTACCGGCCGGTATGCATGTTGCACGAAATAGATATTACCTTACTGTTGAAACGGATGCGATTAATATCCGTCTGAACTGCCGGCGCGGGCTGGCAATTGATGCCCTGTGGTTCAAAGATATTTCGGAACACTGGCTGTGTGGAACAATGCACCACGGTTATTATGACGATATTAACTGGGGTGCCGATTATTATACAGGTCATCTGGTATTGGAATCGCCAGGCCATCGGAAGATTACCGATCTTGAGCCTGCCGAAGATATATCAGTTGCCTATGAACATGATTCTGAATCGATCAGGGTTCAGGGAAAAATCCAACTGGATTGCGGAGATCTGTATAAATCCTTTCATATTCACAGACGCAAAGGCCAATCTTTTATTGACATTAATTATCAATTGGACTGGTCAAAGCCCATGGTCGGTTCCCTTCGTCTCGGCTATATTACGATAAACCCCGAAGCCTTCTCTCAGCAAAACCTGTTTTACGCTACCCATAATGGCGGACATGAGCTTGAATATTTTAAAATAACCGAACCGATCAATCACGGAGAAGCAGTATCGTTTCTAATATCGGCAAAACATGTGCTCGGCTGCACCAGTTCCGTCATAAAACTGGGCGATCACAGACATCATATCAATGTTATTGTCGATAAATCAGCAAGCAATCAGGCAGGGATGATACACTACCAAAAGATCGGCGATTCTTACATTTGTCGTCTGATCTGGTCTGCCCGGGAGATGGACGATACATCCAGGACAACGGATGAGGCTGTTGACCCGCTTCGGTGTTCGTTGCGAGTGTATGCTCACACTCACACACAGCTTTGTGAGAAGGTGTGAGAATGTGGGAAAGGTGTAAGAAACAATTGAGGTGTGAATAAATATGTTGGATAAGCTTTAACCAGCCTGAAAACAGAAAACTGGAATTTAAAAGGGAATTCCCTGCCAGATCGAATTTATTAAAGACAATTGTGGCTTTTGCCAATGGAGCAGCCGGTTCAGGAAAAAAGTTATTTATAAAGCGATGTAGGAACTGAAGATTGGCCTCTTATGGGAAAAATGGCAACAAAATGTACCATCTACTTGAAGTAATGCTCAATGATATGGAAGCAGCTCCGAAGCTGTATCAGCCAACACAATTCTGGAAATATGGCGTGCAGAAAGTACTTGATGATATTCGTTGCCATGGTGTCAAACGATTTCGTGCTTTAAGTAGCGCTCTCGGCTTTTTTGTCCCAACATATGCTTTCCCTATCTTTTGCCAACAGTCTGAAGTTTGTCTGCAGATTGAAAGGATATTAGCCGAAAATACCGTACCACGCTGGCAACTTTCGCTTAATCAGTTTCTTTCCGGCAAGCTGCATGCATTTAATGACTATCGTGTATATCTGGCTACTTTGCAGGACAGCTATCCCTATCTGGATCGCGTCAGTGAAAGTAATGTGGGAGAACCTGTCGAGCAGTTCACCTTTGGGGGACAACGCTTTAGCCGCTCTTTTCTCAACTATCTCCTGGGATTAAATTTTTTGAAAATGTGCTGCGATCTTTCGCAGGTTAATACAGTGCTTGAAATTGGTGGTGGATATGGCACTCTTGGTGAAATCTTGCTAGGCGATACACGCAATCACTGTTTTTACGTTGACATTGACATTCCTCCAACCAGTTTTGTTTCCACATATTATCTTAAGCAGGTGATAGGCAAACCCTATGTCGGAGATTATTGTTCTTTAAAAGAGAAGTCTATTTTCGATATTTCTGCTTTGTCAGCCAAGTATAAAGCAGTCGTTTTATGTCCATGGCAATTGCCCAAAATCGAAGGCACCGTTGACCTATTCGTAAATTTTATTTCATTTCAGGAGATGGAGCCGGAAGTGGTCCGGAATTATCTCTATCATGTAGACCGCCTTCGTGCCAGATATATACTGATGCGCAACCTTCGGGAAGGGAAATCAAAAGCGAAAGAACCAGGAGAGCCAGGGGTGCTGGAGCCGATAACGGGGAAGGATTACGACCTGTTTTTGCCGAATTATCAGCTTGTTGCTACCAACACGGTGCCCTTTGGATACAAAACGGTCGACAATTTCCATTCCGAGTTGAGAGTCTATCAAAGAAAGAATTCTATCTAAGCTGTTCGACATATTTCCTCCATTCCTGAGGATCTACCCTATCTAATAAATTCAAGTGTTTTCATCGCTCCTTGATTCAGTTGAAGAAGGAATCCCGTATGGAAGGATGCATAATTTTCCTCAAGTTTTTGGCCTTTATGCCGATATTAACTATGAAAATAAAAATCCAGGACCGGAAAGGGGGATAGAAAAATTAATAGGTCCGAAAACACAGAATAAACAAAGGGCAAGGACGCCCGAAACAAAACCAAATTTCAAGGAGGAATAAAATCATGGCAATGGTAATCAACACAAACATCGGGGCACTTAACGCGCAGAGAAACCTGGAAAAGACCCAGAATCTGCTGGACAGATCCTTGCAGAGGCTCTCATCCGGCCTGCGCATCAACAGCGCCAAGGATGACGCTGCAGGGCTTGCGATCTCTGACAGGATGACCTCACAGATCCGCGGCCTGAACCAGGCGGTCAGGAACGCCAATGACGGCATCTCTCTGGCCCAGACGGCTGAAGGGGCAATGCAGGAAGTAACCAATAACTTACAACGTATTCGGGAGCTGGCAGTGCAGGCTTCCAGTGACTCTAACTCCGCTGAAGACAGGCAATCACTGAATGCTGAAGTAACTCAGCTGGTCGCAGAAATCAACCGTGTCGCCACGACCACGACTTTCAACGGGACCGTCCTGCTGGATGGCACATTCGGAAGTAAAAGCATTCAGGTAGGAGCCAATCAGAACGAAACAATTAGTATCTCAATAAGCAGCGCCAAGGCTGATTCCCTGGGCGTAGGATCATCTTCGAGTTATAGTACAAGTATAGCTGGTACTGCGACAACGGGAGCCCTTTCCGTAGGTGATCTTACAATCAACGGCTATCAAGTTGGCGCAACAACGTCCGACGGTGTCTCTTATGCGTCTGGCAGTGCCAGCGCAATCGCTATTGCCAACGCAATCAATGCGGTTACCGGAGATACAGGGGTTACTGCTACGGTAAGTGCAGCTTCAGTTGCAGGAACAGCGGTAACTTCAGGGAACGCTGCTATTAATGCTGGTGATGTATTAATCAATGGAGTGGATATCGGAGCGATTGCGGCGGCTGCGGATAGCGGGAGTGTGGATCGTGGTGCCGATGTCGCGGCTGCCATCAATGCAGTTACCGGCCAAACCGGTGTTACCGCAACCTTTAACACCAGTACCGGCGCGGTAACTTTGACTTCTGCCGATGGTCGCAATATTACCGTTACAACAGCCTCTGGTGTGACTGCTGCTCGAACCGGTCTTGGAACAGGCGATGCAGACGGCGATGTAACTACCACCCATTCATCAGTTAATTTATCTTCCTCTTCTTCAAGCGGCATAACTATTGGTGGTGATCATGAGGCCTATGCTGGGTTAACAGGTGGCTATACAGCCGCTACCGCAACAGCTGGTGCCGGTGTCTCCTCGCTTGATATTACCACCGCTGCTGGAGCAGCAAGCGCCATAACAATAGTCGACGCGGCTCTTGCCACCATAGATTCTGCCCGGGGTGATCTGGGCGCCATACAGAACCGTTTCGAGTCGACCATTGCCAACCTGCAGAGCGTCGCTGAAAACGTTTCCGCCGCTCGTTCCCGTATCATGGATGCAGACTTTGCAGCTGAAACGGCTGAGCTGACCAAGGCCCAGATCCTGCAGCAGGCCGGTGTCGCCATGCTGGCCCAGGCCAACATGCTGCCGCAGACTGTGCTGACTCTGCTTCAGTAATGAAGAAGGCTGAAGGCTGGAAGGAAGCTGAAGGCATAAACATCTAGCAGAAAGGCCTCGGAAATTCTTCCGGGGCCTTTTTCATTTGTTGGTTTAGAGATGATAGTTCCAACTTTGCTTTTTTTGGGGGGGGGGTAGATGAGAGAATATTTTTCACCCTTATGCCTCAGGTTCTGGGCGGTTGGGCAAGCTCATATTTTTCTTTCACTATTTTATATGCCTCGCGGGCAGCCTCGAGTTGACCATTTTCCAGGTAGCAATCTCCTATTTTTTTCAATAGGTTGATATTTTCGGGTATAGCTATAAATCCCTGTTCATAGGCGGCAATAGCATCGTTAATTTCGCCTGTCTGGAGTAAATGGTCACCCATATTTTCCCATAATATGGCGTATGATCTGTCTAACTCCACAGCCTTGTTGAGGTGGGTAATCCCATTGGTAAAATCCTGCATGGCAAAGAAAAGTTCAGCCGCTGTTGCATACAGATCAGGGTTGTCCGGAGTGAATTTAAGGGCGGCTTGCATACTTTTCAGGGCTCCATCCAGGTCCCCTTTTTTGAGAAGAAGTTCTCCATAGTGGCGATGAAATCCGGCAATTTGGTCATCCGTAATGCAAGGGGCGAGGTTTTTGTTCTCTTCTAACCCTTTATGCCAGACAGTCAGGATAGTTTCAACGTCATTGATTGTGCCCGATTCCAATGCAGATTTGATTCTAGTTAAATCACTTTCTGCCAAATAAATAATTTCCTGCTTAATCTTGGGGTGATTGCTGCAGTAACGGATTCCTTTAAAGAGCATTTTTCTGGACAGGTTCGAGTAAATCTTATCTTCCTGTATGCCTGCAAGATCAAAATAGATGCCACCAAGTCCCCGGCGGAATTCCAGCACACGTTTTGACATTGCCGTATCAGCCTCTTGGGCTTTTTGAAAATATCCTTCACTCTCTTCAAATTTTGATTGCCTGGCTGCAATAGCTCCACTGTAAAAGAGGACTTCGGCAGAGTCAGGGTTTAGAGCAAGAAGCTTTTCCAGCACAGGCTGGGCCAAAACAAGATTGCCTGTCTCAAAATAAAACTGAGCCAATTCGAAAAGGTTCTGTTCCATGTTCTTTTTTTGCTCAATTTTCTTAAGAATTATTTTCTCTTTCCTGTGGAAATTAATTATGTGCAATAGTCTATGCTGAAACATTGCCAGGATGTTTTTGCGAGCCTTATTAAGAGAGAGAAGACGTTCAAGGTTTTTAGTAAAACTGAGCATGAAATTTTCAGGTTGCTTGGCAAGGATAGTTATTTCATGAAGGCTGCATTCACTTTTTTTGACGTCTTCCATGGTGCCCTCTCCAAGAATCTGCCATATGTATAAATGCTTTCTATTATCCATTTTTTTTTCAAGGGATTCAGCATTACTAATTTTATTTTGTAACAGTATCGGGAGATCTGAAACAGATCTGGCTGCTCCGTTATTATTCTCGCTTCTAATATAATGCAGAATACTATGGATTAGCTTGTCATATTTATTGACTGTTTTGGACAGGGACTTTGTGTCATTTAAGGCTTTGTTGAGTCCGCTGAGGAGTTTTTTAGTATTGGAGAGGTTAGAGTCCTGGAGGGCGGTATGTAAGCGGCTGGGAAACTCGATAGTCTCAGAGCAGTAACGATCAATAACCTCTTGCAGGGGAAGAACTTCTGTGCCGGCTATATGGGCTCCTCCTTCCGTGGCATTGATGTAATGGGGGCCGGGGTTGCTTGCCATGATATGTTCAAGGTGATTTCTCATACTGAGAAATCCCCGGGTTGAAGGCACTTTTCCACCGCTGACTCCATCTAACCATACGGTATTTTGGTTTGTTACGCCTAACTCTTTTTTTATCTGATCAGGATCACTTAGAACAACTCCTGCTGCGTGATCCCTGTATTCGGGGAAAGCCAGATCTTGACCAATATAAATAATGGGCGAGCAGCCCATCATAATGGCAGCGGTTAAATTTAAATGAGCACAGGTGCTGGCTCCTGATGTCAGAATTTTTCCTTCCAGCATGGAATTGATCCAACTTTCTATGCTTTTCGTAGAAAATGTCCAGAAGATATTTGAGGCAGGAAAAATTTTATGGACCTCCGGAGTAACATAAGGGGCGGCAATTAATGATACATCTTTTATTTGATCAGCAGAATCGGCAATTTTTTCATAAGTTAATTTTTGGGGATCAATGGAAGTGATAAAATGCGGAGAAACCCCCTGAGCCAATAACGCGGGCAAAACTGCATCCACTCCGATTATGATTGCCTTGTCTTTAATCTTCGGCAA
>Ga0180301_10001227_pt1 | contig 20109 bp, 22 predicted proteins | sample GuaBasSediGuay16_FD_121797 | JGI IMG/M metagenome (GOLD analysis project Ga0180301, IMG submission 121797) | Subseafloor sediment microbial communities from Guaymas Basin, Gulf of California, Mexico - Guay16, Core 4569-2, 12-15 cm | ecosystem: Environmental > Aquatic > Marine > Hydrothermal...
GCTTAGCGAGTAGTAGCCAAGAGCTAGCCTCTCAACCACGAGTGGCAGGAGCTCGGAGCGCTTGACAGCTATTACGCCCTCCCCTATGAGGACGTCATCACTAACTTTGACCAGCTCCCCTTCTTCTACCTCCTCATCCCGTTCGAAGAATATCAGCAGGTAAACTACGGGGGGCTTGAGCCCCTCTTCTACCGCAAGAGCCTCTAAGAGGCGTATCAGTTCCTCAAGCCCCTTTGGGGGTAGCGGGCTCCGCCCCCTTACCTCCAGCGCCGCCCACCCCCCAGCCGCGGCTAAACCATGCCGCGGCTAGATGTTAAACCTTCGCATTACCTAGTCCCTGGCTATCACCTCAAGCATAGGCGTCTTCTCACCCGCCTTGGCGAGCAACCAGAATGGGCTGTCCCTAGTTATCGCGTACTTCACCCCATGACTGGACCTGGAGATCCTGCGCACGAGCCCCCTAGCCCTCATCTGCTCTATGACCTCCTTAATCAGCGTTAACACCACTGGGTGGGTAGGGAGCCCAGCCATCACAGCTATCTTCTTCGCGTTAAACGTCAGCATCGTGCCCTTAGTCGACCTTATCATCTTGGCTAGTGCTGCCACCACCATGCGCTGTAAGCCCTCATAGTCCTGGTAGACGTCTGGATTAAAACGCCTGCTACCCATGATTGAGGGGGCGGCACGGCTGAATAAGGGCGAAACAATCATGAGTCCCTGCTAAAACGATGGTAGCCCACTTGTATTACGACTAGCTTATACGGCTCTCCTCTCGCCGCGGTAGGAGGAGAAAGTTTAAAAGCTTTTCTGTCAAGAGGAGGCGATCATGGATATGAGGGAGACGACGTACATAACTGATACCACCCCCATAGTCACGGGGACGCTAAAGGAGGCGTTGGCAGCTGGCAGAATAGCTGGCAGGCTAGTTATACACAGCTCGATAGTATCCTACTTCGAGAGACTGGCGAGAGAGGGTAGCAACAGGGGCCTAGTAGGCTTGAGAGAGCTGAAGCGCATCAGGGAGGTGGCTGACTCGAACAGCGATAAGCTGTACATAGAATACGTCAGGGATCTCCCCGAGGGCTATAGGTGGACCAGGGATTCAAGCCCTGACGAGCTAGTGCGTGAACTCGCGGTAGACCTAGGCGCGGTGCTCATCACATCTGACCCCATTAACGCCGAGGCTGCGCGGAGCATAGGTCTCGAAGTCCTCTACCTGGAGCCGCCACGTAGCGACGGCTTCGTGTTAGAACGCTTCTTCTCCAATGACACGATGTCGATCCACCTGAAGGAGGGAGTTAAGCCCTACGCCAAGGTGGGGAAGCCCGGGAAGTGGCGCTTCGTGACGCTTAGAGACGAGCCGATGAGGAGGGAGGAGCTTGAGGACATAGTCAGGGAGATAGTGGAGTACGCTAGGTCTAACCACGGGGCATTCATAGAGTGTGAGAGGCCTGGCTCGATGATACTCCAAGTAAAGAACTACAGGATAGTCATCACGAGGCCCCCATTCTCCGATGGTCTCGAGGTGACCGCAGTGAGGCCTCTAGTCAAGCTCAGCCTCGAGGACTATAGGTTACCTCCAAAGCTCCTGCGCCGGCTGGAGAAGCAGGCTGAGGGCATACTGATAGCTGGCGCCCCGGGAATGGGGAAGACTACATTCGCTCAAGCGCTGGCCGAGTACTACTACAGGAAGGGCAAGGTAGTTAAGACGATAGAGTCGCCCAGGGACATGCAGCTACCCGACGAGATAACTCAGTACTCCAAGAGTTACGCCACGTCTGAAGAGCTACACGACGTGCTGCTGCTATCCAGGCCTGACTACACATTCTTTGACGAGATGAGGGATACGAAGGATTTCGAGCTCTATGCAGACCTCAGGCTGGCGGGCGTCGGCATGGTGGGGGTTGTTCACGCTACGAGCCCAATAGACGCGATACAGCGCTTCGTGGGTCGTGTAGAGCTGGGCATGATTCCCTCCATAGTCGACACCGTGATATTCATCGAGAATGGAGAGGTGAAGAAGGTCTACGAGCTGGCGACCGTCGTCAAGGTGCCGCACGGCCTTAGGGAGGCTGAGCTGGCGAGGCCCGTAGTCGTCGTTAGGGACTTCCTGACAGGCGAGCCTGAGTATGAGCTCTACGTCTTCGGCGATAGGACGTTCGTGGTCCCTGTGAAGAAGCGGGAGAGCGCGAGGGAGGAGCGGATAAAGACCTCGATAGCTAAGGCCTTGAGAAAGTACCTCCCGGATGACGAAGTAGAGATACAGGTAGTTGAGGAGGGCAGGGTAATAGTGCTGGTGAGCGAGGAGTACTACAACTACATGGTGGGCAAGCCGCGTAGGAAGTTGGAGCGCATAGCCAGAAGGCTGGGAGTTGAAGTAGAGCTTAGGCCTAAGCTCTAGCTACTCCCCCCATCTATCAGGTAGTTCATGTACGTTATACAGTGCTCTGTGAAGTAAGGTGTAGGCCCCAGGCTCACCCACTTCACGCCCAGCGACTTGAGCCACCCCTCCGTTGTAGGATCAACTCCTTTGTGATCACCCAGGATCATCGCCAGCCTCTCCCCCAGCTCCAGCGACGCCACGTCTATGCCCCGCTCATGGAGGTAGACGACGCAGCTCACCCCCAAGTGCTCCAGGAGCCCTAATACCACCTCCTTAAAGCCGATCCTCCTGACCGCAGCGCCCCCAACAGTCTCCCCCCTGAGAAGCTTCTGGATGAGAAGGCCTACTTCCGCCTCGCTAAGGGGCATGCGCTCAAGCTCCCAGCCCCTGAGCTCTATGGTCACGGGGGGCTTTGGAGGGCCCTCCAGTACTGCACAGAATAGCACGTCTTTCCGCACCCCGCTCCTGAGGGATAGGGCTGCAATCATGGCGCGCGCTACTACGTCCATCCTGCCAGCTGACGCCAGCCCGGTAATGCTGAAGTCGGGGCTCGTGATGGCTGTTGAGGCCTTGACGAGGAATATCCTCCTAGCCCTATGCGAGGCCCAGCCTGGAGGCCTTAAGAAGGTACTCAAGGCCTGAGTGGCACCTTCTTCTTCCTCTCCTCCTCGGGCCTTATCTTAAGTATACCGCGGAATATCGCACACCTTATGCAGAGGTACTTCGTCACCTCGTACGTGGGTATTATAGCACCCTTACTGCGCAGCTCTCTAGCCAGCTGAGGGTCTATCGGCGCGTACCTCTTAGTAATCTTAACAGCCTTAGACCTGGGCAGGAGGGCGCCACACTCATCACACTGCACCATCGCCTCCTTGCCCTTGCCGCCCTTATGCCGACCCCTGCTCTTCCTCTTCTTAGGCATGGTCCTTCATCCCTCCATATGGCGGGAGTATTTAAGGCACGCGCCGAGCCCCCAGCTGGCTGGCGGAAGGTTCTTTAATGCGCACCTAGTGGTCACGTGTCAAGGTGGCGCGTATGGCGTATGTGCCAAAGCTGCTGATGGTAGGTAGGTGCGTGCGCTGTGGTAAGAGGCTCTATCGAGGGGACACCATGTACAAGTGCCCTAGGTGCGACGTGCTGTACTGCCCTATATGCCACAAGAAGATACGAGGTAAGTGCGCGATATGCCTCACTGAGCTTGAAGAGATCTGAGCCTCATAAGTTTAGCAGTGTACTCAGCCACTGGACACACCCTATTACATACTCCACAGTGTGCACAGCGCTGAAGCTCCACCAGCGGGACGCCCCCCTCGAGCCTCAGTGCCTCCTCGGGACACCAGAGCTCGCACGACCCGCAGCCTATACAGAATGCCGCCCTCACCACCGACTTGAGGAGGGCTTCAGCCTCGAGCTTACCCCTGAGCTCCACTTCAACCCCATTCTCTACGCTCCTGATATGTACTCGCGCCCCACCGACCTCGAGACTCTTATCATCGAGCACTAGGACCTCTGCGAGCGCTGTGAGTGTATTTGCTATGGAGCGGGCGTCCATGGGGTGGAGAGGGGCTTCAACGCGCACAGCTACGCCGCCAGCACGCTCCCAGACCTTAACCCTAACCCCCCTTTCTAACGCGCTAAGCGCAGCCTCCTGCTCGCGGAGGAGCCGCCTTACATCGCCTGGTGGTATGAGCCATCTCCACAGGGCCAGAGTTAGCCACTCACTCGGTAACGAGCGAGCCTTGGCGTAGGACTCCAGGTACTCCTCCCACCTAGACCACAGGTCCGGGTGGATGGCTTTGACAGCCTCCATTTCCCCCACCTCCATGGCTGGGCACAGCCAGCAACCAAGCCTGTCAAAGCCTAGGTAGTAGAGGGGGTTGGGTGTGAGCCTCTCTCGAAGTATGTATAGCCAGACTTCAAGAGCTGTCCACGAGGCGATGGGCGCCGCGACCACGACGTTAGGCAGCCACCTGTTCCTGTAGACTCGAGGGCTCAGAGCTCGAGATGCCGACTCCAGCCTCCGCTGACCCACTATGCTGAGGGCCCCGCCCTTGAAGCGCTCCTGGATTGTCTTCGCTATGGGCACCAGCTTAACAACCTTACAGCACCACCTGTAATCACGCGCTGGCGGTCCCATAGTGCGCAGAGAGCTCCAGAAGGCGAGCCCTGCATCAGCGACTATCAGCTCAACTCCCTCCCTCTTAGCGAATTGCTTGACGTAACTCAGGGTCTCTGGTAGCTCCAGCCCTGTATCATTGAACAATATAGCGACCTTCCCCAGCGCCTTCTTAGCTATGTGATAAGTGACTAGGCTGTCCTTGCCCCCACTGAAGGAAACCACTGGCGGCAGGCCATGCTTTTCATGGACTCTCCTGAGGAACTCTATAGCCTCTTGCTCGAGGAGGCTAAGCCTGGCTTCATTGGCTTTAACGACCTCAGCCCAGCTCGGGTCCTTACTCCCCCACCTGTAGCGCTTAGCCCTCCAGCACTTTAAGACCCTTATCCTCCCTCCCCTGATGAGCATCCCCACGCCCTCGTAGCCGGTGGTGGTCCCCAGAGCTATGTAGCGGCGCGAGCCCTTCGGCGGCAGGTTCGCCTCCACAACTTTATCCCTATGTATCTCGTAGTTCCTAGCCAGAGAGGGCAGGTTAACTACCGCGTAAAAGCCTTCCCTCCTCCTTAAGATTTCCGAGACACCAGCGTAGAGGGGTTTGAACCTCCACCTGCCAGTGCTGAGGTCATAGTAGCGATGACCTATTACGTAGCCGTCCACTACTACCTCGTCAGCAGCATCGGGGTATGGGATCTTGTTGAGCAATACCACCTTGCGCTTAGGGTAGAGCCCTCTCACCCCCGTCTCCTCCTCTATTAATTCCCAAAGCTGCCTATACTCGACGCCGAAGGCAGGCCTCGCATCGGCCGGAGGCGTCAGCCTGAGGGGCCTCCCTTCACCCCCGCAGATCCCACAGTGCCTAGTGAGCAGCGGGAGATTACACTGCTCACACCAGTATAACTTAGCGCTAACACGCTCCAGCACCCTGAACTTCCTGGTACCCACACTCCTCGCCATCCACTAGCTACTTACCGGCAACCACGGGTAAATAAGCGTGGTAGTGGGCTGACCACCCGATCCAGTGCCACAGAGGTGAGCCGGAGGTGATCACTTCGAGTCCCGCCTGCAGCTTTGTCGACAGCTGTGTTGCCTCGGCTGGCAGGGAGAGTCTATTTCAGGCATCAGAGCTCAAGGGCCTCCGCTCATAGGGCTTACCTCGCCCGCGCGAAACCCTCATCATCCTAATTAGTCGAGACTCCCTGCCTGTTGATGAATACAGCTTCGCTTATATCCCTTTACCGCAGATACCGTACCTACATGTGAGAGAAGCGGTCCGGCGAGTAGTGAAGAGCCTGTCACTGCTGCCCAAGCTTCCCGAGGTAGCCTGCTACCTCATCCTGTGTTAGTAGCCTGAACACCTGGTCCTTCACGCTCACCACTGCTAATTCGACCTTAGCTGGCGTCAACCCTCCCTCGATCACCCTATCCAGCGCTCTCAGGGCCAGTAGAATGGCCTCCTCGAGCCCCATATCCTCCCTATAGGCCTGCTCAAAGAACTCTAGGATCGTCTGGGCATTAGCGCCTATCGCCTCAGCCTTATAACTCATGTAACTGCCGCCGGGGTCGGTCATTATCAGGTGGGGCCCCCGCCTGTCGACGCCGCCTATCAGGAAGGATACGCCGAAGGGCCTAACGCCACCGTGCTGAGTGTAAACCTGCTTTATGTCACATATTCTCTTAGCCAGCAGCTCAACCGGAATCCTCTCACCGTAGGTCAGCCTGTATATCTGAGCGTAGACCCTCGCGTCGTCTATAAGCACCCTGGCATCGCCGAAGAGGCCTGAGAATGCCAGCCCCACGTGGTCATCTATCTTCTTGATCTTCTCCGCGCTCTCGGCTAGCCTTGAGGGCTGCCTCTTCTCAGCTGCTAGCACGACGCCCTCCGGCGTCTTTATCCCAAGCGTGGTTGACCCCTTCTTGACCGCCTCGTGAGCGTACTCTACTTGGAATAGGCGGCCATCTGGCGAGAACAGTATAACCGCGCGGTCGTAGCCAACTCCAGGTGGAGTGAACATCCAACACCCCCACTTACCCCAGGGGCGTACAGTTTAAAGCTTTAACCTCCCGCTCCTCCCATACTCCCATACCCAACCCCTGTGCAAGGCTCTCAACTCTCGGAAAGCCCATGTTACGTATCGCCCATCTCCCCTTCTGGGCCGCCCTCTTGTGTGCCTTCCTCACGCTTCTGCGCACTCTGTGGCGCTCTCCACCCCCTATTCTGTGTACCCGCCTCCTCACCAGTTTTCAGGCTCTCAGCTATCCTTAGCGCCCGCCTCAGGGTGCCCGTTACCTTAACGATCCTCAAGACTGGCTTTGGATAGGCAGCTAAAGCTGCTCTTAGTAGGGAAAGCCCCTCCCTCTCAACCCTCACTACGGCGACACGCCTCCCAGCGTCGATGCGCACTATGGTTGGCCTAACTCTAGCTAATCCCGCTACTCCCAAGAACTCAACCACAACCTCTACAATACGTGTAGCTAAGTCACCTGGTTCCTCGATGACCGCTACAATGTACCTAGCGCCGCCCAAGCCAACCACCGGCCCATGCCACTACTCCTCACCTAGCTCCTCATCCTTGCCCAGCACCCTGACTCCCCTGACCGGCACTATGCCAGCCAGCTTATCCCTGTTCTCCCTTACGAGGCTGAGAGGGTTAGTTGATACAGCATCAAGAGCCTCCTCATGATTGAGGCCTAGCACGTGCAGCAGAGCTGCCATGGAGCGAGGGTCGCGCAGAGTGCGTGAACTACTGGCACCAGAAGAGAATACCACATAGCCCGCCAAGCCCTTCCTCTTCAATAGCTCTACGAATCTCGCGTACTCGGCCATTACCTCTGCCCTCCTCCTAAGCTCCTCATCATGTAGGGGGGCTAGCAGGAGCTCAACCCTCTTCTCTAAAGTTCTTATGTACATGAGGTCACCCCTCATCAGCTCAGCGCCGGGAATTAGTGTCACCACGTCTATCCTTGAATCCCTGCAGGCGAAAGCCGTAAGCCTCCTCCCCACTGAGTAGGCTGAGATCACCTCAAACCTCCTCCTCCACCTCCTCAATAACGCCTTAACTTGCCCCTCACGGAGTGGGGTATCTATGACCAGCCTAGTTACCACGTCGACTCCCTCCTCCTCCCCCAGCTTCCTCACATCAGACAATAGTTCCAAGACGCGGTGAGGCGAGTGGAGCAGCCGGCTGACCCTGACGGCAGCGCCCACGCCGCTGAAGCCTAGTTCACGCGCTCTGCTCAGAGCCCCGCCCGCCAAAGCCTCTAAAGCGATTAACAGGTCGTAGAAACGGCGCGTCACTTCAAGATCTCCTTAACTCCCCCTGATTTAAGCGCTGCACAGGCCTTAGGCATCAACTTGACCTTCACGCGCACGACGTCATCGCCCTCATACAGTTTAACGCGGCCCAGGAAGGCCATCTGCTTATCAACGCGCAAGTACAGGTTGCCAGAGCGATCCAGCCGCGCGTGAATGCTTGAGTCCAAGGCTGAGATGTCGGCTGCCCCCATGGCCCTGAGAATCTCCAGCAGTGCGAGGCTCGCGTGACTGCGGTTCATAACCTTCAGCCTTACCACGGCTATGGGATTCCCGTAATGCCCTTGTAGGAGCTCGACGTGAAACCTGGCTTCATAGGCTTTCCTGAGCTCCTGAGGCAGCAGGTTAAGAATCGCCCTCTTAACTTTCTCTAGGTTCTCCGTAGCGTGGCAGAACGCCTCAAATTCCATTGAGCTGGCCAGGCTAGCCCTCATGCCTGATCTTCTCTAACACCTTCTTTACCTTCTCACCGTATTTGATCTTCCTCCTAATTCCGCACACCCAGTTCCTCTCCGGATCGCTCTTCACGCAGGGGTGGTGGGGGTCGACCATCACTACCTCATACCACTTGTACATGCCGTCCTCGCCGACCCAGTACGAGCCCAGTACTACGAGGTTAGGATACTTCCTGGCAGCTCTCTCTTCAGCTATTAGCTGTGCGCTCTTATGAGGCGCATAGCCCAGAACGCCCATCCTCTTAGGCCTCCTCCCTGAGCGCGGCCTAGGTCTGTTTAGGCCACCCTTCCTGACCCTGACTCTCACCACTACGAAGCCCGGCTTTGCCTTGTAGCCGAGGGCCCTAGCCCTATTAATCCTGGTAGGCTTCTCAACCCTGACTATCGTGGGCTGCCTTCTCCACTCCATGATTCTCTTCCTGTAAACCTCGGCTAGCGGCCCATCTCTGGGCCTCTTCCATAGCTGAGCCACGTATTTATAGTACCCCATGGCCCTGGTTAGGCAGCGGCAGCGCTCTTAAAGCTTGCGGATCTCCTCAAGTATCTTAGCCGCGAGCGCCTTAGCCGCCCTGAGCCGCGCCTCCCTAGTCTGAGCCCCTATGTGGGGTGTGGCGATCACCCTCGGGTGCCTTATCAGCCTCCACTCCCACTCCTCCCGCGGCGGCTCATTATAGTGGACATCAATTGCTGCGCCCTCCAGAGCGCCCTCTTCAAGAGCTTCTAGAAGGGCCTGCCCCTCCACAACCCACGCCCTGGAAGTGTTAACGAGGTAAGCGCCTCTTGGCAATTCGCGGATGGAGTACCTGTTTAGTAGGTGATGTGTCTCCCTGTTGTAGGGCACATGAAGAGTCACCAGCTCGCTTCTTCTCAGGAGATCTTCTAAGCTCTCAGCGGGCTCTACGCCATATTTGCTCGAGAACTCAAGCAGAAGCCTCTTATTCCTCCTGTAACCGATGACTCGGGCTCCTAGCGCCTTCAGCTTACGCGCCACTAAGCTCCCCACAGCCCCCAGTCCCACGACTCCTACACGCATTCCCTCAAGTTCACGTCCCACGAGCTTGTGTTTCTCCCACTCACCAGCCTTGAGGGACTCCACCGCTCTGGGCACCATCCTCAAGAGGGAGAGTATGAGGCATATGGTGAGCTCAGCCACAGCGTTCGCCACTGCTTCGGGTACGTTGATCACTTTAATGCCGAGGGCTTCGGCAGCCTCCACATCTATGTTATCAAGCCCTGACCCAGCCCGCGCCACTAGCTTCAGCCTTCGGCCAGCCTCGAGGACCTCTGCTGTGACTCTTGTAGAACTCCTCACCACAAGAACATCGTAACCTCTTACCAGCTCGCGAAGGACATGTGGGGGAGGGCTCCTTACCTCATGAACCTCCAGCCCCTCCTTCTCCAGCAATTCCCTGAACACGGGGGGCATGGGGTCGCACACCAACACCCTACATCCCATAGCTAGTCCCTCGGCCGCGCTCCACCCCCTCCACGCTACCTTAAAGGTTAATCTTCACCTAAGAGTTTGGCAAGGATCCAGCTTGCCAGCTATCACTCAGCTGCGTTCTCGAGAGCTGAGCAAGCCCTATGGCGCGTGTGATGCGAGGATGCTACGGCCAGTGGGCCAGCATCTCATTGAGCAGTGCTCCGTAATGCCCGGAGAGGCTTAAGTAGGCGAGAAATGTTATGAGCGCACAGCTGAACATTATTACCGCGTAATCCCTCCCGCCGAGCTTTAGCTCGTAGTAGGGCTCGACCTTCCTAACAGCTCCAAAGCCCCTGGCCTCTAGCGCCTCTGCAACCATTAGGCTCCTCCTCAACTCGTATATTATTAGGGGGACTAGCAGGTAGACATAGTTGCGCAGCCTCTTCCTCAGCCCTCCCTTCTCCAGCTCTAGGCCCCGGCTCTTCAGTGCGTCGGCCACCGTCTGCAGGTCCCTAGCTAAGGTCGGCACAAAGCGGAGCGACATTGTGAACATTAGCGTGTAGTCGCGGGGGAGGCCTGAGGCTTCGAGCGCTGTGGCTAACTCGTCTGGAGTCGTAGTGAGGAAGAATATCGAGAAAGCTGTGGCCAAGTCTAGGAACCTCATGGTCATCGCAAGTGAGGTGAAGAGCTTGTGACTCGGCAGCGTGAGGTAGTTTAATGCGAAGATCACTGCGAGCATCAATAGGAGGCCTCTGAGTGATGCAAGCCAGTCCCCAAGGCACCTAGCTGCTCTCAAAATAGCAGCCTCGAGGGCTAGGAGGGCTAGGAGGGTCACGGGATCTGCTAGGATGAGAGATGCCGCACTGAGCGCCACGAGGAGCACAAACTTGGAGCGGGGATCAAGAGCGTGGATTGTCGAGTCCCTCCTCTTGAACCTGAATACGTCCAGTACTCTGCTCACCGAACCACCTCAGTCTCGTCCATCGATGGGCCTCGGGACTCACTAGCCGCCTACACATAAATCTTAGCCAGTCAACTGTGCTAGCGGACAAGCCCGCTGGTGGGGAAGATGAGGGCAGTGGTGATAGCCGGGCCTCGTAAAGTCGCGGTGGTAGAGAGGGGCGTGCCTGAGGTGCGGGAGGGCGAGGCCCTAGTGGCTGTGAAGGCTTGCGGCATCTGCGGATCCGACCTCCTGATATACCGAGGCGTTCATCCCTTCGTGAAGGGAGAGAGGGTTCCTGGCCACGAGTTCTCAGGAGTAGTGGCTGAGGGGGAGAAGAGGGGGGAGAGGGTCGTCGCGGAGCCGTTAATTCCCTGTGGGGGCTGCGACCTGTGTAGGAGGGGTGAGTACAACGTATGTAGGCGACTTATGGTGCTGGGAGTCCACGTGGATGGCGCTATGGCTGAGTATGTTAAGGTCCCCAGCAGCAGGCTCTACAGGCTGCCCAGCGGTGTGAGCTTTGAGGAGGGGGCGCTAGTGGAGCCGCTAGCAGTGGCGGTTCACATAGTAAGGAGAGCTGGTGTAGGGCTTGGGGACTCCGTACTAATACTCGGGGCTGGCCCGATAGGCCTCCTCACCCTCCAAGTGGCCAGGGCTGTGGGTGCTGAGAGGATCTACGTGAGCGATGTGCTGGAGTACAGGTTGAGGATCGCCGAGGAGGTGGGCGCCGACCACGTGATAGATGCATCGAGAGAAGATGTGGCAGGCGAGGTCCTATCCCTCACGGGGGGGCGTGGCGTTGATGTGGTAGTGGAGGCTGCTGGGGCTCGGGGAACTTGGCAGCAGGCGGTGAGGGCAGCTAGACCTCACGGCAGGATAGTGGTCGCAGGCTTCTCCGGTAGCAGCGCTGAGGTGCGCGTATCGGAGGTAGTTGCTAAGGAGCTATACATAATCGGCTCTCGGGTATACTGGCACGATTTCCCGACAGCTCTCAAGTTGCTGGAGAGAAACATAGTGAATGTTAGGAAGCTGATAACTCACAGGTTCCCCCTCGGTGACGCGGCTAGGGCCTTCGAGGTAGCGGATAAGAGGCTCGAGGACGCCTTGAAGGTGATAGTGACGCCATCCTGAGGCTTGACAGGCTTTTAGCCTCATCGCATAGCTTGCCTCCTCAGCAGTCTGACAAGCTCCAAGTAGAGTTCACCAGGCAGGAGGGGGGTGTTAGTCAGCGTGATGCCCCTCTCCCTTAGCATGCATGCTGTACATGGGACCTGCGGCGATAAGAGCCTCACCTCCCTAATAGCCTCCTCATCCGTTAACACCTCGTGCGCTGGCCCCACGCGCACTATCCTCCCTCCCGCCATCAGGGCCACTCGATCGGCCACCTGAGCCGCGAATTCCACATCGTGAGTGACTATGACTATTCCTCTCCCCTCAGCTTTGAGAGCCGCTATCACGCCCCCTATCTTACATTTGTTGAGGAAGTCTTGACCAGCCGTAGGCTCGTCGAGGACTACTATGTCGGGGCCGTAGCCGAGGACCGCGGCTATGGCAAGCCTCTTCCTCTCACCCACGCTGAGGCTGTAGGGAGACCTATGCCTATGCTTCTCCAGGCCCATGAGCTTAAGGACCTGCTCACAGCGTTCGCGCGCCACATCGAGGGGGAGCCCCATGTTCTTCATCGCGAACAGGACCTCCTCCTCCACGCTCTCGGCGAATAACTGGTGATCTGGGTTCTGGAACACTACGCCCACCCGCCTGGCTAGCTGAGCGACGCTAGCCTCGCGCGTATCTATGCCGAATACTAAGACCCTACCCTTCTCAGGCTTGAGGAGTCCGTTGAAGTGCTTTATGAGCGTGGTCTTCCCAGCGCCATTCTCGCCCATTATGGCGAGGACCTCTCCACTCCTGACCGTGAGCGACACGCCCCGCAAGGCTGGGACTCCATCATATGAGAAGTACACGTCCTCCACCACTATCGCCTCCACGCCTCCCACCCGCGGACTAAGCTATCTACGAACTCCTCCGGCGTTAGTGGGGGGCCCTCTAGGGCCAGGCCCCTCGACTTGAGGAGCTTATACGTTATCACAACAGGCGGACACCCCACTAGGCGGCTGACTTGTTCTAACACTTCTCGAGGCTCTCCATCAGCTACGATGCGGCCCTTCTCCATTGCCACGAGGCGTGTGGCGAACCTGAGGGCTAGCTCGAGCCTGTGCTCTACGAGGATCACGAGCACCCCCTTCTCTCGGGCTAGCTCAGCCACTAGGGATAGCACCTCCAGTGCGCTAAGGGGATCCAGGTTAGCGGTGGGCTCATCGAGCACCAGCACCTCCGGCTCCAGAGCCATAACAGATGCTATGGCCACTTTCTGCTGCTGTCCACCGCTAAGCTCGTAGGGCGCCCTGTGCCTGAGCTCCTCGAGACCAAATAATCTTAACACTTCCTCAACTCTCCTCCTGATCTCGGCTCGGGGAAGGCCCAGGTTCTCGAGGCCAAACGCTATCTCACGCTCAACGCTGGATAGGAATAGCTGGTTCTCGGGGTCCTGGAACACCATCCCCACGTGCCTAGCTAGGACGTGGGTAGGTGTCTCCCTTACGTCTAGGCCAGCTACATAAGCCTCTCCGCTGAACTCCCCTTCGTAGAAGTGGGGTATCAAGCCATTGAGGACGCGGAGGAGCGTGCTCTTGCCGCAGCCTGAGGGCCCCACAAGGAGCACGTACTCCCCGCTGCCAGCTGAGAAGTCCACCTCTCTTATCGCGTAGTCATCGCCTCCCGCGTACCTGAAGCTGACGCCCCTGAGCTCTACTAACCTCACGCGCCACACCCCGCTAGAGCCCTGAGAGCATATGGGGCTGGTGCTTTAAGCGTGCTGGTCAGCGCCCAGCTACAATCCTTATGACGCTCCTGTGCTCGAGAGGGGCATCAGCGCCCAGCCTCCTCCTCGTCCTCACATCCACAGCCGCGATGAACTTCTCGCCCAGCTCCGTGTGTATCGCGTAGGCTAGGTCTCTAGCCGTGGACCCCCTCCTCATGAGGTAGACCTCCGGCAGTACCCTGCCCTTGCTATCAGAGAGCTTCTGCTCGTCAGCTACAGGGAACACCGCCACGTAGCCGAGCACATCGAAGACCAGGGTGTTCAACACCTCCTGAACACCCGTCGAACCCCACACTTTCAGGACCCTCCTCCTTATGTACTCCAGCGCCCTCTCCTGCCTCTCATTGAGCTTCCCGGTGACCTCAAAGTCGGAGTCCCCAGGCAGGTATCGTATGAGCCCGGCGGCGGATGCCCTCCTCAGCGCTAGCTCGGCCTCGGCGGATGTTGGGATGACCACATAGCGACCCTTGAGCTCCTCCCTCAGCCGCTCAATATTCCGCCTAGCCGTGGGAAGATCCGCCTTGTTGGCCGCTATCACCATGGGCTTAGCCCTCCTCCTCAGCTCGCGGACAAAGCTGAGGAGGTCCTCGCTGCTCCAGGAGGTGGGGCGCTTGCCGTAGAGCCCCGCAGCCCCTACAGCTTCAGCGACATCCTCCTCCCTTACCTCAAGGCCGCTTAGCCGCTTGTAGAGCTCGACCTCTATCTTAGCCCCCGTAGCCTCGACAGTCAGCGCAAACCTCCTCCAATCTTTCTCCAACATGCCGTAAATCCACATATCTATTTCCCTTTCCAGGAACTTGACATCTTCAAGTGGGTCATGGGACCCAGGCTCTACAGGCCTCCCCTCAATGTCGGTCGACCCAGATGCGTCTATAACGTGTATGAGTGCATCAGCCCTCCTCAGGTGATCGAGGAACCTGTTGCCCAGCCCCCTGCCCCTCCACGCATCGGGCACCAGCCCCGCCACATCTATCAGCTCTATGGGAGCGAATCTCCACCCATTTACACACGCCGAGTTCACAGGCTCATCCTTAACTCCAAACTCCCTACACACACACCTGAACCTCACGTACCCTATGCCAACATTAGGCTCTATTGTGGTGAAGGGGTAAGGAGCTATCCGAGCGTCTTGGAGTGTTGCAGCCACGAAGAATGTAGTCTTACCCGTGTTGGGCTTGCCGACTATGCCTAGCTGAACTCCAGCTACCCTCGGCATCTGAGGCACCTGAGTCTCCTTACAGCTCAGGGCTATAGGTTTATGCGCTAGCCAGTCACTCGGGCACGGGTGTCGCGACTTGCGCGCTCTCGTGATACTGGGCGATGATGCGGCATCATGCCTACTCGCCCACATCTACAGGAAAATCGTGAGAAGAGGCGAGGTCCTGTTAGTAGCTAGGAGTAAGCTGCTAGGCTATGCACACGTCCTACTCCCCTACTACTCTGCCGGGCTTATAGACTCGCCCCAGCTAATCAGCAGGCCTCTGTTGGAGCTTGCGGATCTAGTGCGAGTAGTGGCCTGGGATCACGTTGAGGCAAGGAGGCCAGGTGAGCTGGTAGTGGAGGGCAAGGCTTACTTGAGCCCACGCCTCGTGGTATCAGCCTGGCCCTCGTGTGAGGCGGTGAGAGGCAGGGCTGTACTAAGCCTGGAGACCCCCGAGGACGCGGAGACCTTGAAGGACCTGCTCAGCGCTGGGCTCAGCGAGGTAGTAGTGCTTGGGAGCGCTGCGGCACTGCCCCTCGTAGACTCCCTGTTGAGGGCGGGCATTAAGCCTATTCTAGTCTGGGAGGGGGCGCCCTTTGACAGCGACATGCTGAGCGTGCTGCTAGAGGATTTAAAGGCTCGAGGAGTCAAGCTGGTCGACGATCTGGATAAAGCACCTCGCAGTGCACTCCACGTGAGTTACGCATGGGGTTTAGCGCCACAGTACCCTCAGCTGGGTCTAACAGCCCGCCGCATCAGAGTTGACGAGACGGGTAGCGTACAAGGGCTGACCAGCGTGTGGGCGCTCGGGTGCGCTACTGAAGTTATCGGGTCAGGAGGCCATATACACTCCGTGGAGAGTGAGGAGGAGGTATTGCTCCAGGCCATTGCCTGTGCCCTAAGCTTAGCAGGGGCTGGATCACTCGCTGTTACACGCTACTTCACAGCGCGTCTCGGGGATAGGGTGTACGCATCGCTGGGCTTAACTCAGCGCGAGGCGGAGCAACTAGGAATGAGGCCTGCGGTCACTAGGATTAGAGGCTGGGGGCCTTGGTCCAATACTCTCGTAAAGCTGGTGGCCTCAAGAGGTGCTAGGCTGGTTGGGGCACAGCTCGTGATAGGAGCTGAGGCAACAGGCTTACTTGGGCTGCTGTATCATGCTGTCCGCGCTAGAGCTGGCCTCCACGACCTCCTCTGCGCGCTTAGCCCGCTCAACCCGCTTCAACCCATTCTCGACGACCCGCTCCACCACGCCTTCTGGGCGCTATTGCGCAAGACCGCGCTGAAGCACTGGGCCAGGGAGCGGCAGCGTCTCTAGGCGTGAGCCTCCTCAACGCCTGCTCCTAAGGACCTCTAGCCAAGGATTGCCCTTGACGAAGCTCGGTAGGTCCAGCTGATCATCCCCCCCGCGTAGGCTCTGAGACTCCAGCAGCATTATCAGCCTGTTAATGGACTCATTAAGCCTCTCCACAGACCTCCTTAAGGCGCGCAGCTCCGATAATAAGGCGCTCGGGCTAGGCCCACCCAGCACCTCGCTCAGCCACCTCCTCACCTCCTCAGCCACTACCTCCTCTAGCTGGCTCCCACTCCCCGATGACCGGCGTTTATACGTAGCTGGGGGCTTAATCCCCAGCTCCCTGCACAGCTTACGGTACTTGTAGAGGGCCTTGTAAACCGTCCTCACTGAAACGCCGAGCTGTGAGGCCAACTCCTTCGCCTTAGGTGGGGGGTCCCGGGACATGTACGCCGCCACTATTAAGCTCTCAGTCCTGGTAAGCCCGCTCACGCCCTCACCTCCTGAGCCCGCCACAGAGACTCATGTAACGCCCCCTTATCCCCCCTCCCCCGTGGGGCGAAACTTCCAGCCAACATCAGCACCTCGTAAGCCTTTCCAGCAGGTCGGCCACCGGCTTTAGTGTCTCGGAGACTATGGTTAAGTGCGCGCAACTCAGCACCAAGGGAGATGAGGGGTTATAAGCTATCGCCAGCCCAGACACACGCATCATTGAGATGTCAGCCTCGCTGTCACCGACCACCACGACTTCGCCTGGTTTAATGCCGAGTTCACCGCATATATTCAGCAGCAAGTCCCCCTTATTGAAACACGTAACCCTAACCACTACGTCCCCCGTCACCACCCCATCCCTCACTACAAGCTCGTTTGAGAGACACTTGTCAATCCCCAGCTCAGCTGCCACCCTATCTGCGATTAAGCTCAGCCCCGCGCTGAGCGCGACCACCTTCAGCCCCCTCTCCCTCGCCAGCTCCACCAGCTCCACAGCTCCCTCTCTCAACCTCACGTCGCTTACCGCCTTCATAACCTCCTCCACGCGCACTCCCCTCCAGAGGGCTGCATCCAGCCTAGCCCACTCCTCGTAGCTTATCCTGCCCTCCATGAATAGGGCTGCGTTAACGACTGCCTCCCTGAGCGTGCCTAAGCGCTCATGTAGGTGCCTCCACACCGAATTTACCTCAGTGAGCACGCCATCGACATCTACTGCTAGTAGTTTATACCGGCCGCCCATCACGCCTCAAAGCCGCTGCCGCCCTTTAAGGCCAATGGCTCTGATAGCCTTAAGTTGGTAAACCCCACTATAAGGCTGTATGGCGTTAACCGCTGTATTGGCAGCTCTGAGCGATGTCCATGGGCCCCGCTACCTCAACCTACTGAACAACTCTTTAGACGCGCTGGAGGGGGCTGACCTCGTGTTGCTGGCTGGAGACCTCGTGGAGAGAGGTGCAGCTCACCACTGCAAGCTGGTAGTGGACAGGATTAGGAGCGTGTATGGGGGAGAGCTGCTGGCGGTGTTCGGCAATGAGGAGTACGATGAGCGTAAGGAGGAGCTGAGGAGGCTGTGCAGTGATGTGAAGTGGCTCGATGACGAGTATGTTGTGACTGAGCTTGGGGGCCTGAAGGTAGCGGTAGTTGGGACGCGCGGCGTCCTCGATAGGCCCACGCGCTGGCAACTAAGGAACGTGCCGGGGATAAGGGAGATCTACAGGAGGAGGCTTGAGAGGATAGAGGAGCTCTTGAGGGAGGCCTCTAGAGAGGCACAGTGTGTAGTGCTGCTAACTCACTACGCGCCGATATGTGGGACGCTAGAGGGCGAGGACGAGCGGGTGTGGAGCCAGCTGGGCTCCAGGAGGCTTACTAGAGTAGTCATGAGGACCAAGCCTGACGTAGTAATCCACGGCCATGCACATAATGGCAAGAGGCTCATGGTGCGGCTGGGAGAAACGCGGGTGTACAATGTGGCGCTCCCAGCTACTGGCCGTGTTACGCGGATAGTAATCGGAGCTAGGGGACTTAGCGCCTTCATGTAGCCGGGAGGTTAGCATTCAATGCGCGCGTGGTCATCGGGGCCCCGGCTGGTTGGGGGCTGGGGGTTGCCAGCTGGCCCCCTAGCTGCTGGGGGCCTGCCCCACTCCTCGCCCGCGCGCAGGGCCCCGCACGCCCCTACGTAGAATAAATACGTAGGGGCACGCGAGAGGTGGCCTCAATACGCGCGCACTAGAGAAGCTAGTAGAGGGGCAGCTCGACTTTGTTAGCTTAAGTCGAAGACATCAGCATTCGAAAGGCTTCCTCACCGCTCAGACGCGAGCTGCCTCATCCTCACCACATATAAGCCAGCTTACCGCCTTATAAGTTGGCTCTAGCATGACGATGCGCCTAGTGCTTGAGGCCTTCAGGAAGCTTAGAGCTGAAGACTTCAAGGTGCTAAACGCTGTTGAGAGAGGGATGGCGAGATTCATGTACGTGCCTCTCGAGGAGATCGCTAGGCTATCAGGGCTGGGCGAGGAGGAGGTTGCTTTAGTTACTAAGCGGCTAAACGCGCTGGGGCTCCTGCAGAGGTGTATAGGCAGCTACGTGGGCTACATATTGACCTCGAGGGGCTATGACTGTCTAGCCCTTAATGCCCTCAGTAAGAGAGGTGTGGTGGAGAGAATGGGTGCCTCCCCCCTTGGCAGGGGTAAGGAGTCGGACGTGTACCCCGCTCTGACTCCTGGAGGGAAGCTAGTGGCCCTTAAGTTCCACAGAGTAGGGCGTACGTCCTTCAGGCAGACCCGGAGGGTCAGGACATACGTAGGTGATAGGCGCCACATATCCTGGCTCTACCAATCCAGGTTAGCAGCTAAGAGCGAGTATGAGGCGCTCAAGATACTATTTTCAGCTGGCGTCTCAGTGCCGAAGCCTATAGACTGGAATAGGCACGTCGTCGTGACGGATTACCTGGATGGGGTGGAGCTCTTCAGGACACCACCACTGGACGATGTTGCAGCATTCAAGGATAGGGTGCTCGAGGAAGTGGGGAAAGCTTACAGGGCTGGAGTGGTTCACGGCGACTTGAGCGAGTATAACGTGCTAGTCGTTAGCGGTAGTCCCGTCCTATTCGACTGGCCTCAATGGGTCCCAAGCAGTCACCCCATGGCCATCTATTACCTTAAGAGAGACGTAGGTAATATTTTAAAGTTCTTTAGGAGGAAGTACAACCTGAAGTGCGATATTGAGGCTGAGATCAAGAAGGTGATAGGCTGAGGGGGAATGGCGGCAATGTTCAGGAAAGTGCTAGGCTTGGACCTGCTACCTGGCGAGTCTCCTCTCTCGACCAGGGATCCCCGCTTCGCCTACGCACTGCTAGTGGACGGGCTAGTCAGAGAGAGGGGCGAGGCTAAGCTCTCGGAAGTGCTGGAGATCGCGAGGAGGGCTTGTGTAGAGGCAATAGCCATCGACAACGTGTACGAGCTGGCTCCATCAGTAGATGGTCTGCGTGAGCTGCTGGGGGCATTAGGCTGCATGCCCAAGTTGGTGCAGGTCACCATGATAGGGGACAAGACTTACCCTCTATCCTCACTCGCGGCATCGCTGGGGCTGGGAGGCGAGAAGCTAAGCCCTCAGCAGGCAGCTGAGGTCTCAGCGAGGCTAGCCTACATGGGCATAGGCTCCGAGCTCGTGCTCTTCGAGAAGGAGACTAAGATCATAGTCTCAAAGGGGAGGAGCCCGGCTCAGGGCGGGATGAGCCTGGAGAGGTATAAGAGGAATGTGGAGAGCCTTGTCACGTCGAAGACCAGGGAGGTTAGGGAGGCGCTGGAGAGGAGAGGGCTGGACTACGACCTATTCGTCACGCGAGGGAGGTTTGGAATTGAGAGGAGCGTATTCGTAGTGTATGCACCACGCGATAAGCTCTACGGGGTAGTTAAGCCGCTACATGATCATGACATACAGGTGCACGTGGAGCCCATCGCTAGGCAGGACCCCGTATTCATCCCCCTCTCATCGCCTTGGAGGAGGAGGACGCCGCCCCGCTATCTAATAGTCGGCGTCGACCCCGGCGTCTCCACAGGAGTGGCGGCGCTGTCGCTGAGGGGCGAAATCAAGCTACTCATGTCGGGGCGGCGTCC
>Ga0180301_10001228_pt1 | contig 20101 bp, 21 predicted proteins | sample GuaBasSediGuay16_FD_121797 | JGI IMG/M metagenome (GOLD analysis project Ga0180301, IMG submission 121797) | Subseafloor sediment microbial communities from Guaymas Basin, Gulf of California, Mexico - Guay16, Core 4569-2, 12-15 cm | ecosystem: Environmental > Aquatic > Marine > Hydrothermal...
AGTTTTCTTCACCAGCTAAGTATATTGATAGCACTGATATTCATAGGTGAGCTCCTCTTAAGGCTAATCTTTGCCAGGGACGGACGAGCATTCTTGAAAGCTAATCGTGCAGAGTGTTTGGTTACTCTTACCTTTCTTTTCCTGCTCGTGTTTTTTAAAATCTCTTCTGGTAAAGGGTTAACTTCTTTGTCCTTGACCAGACCACACGTTACCGCCTGTCAAATTTACATCGCTTTCTCCTCAATTCTCAAGGCAAACCATCTTATTAACAGGACGCTCGTCAAACTCAGGCTTCAACCTCCCTGGATTGTGTTCCTGACCTTCATCACCATTATCACCTTAGGGACCTTGCTGCTTCTTCTACCAAAATCTACCACGATAGGTAATAACACCACCCTTCTGGATGCTCTCTTCACAGCTACCTCGGCAACGTGTGTAACAGGACTTATCGTGGTGGATACAGGAACTCATTTCTCCCTGCTCGGACAGCTGATCATCCTCTTCTTAATCCAGGTTGGAGGTCTGGGACTTATGACCTTTACCTCCTTCTTCGCCATAGTTATGGGCAGAGAATTTGGGATTAAGGGCAGAGTTCTTCTTCAGGATATCCTCAAGTTTGAAAGTCCGGGTAGAGTTGGTCGCTTCCTTCTCTCCATCTTCCTCCTTACCTTTGCCATCGAAGCTGCCGGAGCTCTTCTTCTTTACACTCAATTTTTGCCCCAGATTAAAGATCCTCTTTTTTGCACCTATTCAGCGATTTTTCACTCCGTTTCCGCCTTCTGTAACGCTGGATTTTCCCTTTATCGGGACAGCTTCATAAGATACAGGGCAAACTTTGGGGTCAACCTGATTATGGCGGCTTTGATCATCTTGGGCGGATTGGGATTCAGGGTACTGGCTGATCTTTCGCATTGGAGACCTTTCCGTCGCAGAGGACGGGGCAAGCCCTTAAGTCTTCAAAGCAAATTGGTCATAAGCACTACTTTCTTGCTGATAGGAGTAGGCGCTCTTCTAATACTTTTAGGAGAAAGAGAGGGGGTTTTAAAGGACCTTTCTTTAAAAGAGAAGCTTTTGGGAAGCTTCTTTCAGTCGATTACGGCGAGAACAGCAGGATTTAACACCTTAAACATAGCCAGCTTAACCAACTCTTCTGCTTTTCTCCTTATCATCCTCATGTTTATCGGAGCTTCTCCAGGTTCTACGGGAGGGGGAATTAAGACGAGCACCTTCGCCACATTGCTTATAACCGTCAATTCTATGGTTCGAGGGAAAAGTAGAGTAGAGGCCTTCAAGAGAACTATTCCCCGTATCGTGATTTATCAAGCACTGTGTGTGGTCATCCTCGCCTTAATCTGGGTATCTATCTCTACCTTGCTCCTCTCGTTTACCGAAGATGCTCCCTTTATAGATATACTTTTTGAGGAATTTTCGGCCTTTGGTACGGTGGGACTTTCCAGAGGACTTACCCCTCATCTAAGTTCGATAGGAAGAATCATCGTAATATTAACTATGCTGGTGGGAAGAATTGGTCCTTTGACCTTAGCATTAGCCATAGGAGGAAAGAAGGTCAGTGAGCCTTATGAGTACCCGGAAGAAAGAATAATGATTGGGTAAAGGAGAAAAAAAAATGCGAAAATTTGCGGTTATCGGTTTAGGAAGATTTGGAGCAACGTTAGCTCGAACATTGGCTGAAAGAGGTGCGGAGGTGATAGCCGTTGACAAGGATGCAAGGATAGTGGAAGAGTTCAAGGAGATAGTCACCTTAGCCGTTAGGCTGGACTCCACCGATGAGGAAGCTTTGAGATCTCAGGGATTAGATAAGGTGGATGTAGCAGTGGTGAGTATTGGAGAGGATTTTGAGGCTTCAGTCCTCACTACAGCCCTGCTAAAAAGGCTGGGAGTTCCTGTGGTCATCGCACGAGCTTCTGGAAGCGCCTCTCATATACAGGAACGCATATTAAGCTTGGTAGGAGCTGACAGGGTAATACTGCCTGAGGTGGAAATGGGAAAGAGGTTAGCTCAAAATCTTTTGATCTCCAATATTCTGGATTATGTGCTTATCTCTGAAAAATACAGTGCGGCAGAGATCAGGGCCCCTAAGGCATTCTGGGGGAAGATGATAGGTGAGCTCAGGATTCGAGAAAGGTACAACGTAAACATACTGGAGGTGAAGAAGATTTCCGGGGAAGGGAAGAATGCGAAGATAAAAAGGATAAACTATCTTCCCCAGGCCAAGGACATAATAGAGAAGGGAGATATACTCCTGGTAATTGGAAAGGAAGAGGACATCGAACGTATAGCAAAGGAAGAATAACCGGTACTTTACATTTCCGAAAAGTTTGCTATACTTTCTCAGTAAAGATAATGGGAAATTTTGAACCCATGTGGCCGGGATGGCGGAATTGGTAGACGCTCAGGCCTGAGGAGCCTGTGGACTTTTTTTAGTCCGTGGGGGTTCAAATCCCCCTCCCGGCACCAGGTGAGGAAAAAAGAACGATGAGAGGGGAAAAAATGGACAGAGAGGAGGCACTCAGCCTTCTCAAGAAAAAGCTTAAAAACAACAACCTCGTCAAACATTGCCTCGCCGTAGAGGCAGCTATGAGAGGATTGGCCAGGTACTTCGGCGAAGATGAAGAGAGGTGGGGATTAGCCGGACTCCTTCATGACCTCGATTATGAGGAGACGAAAGACGATCCATCAAGCCATGGACTGCTCACCTCAAGGATGCTTGAGGGAAAGGTGGATGATCAAATTATCCATGCTATAAAAGCTCATTCAGGACTTTCAGAGGCGAAAAGCAAGATGGACATCTCTCTTTATGCAGCAGACGCCCTTACCGGACTTATTGTGGCCGCCTGTCTCGTCCATCCCCAAAAGAAGCTATCCTTTCTCGACACCGATTTCATTCTCCGAAGATTTACGGAAAAGCGGTTTGCCCAGGGGGCTGACAGAGGGCAGATAAAGTCCTGCGAGAAGATAGGACTTTCCCTCGATAAATTTGTCGATCTGGTCCTCAAGGAGATGCAGAAGATTCATCGTGATTTAGGACTGTAATAACATGAAGATTCTCTTTCATATCTGCTGTGCCCCTTGCGCAGTCTATCCCTTCCGCAAGTTAAAAGAGGAATTTGAGGAGGTAATGGGTTTCTGGTACAATCCCAATATTCATCCCTTCTTAGAGTATCAAAAGCGTCTGGAGGCGGTGAAGATCTGGGCGGAAAGGGAAGGGGTAAGGGTCATCTACAAAGATGAATATGACCTGAAGGGTTTTCTTCGTCAGGTGGTATATCGAGAGTCAAACCGATGTTTCTTTTGTTACCAGATGCGCCTAGAGAAGACAGCTATATTTGCCCGAAGGGGAAAATTTGATTACTTCGGCTCCACCTTGTTCTTCTCCCCTCATCAGAATCAACAGCTATTCAAACAGATAGCTGAGACCTTAGGGAAAGAATATGGGGTTAGACCTTATCTGAAGCCAATGGAAAGAGGATGGCAGAAAAGTATGGAGCTATCAAGGAAGATGGGGTTATATCATCAACAATATTGTGGATGCATCTATAGCGAGGAGGAAAGATACAGAAAGCTTGGCCTTTAGCCGAGCCCGTTTTAAGGCGCAAGCCGAAAGGGAGAAGCAATCATGTTAAAGGTATCCTCGCGGTCTAATCCCAATTCGGTGGCCGGAGCTCTCGCCAGAGTTCTGAAGGAAGAGAAGAGGGCGGAAATACAAGTCATCGGGGCAGGGGCCTTAAATCAGGCCATAAAGGCCATAGCTATAGCCAGGGGCTACGTTGCTCCCTCAGGGATGGATCTGGTATGCATTCCCGCTTTTGTTGATTTAGAGATTGAGGGAAAAGAAAGGACGGGCATCAAGTTAACCGTAGAGCCCCGTTAAGAAACATTCCTACCCGACAAATGAAAACCTGTTATGGGTAGGATGATTTTTTTGAGAAGTTTTGCGAAAAGAACAAAATGGGCTACTTTCTTGATGAGGTCAAAATTTATGTAAAAGCGGGAGACGGAGGGAATGGCTGCGTGAGCTTTCGCAGGGAAAAATATGTCCCTCGAGGTGGCCCGGATGGAGGAGATGGAGGAGATGGAGGAGATGTAATTCTCAAGATAGATAAAAGCTGCTCCACTCTTTCCTATTTTTATAGAAGAAAGCACTTTTCTGCGGAAAACGGAGAACCTGGGAAGGGAAAGAATAGGAATGGCAGAAAGGGAAAGGACTTAATTCTTAAGGTGCCGCCTGGAACCCTGATAAAGGATGAGACGGGGAAAAAGGTTCTTGCGGAACTTAAGGATGAAGACGATTTCTTTATAGCAGCCAAGGGAGGAAAAGGGGGAAGAGGGAATGCTCAATTCAAAAGGCCCACCCATCGAGCTCCTCGTAAGGCCGAGGCGGGAAAAAAAGGCGAGGAAAGATGTCTCAGGCTGGAAATGAAATTAATAGCTGATGTGGGGATAATTGGATTTCCCAATGCTGGAAAATCTACCCTCCTTTCCCAGATCTCCGATGCCCATCCCAAAATTGCCTCTTATCCGTTTACCACCTTGAGGCCTCATCTGGGAGTGGTCAGAATTGACGAGAGGACATGCTTTATAGCAGCGGACCTTCCCGGCTTAATTGAAAATGCATCTTCCGGCAAAGGATTAGGAGATAGATTTCTTCGTCATATCGAGAAGAGCAAGATCCTCCTTCATGTAATAGATATAGGAACCCCTCAGCTCAACAGTCCCATAGAGAGGTTCGAGAAGTTAAACGAGGAACTGAAAAACTATGATCCTGCTTTGGCTAAAAAGCCACAACTGGTGGTGGCCAATAAGATGGACCTACCCGGAGCAAAGACGAGGCTTTTAGAGTTTAAGGAGAAGCTAAGGAACAGATATCCTATGGTGGCCATCTCTGCCCTGAAGAAGGAAGGACTAAAAGAGCTCCTTAAATCTATCTTGAGTTTATTAAAGGAGGAAGGCAATAGATAGGACGAAGGTTATCTCCTCAGCAAATAGGGTAGTTATCAAGGTAGGGAGCAGTCTTTTGCTGAAGGATGATAAGGTAGATTTTTCCTTTGTGGAAAGGCTGGCCCGAGACATCGCCACCTTATTCTGGAAAGGTAAGGAGGTCATCTTAGTCAGTTCCGGAGCCATTGGCATGGGAAGAAAGGAGCTTCAGGTAGAAAAAAGGCTGGACGCCATCCCACCAAAGCAAGCGCTTGCCAGCGTAGGCCAAACCCACTTGATGAACCTCTATTATCGAGTTTTCCAAAAATATCATCTTCCCATAGGACAGGTGCTATTAAGCGCCTCAGACCTTTCTCGGCGTTCCTCGTATCTAAATGCCCGCAATACCCTTTTTACCCTGCTCAAGCTCAAGGTTCTTCCCATCGTCAACGAAAATGATACGGTGGCCGTGGAGGAGATAAAGTTTGGGGATAACGACACCCTTTCCGCTCTGGTGGCTGGACTTGTGGATGCTAATCTTTTGCTGATTTTTTCCGATATAGAGGGCCTTTATACTGCCGATCCCAAAAAAAACCCACAGGCAAGGCTGATAAAGGAGGTAAAACAAATAGACAAACACATCGAGAGAGTAGCCAAGGCTGCCTCAGTTGAGGGAAGAGTGGGAGGAATGCGCACAAAGATCAAGGCAGCTAAGATAGCCACTCGCTTTGGTATTCCCGTGATCATAGGAGGGGGGAAGAACTTTCTCGAGGATGTCTTTTGTGCAAGGGAAGTGGGAACCTTCTTTTTCCCTCAAAAGAAGCATCTTGCCTCTCGAAAGAGATGGATTGCCTATGGGCATTCACCTAAGGGAAAACTCATAGTAGACCAGGGAGCCAAAAAAGCCTTGATGGAGGAAGGAGGAAGTCTTCTTCCTGCCGGAATAATCGAGATAAGAGGAAACTTTGAGGCAGGGGAGTCGGTAAGCCTTCTGGATGAGGACGGGAAGGAGTTTGCCCGTGGCATCGTCTATTACTCGGCAAAGGAGCTGGAGAAAATTAAAGGGGTAAAAAGCTCGCTTATTGAGAAACATCTGGGATATAAATATTCTGACGAAGTCATTCATCGGGATAATCTGGTGATATTGTAGGTTATTTAGTTTTAATAAAAAGAGAAGAACATAATTAAAGATAAAAAGGGGGGAAATTATGCCCAAGATAGCTATGATAGGTGCGGGAAGCGTGGTTTTCACGAAAAATTTGATCACGGACATACTCCTTTTCCCAGAGCTTCAGGAGAGCGAAATTCACCTTATGGACATTGATGAGGACCGTCTGAACACAGCCTACGGACTTACGAAGCGGATCATTCAAAAACTTGGAATTAAGACAAAAGTTTATGCAACTCTGGATAGAAAGGAAGCCTTAAAGGATGCCTCCTACGTTATAAACACAATCCAGGTTGGAGGACATGAAGCCACCATAGTGGATTTCGACATACCCGAAAGATATGGCTTAAGGCAGACCATAGCGGACACTCATGGCATAGGCGGGATATTTAGAGCCCTTCGAACAATCCCTGTACTCCTGGACATCATAGAGGATATGCAAAAGCTCTGCCCTGAGGCCCTCTTGATAAACTACTCCAATCCTATGGCTATGAACGTGTGGGCGGTCTACGAGGCAAGTCCCATAAAGGTGGTAGGACTGTGTCACAGCATTCAGGGTACCGCCGGCCAGCTTGCCCGGTATATAGGAGTGCCCTATGAGAAGTTGAGGTATCGTGCTGCGGGGATAAATCACATGAACTGGTTTCTGGAGCTGGAGGTGGACGGAAAAGACGCTTATCCGGCTTTGAGGAAAGCGATGGAAAATCCAGAGATTTATCAAAAGGACCCTGTCAGATTTGAGATAATGAAGCTTTTTGGATATTTCGTCTCCGAATCATCAGAGCACATGGCCGAATACGTTCCCTACTTCATACCCCATGAGGAGAAGATCAAGCAGCTGAACATCCCCATAAGGGAGCTTATTAGAAGAGATAGGATGGGAGATGAGATATACAAATATTATAGAAGGATAGCTAAGGGGGAGAGACTTCCCGAGATTGATGAGGAAAAGATTATGCAGATGAACCCGTCTACGCCGGGAATACGGGAATATATAAACAGACTGCAAAAAGAGATACGTGAATACAACCAGAGATTAGCAGAGGGAAAGAATCCGCTTCCCCCTCTTAAAAGAAGTCCAGAGTATGCCTCCAAGATAATCCACTCCATAGAGACCGGACACAGAAGGTGTATACACGGAAACGTCAAAAACTCAGGCCTGATAACAAACCTTCCCCATGGATGCTGTGTGGAGGTTCCGTGTATGGTGGACAAAAATGGAATCCAACCCACATACGTAGGAGAGCTTCCACCGCAACTTGCGGCGTTGAACAGGACGCAGATAAACGTACAGGAACTTGCCGTAAGAGCTGTCCTTGAGAGAAAAAAGGAATATGTATATTATGCCGCTCTGCTCGATCCCTTAGCAAAGGCTGTTTTAAGGAGTGATGAGATTATCGCCATGGTGGATGAGCTTTTTGAGGCACATAAAAGGTATCTGGGATATTTTGATTAGCCAAGCCTCAAGGAGGCATCTTTTTATGCGAGCGGTGAGAAAGCTAAGAAAGGGCAAGGGAAATATTGAACTGGTTGAGGTACCTAAGCCTGAAATTGGACCAAGGGATGTCCTGATGAAGGTCTGGGCAGCGGGCGTGTGTGGCAGCGACCTTAACATCGAGGACGACACCCATTTTTATCGTGCTCCGGTGACCATTGGCCACGAATATTCGGGAGTCGTTGAGGAGGTAGGAAGAGAGGTTAAGGCCTTCATTCATCCCAACGGAACGGATTGGAAAAGATAATTTGTAAGATAATTAAAACTTTCAGGAAGGAAAAAGATGGAAATAGGAGCTTATGTTCCTGCCAGAGATGACCTAAGAGAGTGGCTGGATCTTCTTGAAAAAGGGGGGATAAATTTTGTGGAACTGGATGCAGGAGTTCTTCCCGAAAAAAGCGAAGGGGAGGTGGAAAAGCTCTCTTTAAGTTTCAAGGAAAGAAAGATAAAGGTTTATTCAGTTCACGCTCCCTTTGGAGGGGAAAAGGACCTTTCCATTCCCGAGGAGAAAAAAAGGGAGAAGATGCTCAATTCTGTAATAAGGGTAATGGAAAAGGGGAAGGTCATGGGAGCAGAAGTTATAGTAGTTCATCCAGGGGGAGTAGTGGCAAAAGAGGAGGAAGTAGGGGAAAGATTTAAAATATTTTGTCGGAGTATAGAAAAGATCCTCCCTTTGGCCGAAAGATACCAAATGAAAATTGCTGTAGAGAACATGTTGCCCTGCCATCCTGGAGCGAGGGCAACGGACCTGAAGAAAATAGTGAAAAGCTTTAGTTCTCCCTATCTGGGAGTGTGTTTTGATACGGGGCATTCCAATGTAGCCAATAAAATCGAAGATGATTTCAAGCTTTTAAAGAATTATATCTTTACCTTCCACATTCACGACAACGACGGAACACGGGACATGCATCTTCAACCTCCTTACGGGAGCATTGATTGGGAAAAGTTTTATTCCTTAGTTAAGGATTCCCCTTATCAAGGACCTCTTAACCTGGAGTGTCTTCCCTGGAAGGGAGCAGAACCGGGCTGGGCAAGAAAGGAGGTAGAGTGGCTTTTTGAGGGGAAAATATTAAAGACAAATTCCCCCAGACCTTCTTATCTTAGATGCGCAAGATGTGGACATTTTATCTTCAAAGATAAAGAAAACCCTGTATGCTACTGCAGTCATCAGGACAAATTTACCTAAGCTTCATTTTAAAGTATTTTCATGGAATTGATGGGATTTTAAAGGTCTTAGCCTGACAAGAAGTGAAAATACCAGAAACCTGGAGGGTTTAATGCAGCAAAACTTTCACACCTTAGATGAAATTTTGTCCCAACCAGACGCATGGGAGGATGTAATCCAGAGGGTGGAGAAAGATAGGAACAGGTTAAATGATGTCTTTAGGAATGAGGAATATGAGGAGGTCTTATTCCTCGGCTGTGGTTCCTCTTATTACCTTTGTCTTTCTGCCAGCAGGGTCTTTGCCAATTTTATCGGGCGAAAATCCACCGCTCTTCCTTCCTCTGAACTTCTGCTCTATCCAGATATATACCTAAAACGGGGAAAAAGCTATCTTATTGTTCCCGTATCGAGGTCGGGCGAGACCTCGGAGACGGTAAATGCCCTATCTTACGTGAGGGAGAGCTACCGCATAAAAAGCTTTGCCATAAGCTGCTATGAGGAGAGCAGCCTACTTAAAGAAAGCGATGCCTGCCTTATTCTTCCCAGGGCAAGTGAAAAAAGCGTGGTGATGACCAAATCCTTCACCAGCATGCTCCTGGCCCTGGAGCTGGCTATTGCGCTTTCGGCAGAAGCCAATGATTATTACCGGGAACTTCAAACCTTACCAAAGTTAGGAGAAAACATAATTAAAAGATATAAAAGCTTCTTAGAGGATTTTGTTAAAGATCTTGGATGTGAGCAGTTCGTCTATCTGGGCTCCGGACCCTACTATGGACTGGCATGTGAGGCTATGTTAAAGATGAAGGAAATGGCAAATCTTCCCTGTGAGGCATATCATACCTTGGAGTACATACACGGCCCAAAGTCCACGGCGAATGATAAAACCTTAGTTTGTCTGTTATATTCCGCAGATGAGAGGAAATGGGAAGAAAGGTTCTTGGAGGAGCTCGCATCCCTAGGGACCAGGAACTTGATCGAATGTGAAGTTTCGATGGACCGTATAAGAAAGTTAAGCGACCTTGTGGTGGAGATCAAATCCGAGCTATCAGACTTTGCCCGGGGAATCCTGTACATGCCTCCCTTGCAGCTTTTAGCCTTTTATAAGGCTGTCAAAAGAAATTTAAACCCTGATAGACCCAAAAACCTCTCCCAGGTAGTCACCTATTAATTTAAGGAAGGTTGGCTATGGAAAAAGTATGCATAATTGGTAACTTAAACATAGACCTCATCATGGGCAAGTTCTCAGAACTTCCCCAATGGGGCAAGGAGAAGGTAGCAGATATCCTGGAAACAAGATGTGCCGGGCAGGTAGGATATATCGCCAAGGCCTTAGCCAGCTTAGGAATAAAGGTAAGCGTCATCGCTAACTTAGGAGATGACCATTATGGCCGGCTCATCTTAGAAGACCTCAAAAAATTCGGTATCAACATAAAGGGAATAAAGGTCCTAAAGGACATTTCCACGGGGATCACGGTTGCCCTGGTCAATGAAAGGGGCGAGCGGGCATTTCTCAGTTATCCGGGATCCATGAGGTATTTTACAGAAAGGGACATAGAGGAAAACTGGAACTTAATCGAGAAAGCAGAGTATGTAGTCTTAAATGGTTATTTTTTGTTGCCTGATCTCTGCTTTGAAGGCGTCAAAGAATTATTCGATAAGGTCAGAAACCTTGGCAAGATCACTGTACTGGACACAGGATGGGACCCGGCTGACTGGCCTTCAGCTCACATCAGTCAGATAAAAGAAATTCTCTCTCGCACGGACATTTTCCTACCTAATCTGGATGAAGCCAGGGTCCTTACCGGAAAGGATAAGGTTAAGGATGCCCTGCGTAAACTCTGCTTCTGGTCATCTGGACTGGTAGTCATCAAGATGGGCGAGGATGGAAGCATCGCCATAAAAGACGAAAACATATTTTATCAGGGTGCCTTCAAGACAAAAATACTGGATACCACAGGAGCTGGAGATACCTTCAACGCAGGTTTTTTGTATGGATTGATGAGGGGCTGGAATCTGGACAGGGTGCTAAAGTTTGCCAATGCCTTTACATCTTTGCATCTCTGTGCACAAAGGGGTAGGTATCCTACTGAGGAGGAGGTCTGGAGCTTCATCTATAAAGACTCATAAATGCTCATATCTCGTATCCAAACTCCCGCAGAGATTCTCTTTGTTTCCGCCATCCCTTTTTCACCCCGACCTGAAGGTCCAGATAAACTCGACATCCCAGCCGCTCCTCTACGTCCTTTCGGGCCAGCTCCCCTATCCTTTTTATCATCCTTCCCTTCTTTCCGATGAGGATTCCCTTCTGTGAGGAATGTTCCACATAGATAATAGCACGAATGTAAACTAAGTCCTTTCTTCTTTCCTCAAAGCTTTCTACCTTGACCATCACTGAGTAGGGTATCTCCTGTCGGGTAAGGGAAAAGATCTTCTCCCTGATCAACTCTGCCACCAAGACACGCTCAGGCTGATCGGTGATCATATCCGGGGAATAGTAAGGGGAGTGGACGGGAAGATGCCGAATTATCTCCCCCATGAGAATGGTTATGTTGGTCCCCATCTTAGCTGATATGGGGATGACCTGGACAAAGGGGAAAAGATCTCTATATTCTTTTTCCAGAGAGTCCAGCTGAAATCTCTTCACCCTGTCTATTTTGTTTATAGCTAAGAAAACGGGCTTTTTTACCCTTTGCAGGTTCTCCAGAATGAAACTGTCCTCCTCGCGTATGCCAAAGGGCTCCACGACCACCACAATTAAATCCACCCCATCCAAGCTCTTGAGAGCTTCCTCAATTATATATTTATCAACCGGGGTTCTGGCCTCATTAAGGTTGATTATACCGGGAGTATCCAGGAAGATAACTTGAGCCTCATCAAAGGTAACTATTCCCCGAATGATATTTCTGGTGGTCTGAGGTCGAGGAGAGACAATGGTAATTTTTTCCCCCACCAGATAGTTGAGGAGGGTGGACTTTCCTACATTTGGCCTTCCTATTAAGGTGACAAATCCTGACCTGAACTCATCCATCTTAGCTCCTTATCCAACCTTTTCCCTCATAACTCTCAGAAGAGGAAGGTAGGTCCCCTACTCCATTTTCACTCTGAGGTAGCTATGGGCAAAAGGAAAAATAAACTTAAAGGACGGAAAGGTATTTCTCTAATTCATAAGAGGTAACCTGAGAACGGTAATTCTCCCATTCCATTTTCTTGTTCTCTATTAGTTTGAGGAAGAGATTTTCCCCCAGCGTTTTCTTTAGCCATTCGCTCTTTTCCGCCAGTTTTATCGCCTCCCATAGGTTTTCAGGAAGTTGACCTATTCCTTTCCTTTTTCTCTCCTCCTCGCTCATCTCGTAGACATTTTCCTCCACTGGCTCTACGAACTCATATCTTTTCTCTATTCCCTCCAGTCCCGCTGACAGCATTACCGCGAAAGCGAGATAAGGATTACAGGCAGGATCTGGAGACCTCAGCTCTACCCGTATAGCATTTTCCTTGCCAGGTTTATATAAGGGTACCCTTATCAGGTCTGACCTATTTCTCAAAGCCCAGGAGATATAGACAGGAGCTTCGTATCCGGGAACTAATCTCTTATAGGAGTTAACCCACTGATTGGTGACCAGAGTAAATTCAGAAACATGCTTTAAAAGACCAGCGATGTATCTTTTGGCAACTTCTGAAAGATGATATTTATCCTCCGGATCGAAAAAAGCGTTTCTTCCATCTTTGAACAGGGATTGATGAGTGTGCATACCGCTGCCGTTTTCTCCAAAAAGGGGCTTAGGCATAAAGGTCGCATAGACGTTGTTCTTTAAGGCAATCTTTTTGACCAGTAGCCGATAGGTCATCGTATTATCAGCCATAGTCAAAGCATCGGCATACTTTAAGTCAATCTCGTGCTGGCTGGGAGCTACCTCGTGATGAGAACACTCCACTTCTATTCCCATCCCTTGTAAAGCAGATACCGTTTGCCTGCGTAGATCGTTAGCCACATCTCGAGGAACAAGGTCAAAATAACCTCCTCTGTCCAGTCCTCTTGGAGGTGTCTCGGGGGATTCAAAGTAAAAATACTCCAGCTCTGGCCCCACATAAAAGGTATATCCTAAATCAGAAGCTCTTTTTAAATTTCTTTTCAATACATAGCGCGGATCTCCCTCATAGGGACTTCCATCAGGCCTCAAGATATCGCAGAACATTCTTGCTACCATCTCAGATTTACTCGAATCCTCAGGGAAAAGACGAAAAGTGGAAGGATCAGGCATAGCAATCATATCGCTTTCCTCAATACGGACGAATCCCTCAATGGACGATCCATCAAAGCCGACGCCATCCTCTAAGGCGGCCTCTAATTCTTGTGCCGTGATGGTAAAGCTTTTCAGAAAGCCCAATATATCCGTGAACCATAGATAGATGAACTTAACCTTATGTCTTTTTACCTCCTCCAGCACCCACTCTTTATTCTTGATCTCCATTAACCTTACCTCTATAAGGACTCATATTTTTTATCCCTCGTTGTTATACTCCTCAAGGACTCTTTTCTGAATTTTCTCCCTTAGCTCCTCATTAAGGGGATAGGCGATATCCAAAAATTCTCCGTTGGGCAATTTACGCGAAGGCATGGCTACAAAGGGACCATTTTTGCCCTCAATGATCTTCAATCCATGTATACGGAAGGAATCATCGAAGGTAATGGTAACCCAGGCCTTAAACTTATCCTTACCCTCAACCTTTCTTATTTTTACCTCCGAAATCTCCACCTTAATCCTCCTTAAGGCTCTTGTCTACAGGTCGGACCAAATAAGCCCTTCCCTTTTCTTGCACCTTCTTTAAGACCTCTTTCCCTCTTTTTTCATCTTCCACTATGGCAAAGATAGTGGATCCGCTTCCCGTCATCAAAGCTCCTTTTGCCCCTGCCTTCATCATCTCCTCTTTGAGCTCAAAAATTAAGGGAAACCTCTTGAAGACCACCTCCTCCAATCTGTTATATAAAAATGGAGTCATATTGCATAAATTACCTTTACCTTCCCTTAGCGAGCTCAAAAGTAGTTTAACATCCAATCCTTTCCTTGTCAATCTTATCTTCAGCTTCTCGTAAACCCATCGGGTAGGAAGAGAGATTCCTGGATTCAGCAGAACCAAGTAGCCGTCCTTTATCGGGGGAAGGGGAAAGACTTTTTCTCCTTTTCCCCGCACCAGAGCTGTTCCACCTCTCAGGCAGAATGGAACATCCGATCCCACCCTTTCAGCCCATCGCAAAAGATTTTGGAAAGGAACCTCAATTCCAAATAGTTTGCTTATTCCTATCATGGTAGCTGCAGCATCTGCACTTCCTCCTCCCAGCCCAGCTTCTACTGGAATAGCCTTGTGAATCTCTATCTCTACCCCTCGAAAGATATTGGCCTCCTTGAGAAAGATCTTAGCTGCTCGATAACAGATGTTTTTCTTTCCTGAAGGAACTTTAGGATGATCAGAAAATACCTCAATCCCTCTTTCTCTCGCTCTCAAGGTAAGCTCATCGTATAAACTTATTGACTGCATTACGGACTCAATCTCGTGATATCCATCCTCCCGCCTTCCCAATACCTCTAAGTAAAGGTTAACCTTGGCCGCTACTTTAAGGGTTAGCTCTTTTATGTCTACCCCTCCTTTCCGAGTTCTTTTAAAATGAGCTGCGCCACCTTTTTCCCGGAAAGAAGCATCCCCCCAAAAATTGGTCCCATACGAGGACTCCCATATACAGCATTGGCAGCCATACCAGCCACATAAAGTCCGGGATAGACCTCTCTGGTGTTTTCCAATATAGCTGCCTCTCCTCTTTCCGCCCACATAGGTCCTTCTCCCATTACCTTGCCGCTGAGGGTGTTCAGCTTAACCTGTCCTTTCTCCTCTAATCTCCTGACCACCTCGCAATCATGACCGGTAGCATCTACGGCTACCCTACACCTTATGGTCAGAGGGTCAACATGAAGATTTGCTGCCTTAACCGCTCCCCAGTTAAGGACAAGACCACAGACCCTTTCCTCTTTAACCATCACATCTTCTACTCCAATCAGATTAAATATCTTAACCCCGGCCTGAATTGCTCGATAGGTAATGGCGGAGGTGGCCTCTAAGGAATCAGCTAAGTAATAGTTTTTCTGATATTCGATGTATCTGACTCCAAGTTCCCCCAAGATCTTTCTCGCTGCCTCCTGAACCACAATCCTGTTGAACATCATTCCTCCACCAGGCATTCCTCCACCTACTCTAAGACTTCTCTCAAAGACAGCCGTCTTTACGCCTTTCTTGGCTAAGTAAAAGCTGGCCGTCAGGCCAGCTGGACCAGCTCCTGCAATGGCCACCTCTGTCTCCAGAAACTCCAAAAAGTCCCTCTCAAATCCCTCGACAATAGCTCTGGAGATTATCACCTCATCCAACATCTCTATTCACTCTCCTTTCAAGGAAACGACACTTGAGGGGGAGCATTCCGAAGGAATGGGCGAAAGCCTATCTTTCCCCCTCAACGCTTCGCTGCTCCCCCCTTTATTAAACAAATGTTTATAAATCCCTATACTTCAAGGAAACGAGTCTTGAGGAACTTTCAGAATAAGATCTCAATCGCTTTATAAGGGCAAATGGGAACGCACAGCTCACAGGCAATGCATCTTTCCTTGTCAAAGGAAACCCTCATCTTATCTCGGTCAACGGTGATGGCCTTTGTGGGACATATGGGAACACAAACTGTACAGTGGGTACACCTTTCCTCAAGCCACCTTATATCCTGTGCCAAAGGCTGCACATTCACCCCCAATTCTTTAAGATAATTCAATCCCGCATCCAGGGAACTCTTTTTGCCACTTAGCTCTATCATAAGTCTTCCCTCTTCCTTAGGACTAACTCTTGCCCTGAGGATGTTCACTGCCAAATTGTAATCTTTTATTAGGTGATATGTTATCGGCTGGTCGATTAGCCTGGAGGGAAAAGTTAAAACTATCCTCCTCTTTGCCATAACAGAGTCTCCTTCATATTATTTTTTAAGCTATCGGCCTTTCTCTGAGCCATTTAAAGGTTATTCCTGACTCTACAGAGGGAAGAGGCTGGACGGGTTCGGTTAAAAAGAACTTACCTTTTTTTATCCAGTCTTTAAGTATCTCGGCAATTTCTCTGGCCTTGGCATAGCTTGAAAGCGATCCGGTGGGAACCTGTTTTCCCTGAACGGTTATCACTCCACTTTTGAGCTGGGCATAATTCACCTCCCCCAGAATCTCCGAATGCCCGTTCGGATAAGCCCGACTGTAATCCACCACAGGGGCATATATTTCCTCATCCCTGATTGCCGCATGCTCCAATATTTCCTCGTTCAAAATAGGGATGGGCACACCTATCCCCACGGTCAGATTAACCCCGTAGCCGGTTATACTTGTCCCCCTCAGCCATTTAGGACTCATTTGTTTCAAATCACCGATCAGGGCAAGCGTGCCAGCTGTTGTCCTGGGAATTCCCTTTTCTGTCCGAGGAACAGCTGGGTTATGTTGAGTGCCGTTCCAGACCACGTAGCCTATCCCTCCTCCCTCCTCCCAGGAAGATCCTCGTTCCCACGCCGATGGTCTGGTAATAAGGGTCGTTGAGGAGCGGAGAAAGTTGTCCCGCACTGGAGTAGTTAGCATTACCCAGCCTTGGCCTTAGCATCCCCATATAGGTATAAATAACTTTATCGGAAAGGTTTACCGCTACATTGTAATTTTGAGAGGCATTCCTGGGATTAAATAAGATGGCCTCATTAAGGTCATTTATATTAATCCAGGTCTCTAAGTTCTTTCGGGGATAACAGTCCGTCCCATAAGAGGTGGCAACCAGCTTCACGTCTCTACCCGCCACCAGATCCTCGATCACATGTCCGCCTCCATAACTAAACCTTCCCGGATAAATTCTGTTCCTGGGATCATCTTCAGGAAGAGCAGAGGCTCCAAGATAAATGTCCACCGCAGCAAGTCCCGTATATACAGGAACACCGTTAAGATATGCCTTCCCACCTCCTAACTTTATCCTCGGCTTAGAATGCCCGAGGTTGAGGAATACACCTGAGGAACACATTGGCCCAAAGGTGGCGCTGGTCACCACATCCACCTCCTGAGCGGCTTTCTTGATGCCCTTTTCCTCCACAATATCGATGATCTCCTCAGCAGTGACCACAACCACCTCTCCTTTTCTTATCTTTTCATTGATCTGTGCAATTGTCTTAGCCATTTTATCTATCTCCCCATCTTCCTCTATGAGGAATCCATTGTCTTCAAATATAGTATATTCAAGCAAGATTGTCAAACTCAAGATTATGCTTGACAACTTTTAATTTTAGATTAAAATCTCATCAGTGTTCCAGTTAAATAGATTTAGAAAGAAACTAAAGAGGCGATCCAAGGTTAGTATCGCAAAGAACAAAGGCGTTCCTTCTTAGAGAGAAGGGCGCCTTTTTGTTTTTTTATAGTCTCGGAATTTTCAAAAACTTCTTTGTGTTACCAGTTAAAACTGGTAGAGGAATTTCGCCTCAGGTATCATTTCATGAATTAGGTGGTTCCATATGGACTTTCAAACGTTATCTAAGAAAGTTTCACCAAAATTGAAACGAATAGCCACTCGTCACAAAGATTATGTCTCCTTTGTCGACGAAGAAGACCTTTATCAGGAGATGTTGATCCATTTATGGAATAATTTTAAGGACGGAGTACCTTCAGATATAAATGAGGCTTATATAGTCAGAGGTTGTGAGTTTCATATATTGAACTATCTTCGCAAGACTAAGGAAAACATAAAAATCTTAAGCCTGGAAACGCCTATCAATGAGGACGGGGATACTTTAAAGGATATTTTATCAATTGAAAACGAAAACGATTCTCTGGACATATATGAAAGATTGAGCGTTGAGGAGATAAAGAAAGACCTTTCAAAAAAGGAGAAAAAGACTCTTTCCCTTTTGTTAGAGGGCTATACGCTCAGGGAGGTAGGACGCAAACTGGGTGTCTCCCATGTGAGGATTGTCAAGTTGAAACAGGGCATAATTAAAAAATGGCGGGCAAAGGTCAAAAGGTAAAGGTTACCAAAAATTAAAGATTTTTACTTATATAAGTAGTCAGTACAACGTCGGTACTGAAAAAACAGAACAAAGGCGTTCTCACTTAAATAGAGGAGGGCGCCTTTTTGTTTTTTAAGAGAAGGAGCCATAAGTGAACGATAATATCTCCTATGAGGAGCAAATTAAGGCTTTATCCAAGATAAGCAAGGCTATTACTTCAGAATTGTATCTGGAGGATATTCTTCGGCTTATAGTTACGGTAACCGCTCAGATTATGGAAGCGAACATATGTTCGCTTATGCTACTTAACGAAAAAAATGAGCTTGTGATTCGTGCAACCCAAAGCCTGAGCGAGGAATACAGCAAAAAGCCCCCCTTGAAGCTCGGAGAGGGAATTGCTGGTAAAGTGGTCAAAGAGAAAAAGCCCATGGTGGTAAAAGATGTGAAACAGGAAAAGGAATACAAATACAAGGACATCGCAAAAAAGGAAGGTCTGTGTTCGCTTGCCTGCATTCCTTTAGTCGTAAAAGGAAAGGCTATAGGGGTGATAAACTGCTACACATCAAGACCTCACGACTTTACCGAAAGCGAACTTAACGTCCTAACCTGCATAGCCAACCAGGCGGCCGTGGTCATTGAAAATACGGAGCTGATGGTCAAGTACAAGGTCATCCAGGAGGAACTGGAAGCGCGTAAGATAATCGAGCGCGCTAAGGGCATATTGATGAAGGAAGGGGGATTAAGCGAGGAGGAGGCATATCATAAGATTCGAAAATACGCTATGGATCAACGCAAGACCATGCGTGAGGTGGCAGAGGCCATCATCTTAGCAACCGATATGAAAAAGAGTAAATAAAGAGCACGAGGGAAGATAAAAGGCAAGGAGTGGGAAAAGATGTCTTTTAGCAAGCCAAATGCAAGTCCAGCAACGCTGACGAGGAACAGGGTAAGACCGGCTTCCTTCTCGGGATTATGCGTTACCTGTCTTGATGGCTGTCCGGGGCTTTGTGAAGTAGGAAAACCTGCTGTTATTTGAAAGACACTCCAGGCTCGGTATGGTCGAAGAGGAAAGCTTCTATCGGGAAGTGGAAAGGAGGCCAGAATCAAAAATGGAGGGAAAGAATGACAAAACCTAACCCATTTGAGGTTGCACAAAGACAGTTAGATGAGTGCGCAAAGATTTTAAGGTTAGACCCTGATATACATGCAATCCTTCGAGTTCCGGCACGGGAACTTCACGTGTCGTTGCCAGTCCGCATGGATGATGGCACAATCCATGTGTTTCAAGGATTCAGGGTTCAATACAACGATGCAAGGGGTCCGACAAAGGGAGGAATTCGATTTCATCCAGATGAAACAATTGATACTGTGCGAGCATTGGCAGCCTGGATGACATGGAAATGCGCTCTTTTGAACCTGCCCCTTGGAGGAGCAAAAGGTGGAGTTGTCTGCAATCCAAAAGAGATGTCCCGGGGCGAGCTGGAACGCTTGAGTCGTGCATATATACAAGCAATATATCGATTCATTGGTCCAGATAAAGACATTCCAGCACCTGATGTCTATACGAATCCTCAAATAATGGCCTGGATGATGGATGAGTATTCAAAAATTGCGGGCAAGAATCAATTTGGTGTCATCACCGGTAAGCCACTCAGCCTTGGGGGTTCCGCTGGACGGGATGACGCAACAGCACGAGGGGGGATATTTATCCTCCGTGAAGCTGTGAAAGAATGTGGTGTAGACCTTAAAAAAGCCACTGTTGCCGTGCAAGGTTATGGTAATGCCGGATATCATGCAGCATATCTGGCTAAATCTCTCTTGGGCTGTAAAATAGTTGCCATTAGTGATAGCAAAGGGGGCATATTCACAGAGAAAGGTCTTGATCCTGAGCAGGTTCGCAAACATAAAACTAAAACAGGATCGGTGATTAATTTCCCGAATACTAAAGCTATTTCTAATGAGGAACTTCTGGAACTTGAGGTGGATATACTTATTCCTGCAGCTTTAGAAAATGTCATTACAGAAAAGAATGCTCCAAATATCAAAGCCAAGATCGTTGCTGAATTAGCCAATGGCCCAACCACGCCAGAGGCAGATGATGTCCTGTATAAAAATGGCGTTCACGTGAGAGCTGATTTCTTATGCAACGCTGGTGGAGTAACAGTTTAATATTTTGAGATCGTGCAAAACTTTTACATGGATTACTGGGATGACAAAGAAGTTCACCAACAGCTGGATAAGAAAATGCCCACCGCCTATCACTCAGTACTAAACGTATCCAAAAACTAT
>Ga0180301_10001229_pt1 | contig 20099 bp, 15 predicted proteins | sample GuaBasSediGuay16_FD_121797 | JGI IMG/M metagenome (GOLD analysis project Ga0180301, IMG submission 121797) | Subseafloor sediment microbial communities from Guaymas Basin, Gulf of California, Mexico - Guay16, Core 4569-2, 12-15 cm | ecosystem: Environmental > Aquatic > Marine > Hydrothermal...
GGAAGCAATAAAAAAATTACAGACTAATCAGGCGAAGCTAAAATTAGGCGAATATGCAAAAACGAAAAAAAGTATAAGTTATGACGAAGTAAATGATTTTCTCCCCGAATCGATAGTAAACTCAGATAAAATCGAAGAAGTTATTAGCATTTTAGAAAAACACAAGATTAGTTTAGAAGATGAGGTTATCAATATCGAAGAGGAAGTTATCGAAGAAGAAATCGAAGAAGAAGAGAAACAGAAGTACAATAAAAAATTGCTTTCCAATGAAAAAGACACAACCATAGATGATCCTATACGCCTGTATTTAAGAGAAATAGGGAAGGAAAGTCTTCTTACCGCCGAACAGGAAGTAGAATTGTCCAAACAGATGGAGGACGGAGAAAATATCATAAAAAGGGTAATAAAAGGATCGGGGATGATTATCCCCGAAATCTATAATCTTATTCAGAAAACTTTTTCCAAAATTGATCCGAAGGAGATGGATATCTCTAAAAAAGAGATATCAGAGATTCTTGCGGAAAGGCGAAGATTGAACCAAAATTACAGAGAACAGTTGAAGGGTGTTATCCCCCTGATAAAACAATACATAGAGCAGAAAAAGAAAATTGTATCTATCGGTGGAGATGTTCTAACGGACGAATATCTTCAAAAGAAAAGAAAGATCATTCTCGATCATATAAAAAAGATTGAAATTCATCCTGAAGAGATTATAAGGTTCTCTGATAAGTTTACAAATGCAACTAAAAAAATAAAAAAATACAAGAAGGAACAGGAACGTATTGAGAGAAGGCTCGGGGTGTACAGCATGAGGGAGTTGAGAAATCTGGGAAGAGGGCTGGCTATTGCCGAGCAGCGGGGAAAAATAGAATCGGAACTCGGCCTTCCGGCAGATACAATTAAAGAAAAGATAAGACAGATACAAATTACCGAGAAGAAACTTAAGAAACTGGAAATAGATTTTGAGAACTCAATCGATGATATACTTTCAATGTCCGAGGAAATCTCCTACGGCAAAGAGTTGCTAAAAAGTGCTAAAGACAGGCTTATCAAGGCAAATTTAAGGCTTGTAGTGAGTATTGCCAAAAAGTATACCAACAGGGGATTGCACTTTTTCGATCTAGTGCAGGAGGGGAATATAGGTCTTATCAAAGCCGTTGAAAAATTCGAGTACCGTAAAGGTTACAAGTTTTCAACCTATGCTACCTGGTGGATCAGGCAGGCTATAACAAGATCAATATCAGATCAAGCGAGAACTATTCGAGTTCCGGTCCACATGATTGAGCAGATAAACAAGGTTATAAGGGAAGCAAGGCAGCTTATGCAAATTCTCGGAAGGGAACCGACCGACGAAGAGATTGCCGAAAGGCTCGGATGGTCAGTGGGGAGGATAAAGTCGGTTAAGAATGTGGCCAGAGAACCGATATCTCTGGAAACTCCCATAGGAGAGGAGGAAGATTCCCTTCTGGGAGATTTTATAGAAGATAAGGATGTGGAGAATCCTGCAAGCCAGACGGCCTTCCGGCTTTTACAGGAACAACTGCAGGGCGTTCTCGAAACATTACCTCCCAGAGAGCAAGAGGTTCTTAAAATGAGGTTTGGACTTGAAGACGGATATTCTCTTACCCTTGAGGAGGTAGGATTGTACTTTAACGTAACAAGAGAACGAATACGGCAAATAGAGGCAAAAGCCCTACGAAGATTAAGACATCCGAAGCGAAGTCGCAGATTAAAAGATTATTTAGAACATTAAAGAGGTGGTACCATTTATGATGTACGAAGTATTTGACAAATTGAGATCTCTACAGGAAATTCTTTCTAGAAAGTTCGAAATAGAGAAAGAAATCAACGATATACCCAAAACTCTTACAACCAAAGTAGAGATACTTAACAGGTTAAAAAAATCGTATCTTGATAAGAACAGTCGGCTGGAAGAAACAAAGAAAAGAACCCAACAGCTAAGACAGAAACTGCTCGATGCCGAACAACAGCGCGAGAGATATGAAAAACAGATGGATGAGATTAAAACCCAGCGTGAATACGAAGCACTGGATAAAGAGATAAAAGATGCTATCGAGAAGGAACAACGTTTCAGAAAGGAAATTTTAAAAGAAGAGAAAGAGATAGAAGAGTTAACGGAATCGATAGAGAGCGATGAAGATATGATTAAGCAGCAGGAAGAAGAGCTCAGAAACGAAAGGGAGAAAATAAAAAACGAAAGTGAGATTAAACAAGAGCTTCTTAATCAGCTTAACGATGAAGAACAGGAAATTATACCCGGTCTGGATAGGGAAATCCTTTTTAAATTTGAAAGAATAATAAGAAGCAAATCCGGTCGGGGTATAGTACCGATTCGAGGTTCCGTTTGTACAGGATGTTATATGATTCTACCGGCACAGTTTGTAAACGATGTACGGGCAGGTAAAAATATTCTTTTCTGTCCATATTGCAGCAGAATCCTCTTTTATCAGGAAGAGGAGATAGCAGCCGATTTCTTTCAGGAAGAGGATGCGGGGAGTCTCGCAGATCTGGCGGATATTGACTTGGATAATGAAAATGAGTAATTAATCGATAGGGCAGGTCGGGTTACCGCTGTCATGAGTTTTATGGCAGAGGAAAGTCCGGGCTTCTTAGAGCATGATGCCGGGTAACCCCCGGGCATTCGGTTAAGAAACTTGACACCGAATGACAGATAGTGCCACAGAAAACAGACCGCCCTGCGTTCAACATATAAGCGCAGGGTAAGGGTGAAAAGGCGGGGTAAGAGCCCACCGCCCTTTCGGTAACGAAAGGGGCACGGTAAACCTCATCAGAAGCAAGGCCAAGCAGCAGATCGGGTTGCTCGCCCATCAATCTGCGGGTAGGCCGCTAAAACGAATTGGTAACAATTCGTTTAAGATAGATGGTAACCTTTTAACAGAACCCGGCTTACAGATCTGCCCTTTTATCTTTTTGATTGAAATGTCGTTAAAATATAACAGAGACAGAAATGAGATTACCTGAGTATCGATATCGGTTCTCCTCAAAAAAGAAAATAAAAAGAGCATCATTAACAAAGATAGTTGTTTTAATTTTATTTGTAGTTGCATTGGGAGCGGGAACCTTCTTTGGTATTACCCACCGGGCTTTTAACTTCCTTATAAAAGAGAAAGGTAACGATACCGACATATACGAATTGTGGGAGAAGCATAACTATTCAGGTGTTATAGAATCATGTAAAAAAATTCTTGCAAAAGAACCAATGAATGCCACAGCTCTTACTATGGCCGGGTTTGCCTATTTTTACGAGGGGATAAACAGATTTTCCGCAGAAGAACGTATTCAAATGATAGACAGAGCCATTATTAACTTGCGGAAGGCTGAACTTATTAAAAATCGTCCTGTCCCAGGAGCAATCCAATATACTCTTGGGAAATCTTATTTTCATAAAGGTAAATTTTATTTGGATCTGGCTGTCCGGTACTTCGAAGGTTCTCTTACTAAAAATTATAAGGGCAAAGATACATACGAATACCTCGGGCTTGCTCTTTCCTCATTGGGAAAGTATGAAGAGAGCATTAAATATTTTTTAAAAGCAATACAGGAAAACCCTTCCGGTCTCCTCTATCTTACTCTTGCACAAACCTATTATAAATTAGATAATATAGATGCATCTGAAGAATACTTAATACGTGCTATAAATCGAACTCAGGATGCCGGAATTGAGGAGAAGAGCAGATTTTTTCTGGCCAGAATATATCGGGATAGGGGTGATTATTTAAAAGCGGAAGAACAGTACAACAAGATCATCGAGAAAAATCCTGAATCAGCAGATGCACATTTTAATTTAGGCGAAGTTTATAATGAATTAAATGATCAGGTAAAAGCGCGGGCTGAATGGAGAACAACCTTGAGAATCGATCCATCTCACTATGGAGCCCGGTTACGCTTATATGATTGATTAACTTTTGCGGAGGTAATAACAAGAATGGGGCTGGGGCAATTATTCGAAACTTTCACTGCTGACATCGGGATAGATCTGGGAACATGCTATACCCTTATTTATGTCAGAGGTAAGGGGATAGTGATAAACGAACCTTCTGTTGTAGCGGTAGAGCGAGGAACAAAAAAAGTTGTAGCCGTAGGTACGGAAGCCAAAAGAATGCTCTGGAAGACTCCAGGCGATATTATCGCTATTCGCCCTTTGCGTGATGGGGTGATAGCGGACCTGGAAACTACCGAGAAAATGATAAGATATTTCATTTCTAAGGTTTTACCCAGAAGATGGCTTGTCAAACCCCGGATGGTTATCGGTGTTCCCACATGCATTACAGAGGTTGAGAGAAGGGCAGTTGAGGAAAGTGCTTATAAAGCAGGAGCAAGAGAGGTTAAGGTAATAGAAGAATCCCTTGCGGCTGCAATAGGTGCTGAAATGCCTATCTACGAACCGGCGGGACACATGATTTGTGATGTAGGGGGGGGAACAACCGAAATATCCGTTATCTCGTTAGGTGGGATGGTACTGACAAACGCCATAAGATTTGGCGGTGATGAGTTCGATGAGGCAATCATCAAGCATGTAAGAAGCGTACACAACCTGATCATTGGGGAATCCACAGCAGAAAAACTTAAAATTACAATAGGTAACGCCTATCCTGATAAACAAATAGAAAAAATGGAAATAAAAGGTACCGATGCAATTACGGGTTTGCCGAGAAGACTTGAGATTGACTCGGTTGAGGTACGAGAGGCTTTGCAGGAGCCGATAAATGCCGTTATTGAAGAGATAAAGAAGACTTTAGGGCAAACTCCACCGGAACTTGCCGCCGACATAGTAGAAAGGGGAATTGTAATGACAGGCGGCGGCTCCCTTCTAAAGGGGTTACCCAAGCTTATATCGAAAGAAACCGGAGTTCCTGTTATTCTGGCAGAAAATGCACTGCTTTGTGTAGCCATGGGTGCAGGAATGTATTTCGAACATACAAAGAAAAACTCAAGTTCCAGTAAAAACCTTTACAACAGGTTAAATGTCTGAAATCAAAGTATAATCTCAACTTATGCTTAAGATTAAGAGATTTTATTCAGAACATAAGACAGGAACAGTTCTGGGAATATTGCTGGGTGTTGCGCTGGTGCTTCTTACTATTACGAGCGAAAGGCGGCATTTAAACATTAAAGAGACCGGTCTTTCGGTCTTTTCTGTTTTTCAAACAGGTATTAATCAGGTAGAAAACTTCTTCTCCAGAACATTCAATTCTATCAATGAACTTAAAAAACTTAAAATCGAGTATGATGAGCTTCAGGATAAACTTTCCGAATACAAAATCATCGAAAGAGATTTAGTAGAGCTCAGACAGGAAAACAAAATCTTGAGAGAACAACTGGGGTTCTCGAGAGAGATAGGAATCAATCATATTCCCGCAGAGATAATCGGTAAGGATCCAGGGAATGTGTTCAACACCATAGCAATCAACAGGGGTAGCCGTCACGGTGTAAAAAAAGACATGCCTGTTATAGCCTTCCAGGAGGGTTTTCAAGGATTAGTAGGAAAGGTGGTTTCTACAGGACTCTTTTCCTCTCAGGTAATTCCTCTTTATGACAGCACCTGCTATGTTGCAGCCAGACTGCAAAAATCCCGCTACGAGGGACTGGTTTCTGGTATGGGTAGTCTGCATAAGAATCTGATTATGCGTTATGTAAAAAAAAGAGCGAGAGCAGAGATAAAGTATGGAGATCTTGTTATAACTTCAGGAATGAACTCTATCTATCCAAAAGGAATATATATAGGAAGAGTTCGTGCCGTTTGGGGAAAAACTTACGAAACTTCGCTGGAGCTGGAAGTTGAGCCGATTATTGATTTTTCTAAACTTGAATATGTTTTTATACTGGAGTCCGGAGATTAAGTGATAAAAAAGACATGGTTACCTTCTCTGATAATTGTAATATGTGTTGTCATTCAGTCTACTCTGTTGAGAAACATATCCATCCTGAATGTAACACCCGATATTGCGCTTATACTCCTTGTTTTCTTCTCAAATAATAGGGGAAGTATGAGAGGTCAGATAGCAGGATTTGCTTCGGGGATCGTGGAGGATTTCTTGAGTCTTTCACCCATGGGTTTCCACGCTTTTATTAAAACAGTTATAGGGTATCTTTATGGATTTACCCATGGTAAAATATTTATCGGGCCAATTTTTATGCCCATGATATTTGTAGGAGTGGCAACATTTACAAAGTCCCTTTTAGGTTTTATAATTTTTTCTATATTTTTAAAAGAATATTCTGCTACGTTGTTCGATTATAAATTTCTGATTGAACTGGGAGAGAACGTTTTTCTGGCTCCTTTTATTTTTGCCTTCATGGGTTTATTTAAAATATTTCGCGCAGAAGATAGGGTTGGATATAAAAAATGAAGAGAATTTCTTTAAAAGGTCGTATAATATCCCTCATTTTTTTTATCATCGGATTTTTTATTTTCTATGGAGTTTATCTGTTTTCCCTACAAATTGTAAATGTATATGAGTACAGAAAGCGTGCAACAGAGGTTGCAAGAAGGGTAATACCTATTCCGGCACAGCGAGGGGAGATATTCGACAGAAACTACGATGTGCCAATGGCATTAAATATTGATTCATTTGCAGTTGCTGTCATTCCTGGAGAGCTGGATGGTAATAAGCTGGAAGAAGTGCTTAATCGGCTTTCCGAGTTATTTGGTGTTTCCAAGGAAGAACTGGGTAAAAAGATACCGGAAAAATATTCGCACATATACACCCCCATAGAAATTAAAAGCGGGGTTTCTTTTTCAAATATTACCTATATAGCCGAACATATTCAGGATTTCCCCGGAGTTACCTGGCACAGCAAACCAATAAGAAGTTATCTTGAAACGGGCTCTATTTCACATGTAATGGGATATGTAGGGGATATAACCAGGGAAGAGCTCCAGGTTTTATACAATAAAGGTTATGAATCGGGAAGTGTAATCGGAAAGAGTGGGGTGGAGAAACAGTACGATATGCTTTTGCGTGGAGAGAAAGGTTGGCGTTATCGCATAGTGGATGTAATTGGCAGAAAAATAGAAGATAGTTTTCAGGAAGAGATTCCTCCTGTTCCCGGTAATAATCTTGTACTCACTATTGATCGTAATATTCAAAGACTATGTGAAGAAGCACTGGGTAATAGAAGTGGCTCGATAATTGTACTAAAACCTTCAACCGGAGAAATTTTAGCACTTGTATCCTATCCCTGGTATAATCCAAATATCTTTTATGCAAGAAACGGAGACGAAGAGTTTAGAAAACTTTCTCTGGATCCAGGGTATCCCTTTCTCAATAGAGCTATCCAATCCAGCTATTCTCCCGCTTCAATGTTCAAAATTATACTTACCACTGCCGTGATAGAAGAGGAGGCATTTCCTCTTGAAAAAACCGTAACCTGCACAGGAAAGCTTGAGTTTGGAGACAGGACGTTTAAATGCTGGAAAGAAACGGGACATGGGCCCGTAAATATTTATGAAGGTCTGGCTCAATCCTGCAACATTTTTTTCTTTACCATGGGCACAAAATATTTAGGGATTGAGCGTATTGTGGATTACTCGAGGAGATTCGGACTTGGAGAAATTACGGGAATCGATCTTCCCGGGGAAGTATCAGGGCTGGTTCCCAGTCCCCAATGGAAAGAGAAGGTTTATAATGCAAAATGGCGAGGCGGAGATACAATGAATATCTCTATCGGGCAGGGATATCTTACTGTAACACCGATACAGGTTGCGAATCTCGTATCCATGATTGTAAACGAAGGAGTTATATATAGACCCCATGTTTTAAAGGAGGTAAGAGATCCCATATCGGGTAATGTAATCAGAGAAATAGAACCGGAGGTTTTGCATTCTTCTGCTATCAGAAAGAGTACCTTCGAAAAGGTGCAGAGAGCAATGCGCGGAGTTATTACCGATGGTACTGCCAGAGTGGTAATAACAACCGATGCTGTGGAAATTGCAGGTAAAACCGGAACAGGACAGGTCAGTCTTGCAGATGGATGGACTTCATGGTTTACCGCTTATGCTCCCTATAAAACAGATAATCCGGAGGAGAGAGTAGTAGTTGTTGTAATGGTTGAAGCTGCAAATGAGTGGGAATGGTGGGCTCCTAAAGCAGCTAATATTATTTTCCAGGGAATATTTTCAAATCAAACCTATAAAGAGGCGGTAGAAGCTCTTAATATCTGGTATGTGAGAGACAGCGATTAAGTGAGATGAAATCGCCATCATTTTTTGAAATCGATATCTGGATACTTCTTTCAACCATCTCTCTTGTTGTTATAGGAATTCTATTCATATACTCTTCAGGAATCACTTCTCAAAGGATAGTCGTGTCCGATGAATATATAAAACAAATTATTTGGGGTTCGGTAGGACTTATAGTTCTAATATGTATAGTTTTTCTTCTGGATTACTCAAGATTACAGGATTGGGCTGAATATATTTACATTTTTTTTATTTTTCTTTTACTCATTACTTTGTTTATAGGAAAAGTGGTCCATGGCGCTAAATCGTGGATACCATTTTTCGTTTTTGGAATACAACCTTCCGAGTTTGCCAAAATATCAACTATTCTCCTTCTGGCCAAGCATTTAGCCAGGAACGAAGAACGGGTACAGAGAATTACAGAGTTTCTTAAAGGACTCGGTATAGTTCTTTTTCCTGTATTTTTGATCCTTATGCAGCCAGATTTAGGAACTGCGCTGGTCTATATTCCAATTTTCCTCATTATGACCTATGTGGCGGGCTGTAAGAAAAGACACATCCTTTTTTTCCTGTTAACAGGAATACCTTTAATTATACTAAGTGTATTACCTGCATGGGAAAATTACATGAATGGTAAGAAGATCCCCTTTTCTTCGATTTTCATCGAAACCGACCTGGTGAAATATACGATTTCAGCTCTTGTTTTGATCCTGGCCCTTGCTTTGCTGGGTTATTATGTTTTTAAAAAGAAGTACTATTACTGGATCGTGTACAGTGTCTCAATTCTTGTTTTTTCTATTACAGGCTCAATGGGCGCACGCTTCTTGTTGAAGGAGTATCAGATAATGAGACTGATCGTTTTTTTAAACCCTGGAGTCGACCCACGAGGGGCTGGATGGAATATAATTCAATCCATTACTGCTGTGGGTTCCGGAGGATTGTTCGGAAAGGGGTTCTTGCAGGGGACACAGAGCCAATACAGGTTTCTACCTCAACAAAGCACAGACTTTATTTTCTCGATAATTGCGGAAGAATGGGGATTCATAGGAGGCATGCTGGTTTTTACTCTTTTCCTGATCATCATGCTTAGAGGGTTAGCAATAATTCTTTCAACAAAAGACCCCTTTGCGATATATACAGGAGCAGGAATTATCGGGATGATATTTTTTCACTTTATAGTAAATATAGGAATGACAATGGGTATAATGCCGATTACTGGGATTCCTCTATTCTTTCTCTCTTATGGTGGTTCTTCTCTATGGACGGCACTGATCGGAATAGGAATACTGTTGAATATTAACATGAGAAAATACAGGTAGATTAAATGAGACGAGTCTCTATAGAGGAGATAAAACCCTTACTTCTTAAGGTCGAGAGGCCAGGTCGATACGTTGGTGGTGAATACGGAATAGCCAAACAGAAAGAAGAGGCGATCCTCCATGTCGCGCTATCCTATCCCGATCTTTATGAAATCGGAATGTCCAACCTGGCAATCCAAATTCTTTACAACCGGCTGAATAAAATCAACGGGGTTAGTTGTGAAAGAGTCTTTGCTCCGGCATGGGATTTTGAAGAAGTTTTACGCAGTAAGGCAATTCCCCTATTTTCTCTGGAAACCGGCTGTGTTTTGAGTGATTTTGATATTATCGGTTTTTCCATTGGATACGAGCTAACTCTAACCAATCTGCTAAATATTCTGGATCTTGCGGATATTCCTCTTCTGGCAAAAAACAGAACAGAGAAGGATCCCATAGTAATAGCTGGAGGACCTGCCGTTACCAACCCGGCGCCCTTTGGAAAATTTCTTGATGCAATTATGATAGGGGAGGCGGAAGGAGTGCTCGATAAGATCATGTTGGAACTACTCTCCTTAAAGAGAAAGGGTGCAGGAAGGGAGGACTTAATTTCGCATATAATAAAAAATGAAAGTATATGGTCTTTAATAAAAGAAGGGCAAACAACCAGGGCAATCTGGCATCGATTTGGAATAGAAGAGAATGATGAAAGTTACCGAATAGTACCCAATATAAAGACCGTTCAGGATCATGGGGTTGTGGAAATCATGCGGGGCTGTCCGAATGGATGCAGATTCTGCCATGCAGGCATGTTTTACAGACCATGCAGGGAGAAAGACCTAAATCTAATTATAAAAGAGGTGGACTTTTTAATTGGAAAATACGGATACAGGGAGATCACCCTCTCATCCCTCTCTTCAGGTGATTTTACTGAAATAGAACAGCTTACGAGAGTTTTGAACAGCAGATATTCTGCTTACGGGGTATCATTCGCCCTTCCTTCATTAAGGATAGACTCTTTTACACTCTCTCTACTTAAAGAGCTATCGGTAATCAGGAAGAGCGGTCTAACTTTTGCCGTGGAGACGCCGAATGAGAGGTGGCAGAAGGGTCTTAATAAGGAGGTTTCTCTGGACAAGACCCTCAAGATACTTAAAAAAGCCAGAGAAATGGGGTGGCGGCAGGCAAAGTTCTATTTTATGATCGGTTTACCCGTTGTTGAACCGGACGAAGAGGTAAGCCAAATTGTTGATTTCATAAAAGAAGTTCAGAACAGTATAAAAATAAAACTTCACATCAACCTGGGCACCTTTATTCCTAAACCCCACACACCTTTTCAGTGGGCACAACAGCTTTCGTTAATCCGATCCGAGGAAAAATTAAAAAAGATAAAATCCATAGTAAGAAACAGATATACAAAAGTTAACTACCACTCTCCCATGTTGTCTATGCTCGAAGGAGCTGTCTCCAGGGGAGACCATAGGGTAGGTGAACTATTTCTTTCTGCCTTTTATAAAGGAGCAAGACTGGATTCATGGGAGGAGCATTTTAACCGTAAGGTCTGGGATAGAGTCATCAAAGAGGCTTCGTGGAATGTAGAGCATGAAAGCTGCAGAGAGAGAAAGTTTAACGAGATTTTGCCATGGGATGGAATTGATCTGGGTATCTCTAAAACTTTTTTACAAAAAGAATACCTGAGAGCAATGGAGGCGAAAAAGAGCCCCCTCTGTGAAGACCCATGCAACTATTTTTGTGGTGTTTGCAGGAATGGTCTGTCAGTTAGAAGATCAGATACAAAAATTGAAGACAGGGGGCTCCCCTTGAAATTGAGTAGAACGGATAACCTCCTGAAAGTTATCTTCTCCTTTGAAAAGAAAGATAGGGCAATTTATATCTCTCACCTTAACCTTATGACAGTTATCGAAAGGGCCCTACTGAGAGCAGGGTTTTTTGTCCGGCACACCGAAGGGTTTAACCCTAAACCTAAAATCGAGTTTGCCAATGCCCTCCCACTGGGTATAGGCTCCGAAGAAGAAATAGCTTCGGTAGAAGTATACAATTTAAACTCAACAACCGAGTTTATAGAAAAGGTGAACAGAGTATTACCGGAGGGAGTCAGGGTTAAGCAGGCAAAGATCCGATCTATCGATGAAAGCAAAAAGAGAAAGGAGTCTCTTATGTCAAATTATTGGGGATCGGAGTTCGAGATTTTACCGTTAGAAGGTAGCTCGGTTTTAATGATTAAAGAAAAACTAATTGGCAAAGCAGAATCGAACAGTTTAACTCATGAGGAAATAGATATTCGCCTGCCACCACAGAAAAATGGGTTGATTCTAAGGCTAAAAGATATGGGGAAAAAATCTTTAAAAATCTTACCCCTTCTATCGGAGGCAATGGGAACTTTACAACCCTTTGATCGGTTTAATATTAAACGAATTCACACCTTCGCAAAGGATAAATCGGGAAAACCGGAAAGCTATTTTTCTATTTAGATTCATTCCATAAGTTGTCCATTATTTCGAAATTCTCTATAGATGGTTTCTTATCCATCTCTTTAAGTTTCTGCTCTATCTCTTTGAATCTTTTTACAAACTTACGGTTTGTTTTGTGAAGCGAAAGGGCAGGGTCGATATTCAAAAAACGGGATAAGTTTATTATCGAAAAAATTAAGTCCCCCAGCTCGGATTCCATATTATGTGTATCCTCTTTCTTACATGCCTCTCTTAACTCCTCCATCTCTTCTTTAACTTTTCCCCATACATCATTTTCATCTGTCCAGTCAAATCCTACCCTGGAAACTTCCTTCTGGATAAGGAGCGCTCTTTCCAGGGGAGGCAGTGTACGTGATACAGAGTCAAGAATTGAATCTGTGTGACCTTCCCCCTTTTCATTTTTTTTAATTTCGTTCCACTGTTCGATTACTTCATCGGGTTCTTTTAGAGAAGAATCTCCAAAAACATGAGGATGTCTTCGTATCAGTTTCTCTGAAATCTCATCGAATACTTCTCTAAGGGTAAAAGTATTATCCTGCTCTTTCATATAGGCTATCATTGTAATGAGAAGAAAGAGATCGCCTAGTTCTTCTTTTAAATTTTCTTCATTTTTCTCTTCGATCGCATCGATACATTCGTAGGTCTCCTCAAGCAAGTTGAACTTAAGGGTCTCAGGTGATTGTTCCCTGTCCCATGGACATCCCTCTGGACCACGCAGGGTCATGATAATATCAAAAAATCTAGAAAAAGAAGAGAGAGTTGAGTTTTTTTTATCTGAATTGTTGATGATCTCTTGATTCATGTTTCGAGGAAGGGTAGCATATTGGTACACTTTTCGCAAGATACTGGCAGATAAAGTTGATTCTTCCTATTGTACTGCTTCCCGAATGCTTTCTATATAATCCTCAAGCCCTTTGCCGTGCTTTTCGTATACGATGCTGGTTGCTTTCCTGAAAGGTTCTAAATCGATATCCCGGATAATCATGGTACCCGCTTCTTCCGCCTTTGCTATGGCTTGCTGAACGTGTTCCCGCCATAACTTGCGTTGATATGGAACAGATTCTGCAGCAGCACGTAAAATGAGTTTTCTATCGGTTTCATTTATCTCTTCCCAGATTTTCTTACTGAAGAGTATTATCTCAGGAGTCCTCACATGAGCATCAACTGTATAGTAGCGGGCAACCTCGTAATGACCTTTTGTAATCCAGGAGGGAAAGTTGTTTTCAGCACCGTGAATAGCACCAGTTTGTAAGCCGGTATAGACTTCTTCAAAAGCCATAGGAAAAGGTTCTGCTCCAAGGGCACTAACTATATCACCCATAATTTCTGCCTTCTGTACCCTGATACGCATACCCTTTAGATCTTCGGGTGAGCGAACAGGACGGAGGGAATTGTAGAAACTTCTCTGACCAGAATCGTAATAACCAAGGCCTACAAGTCCGTATTCAGTAAGCTCACCTAAAAGCTTAACTCCTATTGGACCATCCACAACCTTATGCAGATGCTCTTCACTTACGAAAATGTAGGGTAAGGAGAATACTTTTAGAACCGGAGCTATCTGTGTAACCGGATTTACATTTACACGATTAATATCGATCAATCCTTGTTGGGTTTTGCGGATAGTCTCTTTCTCCGAACCGAGCTGAGCGGAGGGATAAACCTGTACTCTTATTCTCCCTCCAGTCCATCTGTGGAGAAGTTCCGCCATGTAAACCAATCCCTGAGTAGTAGGATAACTTAGCTCGTGATCATCCGCAGCTTTAAGCACATATTCCGGCTCTGTCTGTCCGCTACCAAAAGAGTATTTTGCCATGGTAAAAATGAAGAGCATATATACTATTATTCTCTGCATGATTATCCTATTCATCTGTTTTTGTTATAAAGGATATACTACCTCGACTTTCCCGTTTCCATCTTCCGTATTGCCAAGTCGGAGGTCGGCGCCATGAGCCTTCAAAATACGATAACAAATAGCAAGCCCCAATCCGGTTCCCCCATGTTTGGTGGTAAAATAGGGATCTATCACCCGGTCAAGAAGTTTTTCATTAAATCCGGGACCACTATCTGTAATCACTAGCCTGATCTCGTTATCTTTCTTTGTAAGCCTGACAGTAATAATCCGTTCTCCCTTCTGACCATCTACGGCTTCCACAGCATTCTGTAAGAGGTTGGAAATTACCTCTTCCATACGAATTATGTCAAAATAGAAGGGTTTTATTGATCGATCAATTTTATCTTTTATGATTATCTCTTTTTCTGCCGCCACAAACTGGTACTTCTTGATGATTTTCTCTAATAGTTCGGACAGGGAGTATCTGGAGAGATTGAGTTTCTCGGGTCTTGCGAAGTTGAGTATCTCGCCGATAAATTGATCTGTGTTGGCTATTTCGGTCTGGATCATCTGTACATATTTATTATTGTACGTTCCTTTTGATTTAAGGGCTTGTACTGCAAGTTGTGCTATATGTAGAGGTTTTCGCATTTCATGGGCCATTCTTGCAGCGAAATGCCCCAGAAATGAGAATTGATCGTCAGTACGCAATTTTACCATTCGTTCGCTTAGCCGGTTGAAGGCATTGGCAAGTTCGGAAAGTTCATCTCTGGTAGTAACCTCAACCTTCTGACGATAATTGCCCTCCATAATACCGTGAACCCCCTCGGTGAGTTGTTGGATAGGGCGCACCACTGCATTGGATATTATTAAAGAGACCGATCCAATAAGCAGGACAACTATGATGAAAAATACCGCCACAATCTTATTTATTTGCCGGATGGGTAATAAAGCTTCCGCTGAAGGTACAAATGCTACTATCTTCCATGTTGTACGAAGAACCGATACGAACACCATATTTTTTTTATACATGGTGTATGAGGAGAACTCGGTACCATATACATCATCTTCCAAACGGCCTATAAGATTGTCTTCTGTAGAATTGATAATAATTGATTTAGGATTTACCAGTGTAAAGGATTTAAACTCTTCCAGAGTAAAGTACCCTATAACACGTTTAAATGTGGGAAGAGGAATTGTAGATGCAAGAATGGCCTTCATTTCGTTGTTGTTTTTGCTGAAAACAGGAACCGCTATGAGAATAGAAGGATCGAAAACAGGATGATCGAGCACCGGCCCCTCGTAGTAAAAGAGCTTATCCCGGGCTGCAAACTCATGCAAAAGAACATTGGTATGGAAAATACCTTCATTACCGGCTGTATCCCAGTAGCGGCCATCGAGGTATACATAGAAAAGTCTGCTATAGATGAAAGCGAACCTGCCGAGTTCCTCGCGAAGGAATCCGCGAATCTCTTCCTCCTGACCGTTTCTTATCAGAGGAGTACGGGAGAGTTGTAACATATGAGATATTCTGGCTATTAGCCAATTGTCTATAGCCCGGGCTGCTTTGGAAAGCTCGTTGTTTTTCTGGGCAATCACTTGTTTCTCATAGGAGCGGTTTACAAAGTAGAGTCCGCCAACAACGATAACGAAGAACAGAATTACAGTTGGAATGAGTATCTGTACGAATACACGGGTTCTAATTCTCTTCATTGTTCAGTTTATAACGCAACCCTCGAACGGATATTCCAAGGTGCTTTGCCGTCCTGGTACGATTACCGTTGAACCTGTCAAGTACCCAATGGATATAAGCCCGTTCCACCTCTTGAAGAGGTTTTACACCAATATTTGTAAAATCAAAGCTACCTCGTATCGAGTTTCCGGGTATAAGCAATGACCCGGTATCTATTTTTTCTCCGGTCTCAAGGATAGATGCCCGGTCAATGCAATTTCTCAGCTCTCGAATGTTACCCGGCCAGTGGTAAGAGAGAAGTGCTTTTTTGGCATCTTCTGTAAACTCTTTAGCCGGCCTGTTGTACTCCTTTTGAAAACGTTTAAGGAACCATTCTGCAAGGGATAGGATGTCTTCTTTACGCTCACGAAGGGGAGGTAAGTGTATTGGAATTACATTGATCCGGTAAAAAAGATCCTCGCGAAATGTTCCGGCATCCACTTTAGCTTTCAGATCCTGGTTGGTGGCTGCAACAATCCTTACATCAACCGGAACCTTACGGTACGATCCTAGAGGTATAACTTCCCTATCCTGAAGGAATCGGAGTAGGGCAACTTGAGCTTTAAGGGGGAGTTCGTCGATTTCATCGAGAAAAAGCGTGCCGCCGTCTGCAATCTCAAGTTTACCCTTGGTTCTCTGTTTTGCATCGGTAAAAGCCCCCTTCTCATACCCGAACAGTTCCGATTCGATTAAATTTTCAGGTATTGCACCACAATTGATAGGCACAAAACTTCCCGATGCTCGAAGGCTCGTTGAGTGAATATACCGGGCTATAATTTCTTTACCAGTACCCGACTCTCCCAGAAGAAGCACTGTGGAGTTGATATTTCGGAGAGTTTCTATAGTACGGTATATTTCAAGTAACCTGGGGTTACGGGTTTCATAAAGAAATTGTTCCTGCTTGTAGAGTTCCTCTTTAAGGAAAGTATACCGGGTAGTCATAAGTTCGTAAGCAATTGCCTTTTCAATGGCAATTCTAAGCTCATCCATCCGGACCGGTTTTGTAAGATAGTCGAATGCCCCTTTTTTTAGTGCCTCTACTGCGCTTTCTATTGTTCCGTGAGCAGTAAGCATGATCACCTGGGTCTCCGGATAATGCCTGACTACGTGTTTAAGCAGTTCCATTCCGGACTGATCTGGCATTTTGAGATCAGCGATAAGCACTCTAAAGCTGCTTTGCTTAAGAAGTTCGTTAGCTTCCTGCACAGTGAGTGCAGACTCTACAATATAACCATCTCCGGTGAGTAAGTCTTTAAGAAGTTCTAACGCAGTCTCATCGTCATCAACAATGAGAATTCGATGTTTCGGTTTCATAACACATCACCTGTCAGGTTTAAGTTTATCCCTTTAGCATCCCTTCACTCAAGCCCTCTATGAAAAAGCGACGAAATGCAAAAAACAGTATAAGCACAGGGATAATACTTATAATGATAGTAGCCCCGATACGGCCCATTACCAATGTTTGGAGTTCGTCGCGCAACCATACTATACCCACAGGGAGGGTCTGCCATTCGTTTCTGCTCATAAGAGTGCTGGCGAACATATACTCCTGCCAGGCGAATACAAATGTGATAATGGTGGTTGCTGCAAGTGCCGGTTTATTGATTGGAATCAGCACCCTGTACCACATCTGAAACTCATGACATCCATCGATGATAGCCGCATCTCGAATATCGGTCGGAATGGTGGAAAATGCTCCCCGCATGATAAGTAATCCCCAGGGCAGGTTAAGTGCAACGTAGGGTAAAATCAATCCCAACCAGGTGTTTCTTAGCCCGATATAGTATTCCATGAGAAAGACAGGGATAAGGTACATGATGTAGGGTACTGTAAGTACTCCAAGAACAAGCATAAAGAGGAAGTTCTGGCCTAAAAACCTACGCATTCCGAATGCGTAACCGCCCATTGCACTTGCGATCAGCACAATAATCACAGTGGAAATGGTTACAATCAAGCTGTTAACAACGTATCGGCTAAACCCTCTCATTTTTGTAAGGACATAAATGTAATTTTCCGCAGTTAGAGTTTTGGGAATGATAGAGGGAGGATACTTGTAGAGATCCTGGGTGGTTCGAATCGAGGTGATAAGCATCCATACTGGTGGAAAGAGAAAAATTATTGCAAATAATAAAACTATAAAAAATATCAGATTTTGCCTTGAAAAGATTGCTTTAACAATCGTTGGCCCATTTAAGGCTAATGAACTCATCCCCATCTATCCCCTTTGTGCGGTTTCCGGTTTAAACACCCTGTTTAAAACCCAGGCAAGTATCAGAATAATTGCAGCAGTTATATAGGCAACCTGGGAAGCTTCTCCCATATCCAATCTCTCAAAAGCAAGCTTCCAGGAATATAAATAGAGAGTGAGGGTCGCTATCCCAGGACCTCCCTGGGTAACAACCTGAGGAAGATCGAAAACCTTTAAAGAGTTAATAAGAATCCAGATACCGCTTACAAGCATATATGGCTTAAGATTGGGAATTACCACGAAAAATATCTCCTGGAAGAAATTTGCGCCATCAACCCTTGCTGCTTCTCTCAGACTCCTGGATATTCCCTGTAATCCTGCGAGAAAAATAATCAAAGTAAATCCGATCATTTTCCAGGATCTGGCTACCACCAGAGCGTACAGCGCTGTTCCTGGATATCCGTACCAGTTTATGGCAAATTTTTTAAGCCCGATTGAACGAAGCAGTTGATTAAATATGCCTACATCTGGTGACAGAATCCATGCAAAGGTAATACCAACCAGGGAAAGGGGGATAATCATAGGTAAATAGAAGATTACCTGAAAGATCTGTACACCCTGGTTTAGCTCATTAATTAAAATTGCTACTAGTAGAGAAACAATAAATGTAATAGTGAAATATGAAATACCAAACTTCATCTGGTTGACCAGAGCGGTATGGAAAAAAGTATCCTTTATCAGTCGTTCCCAGTAACCTGCCAAACCTATAAATTTAGGAACTGCATCCTCCGCGTAGTTGAATTCTGTAAGGCTTAAGAATCCGGAGAATACTACAGGAAAGGCAATGAAAACTATGACGAAGAATAGGGTAGGTAGAAGAAATACAAGCAGATTAAGCTTCTCGGCTACCTTTCTTCTTAAAGCACCCATAACGCCCTCTGAAAGAAATGTTAAGGAGGGATTATCTATCCCTCCTTGAACTTTACAACAAGTCTATTCGCCTGCTCGCAGATCTGTAAAGTTAAGAGCCTGAACTTCTTTCTGGATAGAGTCAAGAGCTTTATCAACATCCATTCTACCAAAAGCAGCTTCCGGCAGGTATTTTACCAGGATATCGAGATATTTCTGCAAATCTGCATAGAGAGGTATTGGACGGGAAGCATCGGCTACTGCAAGAATAGTTGGCATTTGATCCTGAAACCAGGTTATGCCTTCACCATAGTACTCTTTCATAACCGGGAGTTTTCCGTAGTTGTTAAAGCTCCACTGCTGCATCTCTTTTGAAAATACGACTTCGCGGATATACTGCATGGCTACTTCTTTCATTTTTGATACCTTGGGAATCCATACAGAGTGAGTCCAGATAATGCTTCCGTTCTCTTCTGCTCCCGGCCAGCCGATATAAGCGATGTCAGATTCATCTTTGGTAACACCGACCAGCTCCATAATATGACCCTGTGCAGCGTAAAAGGAACCACTGGCTCCGGTTTTCCATTTCTGGTAACCTTCTTCGTCACTGGTAGTCCATGCCCCAAGTCCTTCTTTGTACATTTTTTGCAAATAACTCAACCACTTGCGTGCAGCATCACTGGTTATGTCAAAGCCTTTTCCGTTTTTTTCGGTGAATGTACCAGTCATGGCCATGATCGGACCTGCATAGTTATACTGCATGAACTCACGATCCCATATCTGGACATGAGCGCCAAGGTCAGCAGCTTTTCCCAATTTCCTGAACCAGTTAAAAAACTCCTCCTCATTCCAGCTCGGAATAGGTACGGGTTTGCCATTTTGCCAGAGCCCAGCTTTTTTCATTATATCAGTATTGACACCGATAATAGCTACCTCTCCCATGAAGGGCAGTACAGGATAGTTGGCTCCTGATCCGTCCGGTTTCTTATATTTACCTGCAGCCAGAAAGCCACCCACGAAATTTTCTTTTACAAGCTTACCTGTAAAAATTCCGTCCATTGGTTCTGTCCAATTTCCTTTAATAACAGGAGCAAGCATCGATCCGCTTCCACCAACAAATACATCAAAGGGAGTTGTTCCCTGTTCCCATTCTGTGATGTATGTAGGAGCGCTCCATTTATCTGCTCTGATAAGCTCGAGTTTTACATTCGGGTTGTTCTTAGCCCATTTTATTGAGAACTCTTCTAGATCGAATTTCTTGAATATCCAGGGTGGGGCAGCTACCCTTAGAACCTTTACTTCCTTCGCCGCAGCAGGCTCCTCTTTTTTTACTTCCTTTTGTCCTCCTGCGAAAACACTAGAAACGAATAGAACAGCTAATGCTAGTAATAAAAATTTTTTCATAAACCTTTTCCTCCTTTCAAATTA
>Ga0180301_10001230_pt1 | contig 20097 bp, 16 predicted proteins | sample GuaBasSediGuay16_FD_121797 | JGI IMG/M metagenome (GOLD analysis project Ga0180301, IMG submission 121797) | Subseafloor sediment microbial communities from Guaymas Basin, Gulf of California, Mexico - Guay16, Core 4569-2, 12-15 cm | ecosystem: Environmental > Aquatic > Marine > Hydrothermal...
AGCCTATACCTTAGCGTTGAATATGGTATTCCTGTTTTTTGTGAAAGTTCCTTCAATGAAATAAGCTTTCTTATACTAGCTAGATCAGAGTTTTCCATGGCATTTCTTAGTTTTTTGATTTTATCCTCAATGAGTTGGATATATTTGCGAACTCTTTCTCTATGGATTGTTGACTTTCTCTTAACTACACCCGTAACGTATCCGTCGTTTAGATTTAGTTCATTAAGAATCTCTCTTAGTTTTTTAGCGATTTCAAGAGGCATAGGGTCTCTGTAATTTAATCTTTGCTGTGATTTCGAAATTAACTCTAAAATTCTGTTATAGCGTGAATCGTCTTGAATTATTGTTGCAAATTTCTTTAAACCCTCAGTTCCAGAAATCACTACTTTATAGTATTCCATACCATTCGAGTTTTCTGTTTGTATGTAAGAATATATTCCAAGGGCAAGTAGTAAGTCTTGCAGATCTTCAGCAAGTTTTCTTGAGGATGTTCTAAATCCGACCCTATATTTATCAACAAACCCGTCTCCTTTGAAGTAGGCATTTAGAAAAGCCTTTTTCGCTTTCTCATGCATGATAAATATTAATGAGGGTATTCTTCTTAAGGTCGAAGGCCTTTTAGATTGACCATTTTTAGACGGAATAATTTCAGGTAAAAATTTAGCTATTTTAGCGTAAAGATCCTTTGAAATAGTTCTTATTGTGTATAGAGTTTTTCTTCTCCCTTTACTACTAACTTGAACATTGTATCTAATACCTAGTTTATCTAAGGTTCCTTTGAATTCTTCTACTAGCTTAACGTCAGTATTAGTGAAACCTATTTCGTAATAGCTTCTCTTTTCGTTAGAGTATACAAAACCATCTGATAACACGTATCCTATGAATTTAGCTAATACTTCGGGATCTTTTACACGGAATTCTTTTAAAGCATTTGATAAAAGATCATTGTCCGATAATTCTTTCGGGTAATAACGTATGCTTGGAACTAACATTCCGGGTTTTACATTGTCTGCTCTAACGGTTATTATTTCACCATTCTTCCATACGAAAATGGGATGCTCCGGGGTGACAACTATGGTTCTCCCATTACTATACGTTATTTTTATGAACTTTTTAGGTGCTTTATGTCTGCTGACCCTATTTGCTTTGACCACTATTACGCTTTTATCTTTAAAGTCATATGATAGGAGTTTAATATTATCTATGGGTAGTATTTCTGTTTCTATACCTCTTACTACTTTATCTCTATTCTCAGCAATAAGTGAATCTACAAATTCACCAATCCTAACTTTCCTTCCGTCAGCTAAAAACAACTCGAAATCTTTATGGTAACTTTGCTGCTCCATTGCCTCGTGAATCGCTACACGATCTTCAGCTCTCATCTTATCTATTTCATCAATGCAATTATGTACTATAATTCCTTCGGCCAAGAAGTTATGCGTTTCTGGTACGTAAATGTCGTAAACATAGCCTTCATAATCAATATATTCGACGTTTACTACTTTATCTATGTAGTAATCGTATTGAGCAGCTATGTTTATTAGCTTTTTTGTATCAGGCGAAAGCTTATTGGAATATAATAATGCAATTTTCCTAAGCTTTTCTTTTGTGAATATAGTCTTTCCTGTTAAAGTATTGTAAATAGTGCTCCATAAACCATCTTTTACAAGAATATATGGTCTAATTTCGTTTACTATTCTTTTAGCTATTTTAATCGCTATTTTTCTAGGAATAACATTATGTTTTGATGTGATTAATTTTTTCTTCACGGGAATACTGATTTTTTCTGCTTTAACACTGTATGGCTTAATAATTTCAATAAGTTTCGATACGTCATCTCTATTCGTAATCCGTATTCTTATGGTATTGTTTTCTTGAATCATTTTAGAATGTATATCAAACCTTCTCAGTATTAATGGTATTGCTTTCGCTTGAGAATAATTTTCCAATACTATATCAACATGAATAACTTCATATTGCCTATGACCTTTAACGGATTTCTTAATAGATATTGATCCATCAGCGTCTATAAGTCCTGCTAAAAACCCTCTTAGAACACTATTTGGTAATTTAAATATGCGTTTGAGCGAGTCCTCTAAAAAGTACTTGACTATGTATGCGAAAATTATTGAGTCAATAATTATGTCAACACTTCTGCTTCTTCTGTAAAGTTTGGGTTTAACATTTATTGTTTTTAGATACTTCAATATTCTTTCTACAACGTCCTTGTGTTTTATTGTTTGCGTAATTCCCACTCTTTTGTCTGTAAAGTAACCATCTCCAAGAATGAAGCCTATGATGTACCCTATTTCAGGAGTTATTTTCGTTAGCGCTAATGATGATGACTTATTCCCTCTTAAGAATTTAAGTACTTTGTTTCTCCAATCACCTAATTTGCCGTTCTCTTTCAATACTTTTTTAAGCAGCCCTACTTCAATGTACAGTTTATTATGTGATGTATAGACTTTTTTACCCGAAATTTTCTTAAGCTTATATACGCTACCATGGAGTTTTTCTATTATTTTTAACATTTCGTTTCTCTCATCATTTTCTAAAACCGCTGTCCACGTGTCAGGTACTATGTCTAATAAGTATACTTCGTTTTCATGACCTGGGATTTTTTGGAGAGAAAGTACTTTTTCTCCAGGCTTAAATTCTGAAGCTTGTTTCCAGGCTAGAGTTTCACCATCAATTAGGAGGTGATCTGGTGTTAATAGTAATTCGTAACCGCTTTCAAAAGTAAGTTTCACTAACTTCCCTTTCCATAATTTTCTCCTAACAACATTAGAGACTGTCTCCTTTGCAGATAGATTGTTAGGGTCTATCCCGACAACTCTATGGTTTGAATAGTTTAGCTCAACCAGTTCATTATTGACTATGACCTTAATAGCTCTGTTCTTATCGAATAACTCAGCTATTCTAACGTACTCATTATCAACTAGTACCCGTGTTTCAGGGTGTAAACATACTATTCCTCCATCGCCTAAAACCAATGCTCCAGCTTCAAGATAGTATTCTCCAGTACTTTTGTCTCTTAAAACAGCTGCAGTAAGGCCAGCGGCTGTGGTTCCCTTCCCTGAAGTATATATTCCTCGAGGAGCTATTCTAGCAACATATTGTAAGAGCTGGCTATTGTGTAAGAATAGGAGTCCTAGGCCTCCGACAAAGTTTTCGTGTTCTTCTACTGAAATATCATAAACGTATTTAGCATGGTTAGGTTCAATTTCACATATGTCTATTTCCTCTATAGACTTTATGATATCCCATGTAACAATAGTATTATCGATTATGGAGTATAATCTATTAAGTATGGCTAGGGTTTTGGTTCTCACATTCATATCTATATCATGTTGTTTTTCAGCTATTTCACTCAATTTAGCTAGTATTTTATGGGCATAGTTTCTTCCTGCGTATCCTCTGTAAATTTTTCCTCTAACCTCTCCTGCAAAATTCCGATAGCCTCTTTTTCTGCTATTTAGCTTTAAAAGAGCTAATGCTCTAATAGCTGTTGAAGCCATAGGAACTTTGTCGACAATGCTACTTCCGTTGGTATTTAACTGCTTTAATTTTTCTTGCTTAACAGGGTCTATCAAATGTATTAGCTTCGTAATTGCTGGATTAGGGATGTATATTCTGAAGTAGTGAACATTTTTATCTTTATATTTTGAAGAAGAATATCTTATCGTATGTTCTAACCCTAAAATCGCTAGAAGAACAGATACTTCATGAGCTATGTTTTCACTTGTTGTTGTTATCGTAATTTCTCCTTTCCAATTTTTAGAGCCTTTGATTTTCGATGGGATAATAGATCCATCACTTTCAATGAGCCCTGAAATTAAACCCCTAATGAATACTATAGGGGCGTTAAAGGCTATTTGTGGAACTCTCTTATATCTTGATAATAACCCCTTAGTCTTGTTCTCTCTAATTATCTTTATGAAGCAGTGATGTTTTATCCAGTTAATAAATTCTTTATCCGTTATGATTAGTCTATATTGCTTTCTATTCTTACCATTCCTTTCATATACTTTGAAAGGTAATTTTAGCTTATACTGGACTATTTTCCCTAGATACTCTATAACTTCTTTGTTTGTTGAAACTATTTCTACTCTTTCGCCGGATGACACTTTAGAAACTGTTCCATCCCCTAAGAAGAACCCTATTAAGTATCCGAAGTCCCAATCAAGCTTTATGTTAGTGTTTCCTATTCTTACATTATTCACAATGTTTCTTCTAAACGGTGCTAAACACTTAAGTATAGGTAATAGAATTTTCTTCTTAAAGGCTTCAGTGGGTTTAACTGGCATTAGTAATGCTAAGTTTTTATTGAAACCTATTAGGCTATGGTCTTTAGTTACTATTACTCTTCTACCATGTTTTGTTTTAATTACTATTACTTTTCTTGGCGCCTTATGTCTTATAAGCGCCTTAATTGGCTTTACCTCTGGCTTTAAAGTTGCTGGTGAAATAGCTATTGTATAAAGCTTTACTCCTATCTTATCAAGTAGAAGTTCCTCAGATTCTCCATGGTTAATGACATTATCTCTGTATTTCTCCATGTATTCATCAATTATTTCACCTATTGGTCTGAAGCTTATTAGCCCGTTTTTATCAAAAATTAGTACGCGTTCACTATAAACTAAGCTCTTGGCGGTGCCAGGGTCGCCTACGAGGAGTACGTGTATGTCGCCTCTTATTCTGGTGCCGTCAGGTAGTTCTTTCGGTATTCCTCCAAAAAGCAGAAGGGCTATGGCCTTCTTTATATGTTCATGCCCGTAAATTGCTGGTGCTACGGAGTTTATTATCTTTTCTCTTATTTGTGGGTCTCTTGCTAGTTCAAGTATTTTCTTTTCGTCTTCCTTTGAAATTTCGAGTTCTTCAAGTACTTTCTGGGAGACTTCTACATTGTTTGCTTCAATTCTCATTTCGAAAGTAAGCTTGCTTCCCTTTTTAATGGATCTCTCTCCCTTAATTGTTAATATGCCGACTATGGTTACTCTATCGCCAGGTCTTGCTTTATCAACTAGATCTTCAGTTAAAATAACTTCTATTGAGCGGGGAAGCTGGCCTGGAGGTATTTCCTCAGGTTTTTCCTGAACCATTATTTTCTGGACATCAATAAACTTAGACTTATGTAGGAGAAGTTTAAAGGAAGGCCTTTCTCCGCAAGGACACTCAGTAGGATATTCTAAAGTATCTCCTTCCTGAATAACCTCTATCTCAGTATTGCAATTTGTACATAAGAAAACTGCTTTGTATAGCTTCTCCATCGTAGGTGTCATACGTGTAACTACGCCTTCTATTTGAACTAGTTTTTCAATATGTTCGGATCCAAGTTTTCTTATAGGAATAGTTTCTGGTAATTCTCTAAACCTAACATAGAATCTTTCAACCTTAGACGCTAACTCTCTATTCTCATTGGTTACTAGTTCTTTAAGCGCCTGAGACGCGTACTCTAAAGCTTCCCTTGGATTTTCAACAACGTATAGGGCGAGTTGGGGATTTGTTATGTAAAGGTCGGGAAAGTCTACTACTATTGATCTTTCCCCTTTAATAGTCATATCTAAAACTCTATCCCAGTATTTTAGCTTACCATGTATGTCCTTGAATGTTTTTAAGAACTTAATAAACTCCTCTTTGAGGTCGCCAACTATTGTTTTCTCTTCTACTTCCCTTTCCACTGTGGTACCGGCATTCATGCCTTACATCACGTGGACTCAATATTTTAATCCTGTAGTTTCCTCTACCCAAAGTTTAATTATGTCTCTCAGAATCCTATATAAGATCTTTTCCTCAGGAGCGAACTTGCTAATTATATCTTTAGGTTCTTCAACTGTAAGTACTAAGTTTAGAATTTTTCTTAAGCGACTTCTGACAATATCTCTTACAAACATTTCGGTTTTCCGGTATTTTTCTATAATTTCAGACGTTGGGCTTTTACTTAGTTGCTGCATTGTAAGTTCTATTTCATGTTTTACTTTAACATAAAAATCAGGTGAAAGCTTTTGTAGTGAAGATGCGGTACTTATAGTTTTTGTTTCCAAAAATGCTAAGCGCGCAAGTTCCTCTACGGTAACTCTTTCTTCGGAAGATAACTCTGCCAAACCACTTTTCGATAACTCGTAAGCTAGCCATCTTGGAACATCTGCTTCGGTGTTTGCTTCTATTTCTGAAACTTCATCTATATTGAGGACTATATTTTGGAAAGACCTAACCTTGGCTAAGGACATGTAGTTTTCAGCACGTGAACTATCAATAAGAGTTTTAAGGACTTCTTCTAGCATTTCCTAAAATACCCTCCCCAGTTACTTAGCTCTTTTTGCCACTAAAAATATATTTGTATTAAAAAGAGAACCAATATATGGCTTTAGCTAGTCAGGTGGTAAGAAATGGCATCCATAGAAGCGGAGCTTCTCTGGGCAGAGAAGTATAGGCCGAAATCGCTTGATGAAATAGTTAATCAAAAAGAAATTGTTGAAAGACTTAAACAGTTTGTTAAGAATAGAAACATGCCTCATTGCTTATTTGCTGGCCCGCCGGGCACAGGTAAGACTACAGCTGCACTAGCCTTAGCACATGATCTTTATGGTGAAAACTATCATAGATATGTTCTTGAATTAAATGCAAGTGATGCTAGAGGAATAGACGTTATTAGAACTACGGTTAAAGAGTTCGCTAGAAGCGTTGTTCCAGGAAAAATACCTTTTAAAATAATAATCCTTGATGAGGCAGATAATATGACAGCCGATGCTCAACAAGCTTTAAGAAGAACTATGGAGCTTTTCACAGCAACATGTAGATTCATACTTATAGCTAATTATCCAAGCAAGATAATAGAGCCTATACAGTCTAGAACAGCTTTCTTCAGATTTACTCCACTAAGTAGGGAAGACGTTGTGGCTCGCCTTAAGTGGATAGCTGATCAAGAAAAAGTAGAATACGATATGAAAGCATTAGAGACAATATATGAGTTATCCGAAGGCGATATGAGGAGAGCTATAAATATTCTTCAAGCAGCATCAGCTTTAGGTAAAGTGACTGTAGAGGTAGTGTATAAGGTCATTGGAGCTGCACATCCCACTGAGGTCAGAGAAATGATTAAGGCAGCACTTGCAGGTAGGTTTACTGAAGCAAGAGAGAAACTTAGAGCATTAATGATAAATTATGGTCTTTCAGGGGTCGATGTTGTTAAAGCTATGCATAGGGAAATATTTAGCTCCGACATTAAAATACCTGAGGAGCTTAGAGTGCTCATAGCTGACTATCTCGGAGAAGTACAATATAGATTGGCTGAAGGAGCTGACGATGAAATACAGTTAAGCGCTTTAATAGCTAAACTTGCCATGCTAGGTAAGAAGTTAAGGGTTTAAAAATGCCTGCACCACTACCATGGATTATTAAGTATAGGCCTAAGAGAGTAGTTGAAGTAGCGGATCAAGAGGAAGCTAAGAAGCTCTTCATACCATGGATAAAAGGTTGGCTTCAAGGTAAAGTTCCCGATAAAAAGGCCGTATTATTCTATGGACCTGCTGGTTGCGGTAAAACATCTCTCGCAGAAGCAACAGCAAAGGAGTTTGGTTTAGAACTAATAGAGATGAATGCTAGTGATTTTAGAACAAAAGATGCAATAGAAAGAGTAGCTAAAATAGCTGCTACAAAGTATTCGCTATTTGGATTTAAAGGAAAAATAATTCTACTAGATGAAGTTGATGGAATAAGCACTGTTGCAGACAAGGGCGCATTAGATGCCATAATAGATCTTATAAATTCTACACGATTTCCAATAATTCTCACGGCAAACGATCCTTGGGATCCTAGGCTTAGGCGGTTAAGGGAGCTTTGCTTAATGGTTCCATTTAGAAGGCTTACAAAAACAGCTATGAAGGAAGTTTTAAGAAGGATCTGCTTAAATGAGGGCTTAGAATGCGATAATAAAGCACTTGACTTAATAATAAGTTATGCTGAAGGAGATCTTAGATCGGCAATAAATGATTTACAAAATGCAGCCTCTATTTCAAGAAAAATTACAGTTGATGTTGTTAAGCCAATTCTAGCTAGAAGAGATAGACAATACACTCCCTTTGAAGCCTTACGTAATCTTTTCATGTCGAAATATGCTTGGCAAGCTAAGAAAGCAGTTACATCAACCGACATAGACTATGAAACTATGATGTTATGGATTGCTGAAAACATACCTAACCAACTTACAGATCCCGAAGATTTATGGAGAGCTTACGAGTCTCTTTCAAGAGCTGATGTTTATTTAGGAAGAATTAAGAGAACACAAAACTGGGACCTCCTATCTTATGTCTTCGACTTCATGGGACCCGGTGTAGCATTAGCTAGAAAAGCTTCAAAATTTAGATTTGCCAGATACAATTTTCCTCAAAAAATACTACTATTAGCTAAAACAAAGAGGCAAAGAGAAATTAGAGATGCTATAGCTAAAGTTATTGCCGGATCTTTACATATTTCAACGCATATAGCTAAGAGAGATGTAATACCATTCTTACATGTAATATTTAATAATAACCCAAAATATGCTGCAAGAATAGCTTTAGGACTAAATTTAACTGAAGAAATGATTAAATTCCTATCTCCAACAAAATATAAGGAAATATTAAAGGAATTGAAGCGTAGAAAATGAGCAAAGTAGGTTTCTATAAACCTCTACACTTTTATTTTAGGCTTATCTCCAACAACTTTTACTTGGGAACATATGAAATTAAGTGCTATATTTTCTGCCTTGCAACAGTAATTGAAAACTTCTCTTAATTTTTCCTCTAACACTTTAAACGTTAATGGCGTTTCTATGTCGAAAAGTATGAGGCTTTCAGGTTTCGCAGGCTTTATTCTTAACGACCTTAAGCACTTACCTTTAAGCATGTTCTTAATGTCTGCTTCTGATATAATGTTTTCTTCGAAAAGCCTCATGGTTGACACTATTCTCCTAACCATTTGTTTAATAAAACTATCAGCTACAATGTCGTATATGATGTATTTTCCTGCTCTATATATTTTAAAGGAAAATACTGTCCGGTAAGGGCTTATATAGGGCGGTATTTTTTCATAATATGAGCTAAAACAGTTAAACATGTGTTTTCCGATAAACATCTTAGCTATGTTGTTTAAACGGATTAAGTCTAAATTTTCATATCCTTCTTCAACATATACGTATCTTCTATAAACGACATTGTATCTAGGATTGTATTCGAAAGGCAAATTAAATCTGATAGCCCAGACCAAGATGTCTTTAGGTAATTTAGTTAAGGCTTCTAATACTTTCTCATTGGATGCAAACGCTTCTAAAAGAGCTATTTGAGATAATGCATGAACTCCCTTATCTGTTCTCCCTGAGAAAACAATTCTTTCTACTGCAATGCCTTCATCACTTAGTGTTTTAATAATCTCGCCTTCAACAGTTCTTACATCTGGTTGTCTCTGTGAGCCATGGAAACTTCTTCCATCATAAAACATTTTAATAAGTAGTGAACTCATTTTCTCTCTTTACCATAGCTTATTTTTAGCTCTAAGCTTTCTATTTCCTTAGGTACACCCTTTAGCGACTTTAATAATCCCTTTAACACTTCATAAATTACAAGTTTAGGATAAGGTGATAACGGTATTTTTATCCCATTAACTTTAAGCTCTATTTCAGATACTACAGGGCAATTTAGAATTGTTTTTTCACCCTTAAGTACGGCCTCAGCAAAGTCTATGCATGTTGGATACCCGCAGAATTTACAGTTAATCCCCGGTAAGTCTTTTTTAGCTATTTTCTCTCTTGCATTCGATAATATTTTTTCAAGAATTTCTCCTATATCGCTAAATGTATAAACTTCACATTCACTGTTCTCAAGATGTTCTTTGCTTACATTAACTATTAAGAAGCATTCTTTACCGAAGGAGCTTTTTGCTTTCATTAATTCGCTTTTATTTCTGACTAACACTATTTTTGGATAACCTCTGTAGTTTTTGAAACCTTCTATTAATATTAATGGTTCCTTAACGCTTAGTGAAGTTATCATGTCTTCTATTAAGCTTAGTGTTTCTCGCTTAAACATTGCTTGAAAGTTTTTAGAAATAGCAATTACTGTATTTGCTCCAGCTTCAATAATCCTATATGAATCTTTATCTTTAATATCTATTCCTCTATGGGCGTGCTTTATTACTGCTACCTTGTAGCCCATAAGCCTTAATTTTTTCGTTAAAACCTCTATAAGAGCTGTTTTACCATAACCTTTACCGAAAGAGACAATGTGGTAAATGGCTTTACCATAAACCACTTCTCAATGACACCTGTAAATGACTTCTTAGAATTAGTGAAGTAATTAGTGTTTTTAAATTTCACCTACTTCCTCTAAAAACTTCTTTAGCGAATAAACTAGAGGGTTGCAGTTATTTAGAGAATATATTGTTATCCTTCCGTACCTTTTCTTTATAACTATTCCGTTTTTCTCAAGAAATTCTAAATGTTCTTTAACATTAAGGTAATGAATATTGAGTTCCCGTGAAATCAATGAAGCATTTGCATGCTCCTTAACCATTAAGTACTTAATTATTCTGACTCTGTTCTTAGATGAAAGAATGTTTTCTATCAATTTAAATGTCATCTCCATTATTTGTGGGTATATTGCTCTATTAATTTTAGAACTTCCTTTTCAAGAGCATCGAGAGGGACATTAAATATTCCTATGAGAGTACTTCGCCCCCTATAGCCTTTTCCTGAAGCCCTAGTTTCTATTAAACCCCTTTGTTTAAGGTCTCTAACGTACTCGTAAACTTGTGTATGCCCTCTAGGTTTCTCATTATATAGTTCACATAGTATTTCATACTCGTTCTCCACATCTCCCATTCTAACATATTGTTTTCCACTTCTCTTTAGAGCTCTAATTATGGCTTCGTATATTAAGAGCTCATGAAGTGTTAAATGAAGTATCATATCTTTAGCTATAACTATGTAGCTTGAATTTTCAGCTCCAGCTATTGAAGCATAAGCCTTTCTCAAATGCTCCAAAGTTACGTAGGAACTTCCTTCGTAGTCAGCTGCTTCACCAGCTCTAAGCAATAACTCTATTGCAGCTCTAGCATTACCATCTCCACCTTTATCTACGCCAACTATTTCAGCTATAGCGTCTATTACCTCCGGTCTTACTACGCCTTCCCAAAAGGCTAATTCAAGTCTTTGCTTAAGTATATCCTTAATTTCCTTAGATGTATATGGTTTAAAAGCTATCATGTGCCTTAATAGGTAACTTGATGTTGCTGAATCTAAGCTTTCAAGTTCGCTAAGACTTCTACCTATAAGTATGAAGTTTATTCTCTTAGTGTACTCGGGATATTCATCATAGGTTCTAATGAAGAAGTAGAGAGCATCACTTCCAGAAACTCTTATGAAATAATCGAATTCATCCAAAGCAAGCATTATGTAGATGTCGTTTTCTTCTAAATATTCAAGTATTGCTGAGTAAAGCTCAAAAGCAGAAAGGCCTCTTTGAGGTAGCGGTATGCTTAGATGCTTGGCTATTTCTGAAACGATGTTGTAAACGGTTCGATTCCTATGGCAATTAACGTGAATGTATTGAAGATTAATTCCTCTTATTTTAGCTTTAGAAGAAAAAATATTGCCGAAGGTTCTTGAGGTAACAGTTTTACCTACACCAACAGGGCCGTGTAAGAATACTCTTTGACTTAAGCTCCCTGGATTATAAAGTATGAATTTAAAGTATTGGGCAAGCATTTTGATTTGTTCTTCACGATATGGGAGTGATGGTGGAATATATTCTGGATACAATGTTTCCTTAGCTTTGAAAACCGATGGTTTACTTAGAACAGTTTCTATAATGTCTTCTGCATCAATGAATTTCTTAGTTTCTTTACGTGTTTTCATAGTAGATTCTCCTCCAATATTTAGTTTCGCTTACCCCAACATAACTATTTAACAGTTCCGCCCCTACCTCTTCTCCGTATAATCTCTCCCTCTTTTAAAACAGATATCCCCGATATTTTCCCAATAATTTCAACTTTAACAATATATTTGGGTTTCTTAAACGAAACTATTCCTCCGAGTTTCTGAACTATTTCTTTACCTAATGCTTTTTCAACAGAAACACTTGAAGGCACATATCTTCCTCTTCTAACACAATCTACAATAAAGCTATCTCCTTTAGAAATGTATTTAACTGCTAACTTTAATCCTGCACTAACTATGTTTTCGAGGCTTGTTTCTACACAAGTCTCTAAAGGAATTACTTTAAAAATAACCGATGTTGGCTTGTTTCTGATTATTTTCACGGCTTCTTTAGGATTAAGCGAAGTGTATACGAGAATTACACCATCATATTCTGTTTTTAAACCTTGAACACTATTATCGTATTCGAAAAGTATGTTGAGTATTTCTTCTATAGCCTGATTTTCCTTACCCTTACTTGTTGTCACAAGAAGTTTCGGGCATTTTTCAATCACGGAAATACCCAATATAGTGTAGGGTAAAAATATTTCTAAAAATACTTACGCAACAATTGTTTTCTCTAAAAGCCTTCTTTTTAGCCTAATTAGTTTTCTTTTAAGAACATTGTTTTCAAGTAGCTTAGGGGGGATAATAAAGTTCTTACAGTTAGGGCACCAAAGCAATACATGTTTATTACCATTAACTTTTAAATATATTCTAACAATCTCTGTTCCACATTCTACACATCTTCCTATAATCAATGTTTTAGCATAGTTATTCATGGCAAGTTTTCCTCGGTCTCGTGATGAATTTGTCTTAAACTAATATATTCTATTCTAAACGATTCGACTGATGATCGACAATGTAAGTTAGTAGTTTAAGTTAAAATATCTAAGAGCTCACTAAGTTTATGTATTACATAGTCTGCATATGGTGAAGCTTTATTGTTTATAGTAAGTTTTTGAATAGCATAAAGGCCTGCTGTTTTCGCACCAATGACATCAGCATATGGGTCGTCACCTACGTGAGCTGCTTCTCTAGGTTCCACTGAAGCTAATTTACATGCATAGTGGAAGATTCTAGGATTCGGTTTTTTCCATGAAACTTGTTGAGAAGTTACTAAGACATCAACGTAGCTTAATAAACCATCCCGAAGTAGTACTTCATATACTACATCGTCTGAAGAGGAATTAGAAATAATACCTATCCTTAACCCCAAATCTTTAAGCTCAGTGAACACTTTTAATGCTTCAGGATCTATGTAAAAAGATTCTGCTAGAGCCTTGATAAATGCCTTGTATACTCTTCTAACAATTTTAGGTTTAGGTATAATGTTTAGGGTATTTAGCATTAACGAAAGTATTGCTAAATGCCAAAGCTCCACAGGTATAATGATGCTTTTCAAATCCTCTCTAGCTAATTTATACGCTTCTAAAATTTCTTCATAGTCAATATTGTATCCTAGCTTACCTAATTCTAATGATACTAATGTAGCCCATTTAGGCTTCTCATAAGTCTTAACTTCATATAGCGTACTACCTATGTCGAAGAATATTACTTTGATATTTAACTTATCCATGTTTAACATTAAACCTCCTCATAACTGTTTCCGAGAATTTTACTATGTACTAAGCTTCATTAGTGTATTTTCCTAACGCTAATACGTAACGCTAGGATGATTCTTACTTATTATACCTATGTAGCCTAGTGGGTATTTTAGCTATTCTCCTGTCAAACACTATATTTATGATAAAACATTAATAATTCCGAAGATAAAGTTTATACCTACATGTCCTCTATTTAAGGTAGAACTGATTGAAGGTGCTATTATGTCCTCATTGAAAGATGTAGGCTCAGTAGCTATTATAGGTGCTGGTAAAATAGGCTCTGCAATAATTAAGGCTTTGAGGAGCTGTGTCGATGTTAAAATAATAGCTACAGGAAGAAGAGATGAAACATTAAGGTACGCTATGAAGTTAGGTGCTAACGCAACTAAGGATAATGATAAAGCTGTTAGAGAAGCTGAAATCGTGGTATTAAGTGTTAAGCCTCATCACTTCCCTACAGTCATTAGGCAAGTTAGAAAGAGCTCGTGGAAAAATAAAACAGTAGTTTCAATAATGGCTGGTGTGAAAATGAGGACTCTTAAGGACGTATTAGGCGAAAATGTCGAAATTTACAGAGCTATGCCAAACATTAATGCGTTAGTTAGAAGAGCAGCTACAGCCATATCAGCTTTAGACGAGTTCGGAGAACATAGAGAAGCCGTTGAGGAGCTCTTTAAGTGTTTAGGGACTGTTTTTTGGGTACCTGAAGAATACTTAGACGTATGGACAGGACTTGTTGGAAGCGGACCCGCTTTTATAGCTGAAATAGTTGACGCCTTGGTTTTAGGTGCAGTAGCTTCAGGAATGCCTAGAGACCTTGCCTACCAAGGAATACTTGATGTTCTTGAAGGAACATCCATGCTTCTCAAGAATGTAAGAGTGCATCCAGCGGAAATAAGAGATGAAGTTACAACTCCTGCAGGAACGACTATAAGGGGACTTATGGTTATGGAGTCTGAAGGTGTTAAAGCAGCACTAATGAAAACTGTTGAGGAGTCTTATAAGCGTTCAAGAGAAATAGGTGCTGAAATAGATAGTTATGTTAGAAGAGAGCTGGGACTTACATAATTAATGATGATGAACGATAGCTGTCCCTCTGAACACTATGATGAATGGTCCCCTCACTGAAAATTATTTTTCTTAATACTTCATTAGCCGTCAGATTATAGCTTATTCATCACTTAACTCAGTAGATTGGTCGTTCATCATGTAATATCGTAGGATATAGGAATATATCTTACCCTAACGCCCGGGATTTCACATAATCTCCTATGTAGCTCAGCTATTTTACTTGACTGTCCAGATACTATTAAAGTATTTATGCAGTGTTTTTCAGCATGTGTGTGACTGTAGTTGCATATTATGGTATGATATTCCTCTACTATCTTTAAAAGTCTCTCATGAGCTTTTCCGCCAAGAATTATCAATACTCCTCGACATTCATGAGGTACTAGGTAATGTAAATAATCATGGATATATTCTTTAAGTGCTTGGCGAATTATTTCTGACCTGTTTGAATTAAGTTTTCTAGCGAGTTTATCTAAATTCTGCGCTAAAGGTTCTGGAATGGATATTCCAAATCTTCTTTTCTTTATGGTAATAGGATTAGTCATTATTTCCACCTCTTAGTAAGCATTGCAACCAAATATAGTGTTAAAAGAGTTAAACCTGTCATTCCGGCTGGCGCTAAGCCTAAGAAAACTGCTAAATGCAATCCCAAAATACTTGCTATGAGGCTTGAAATAATGCTTAAGTACATTGCTCCTTTAGCACTTTCAGACACTGTGGTTGCTATAGCTGCTGGTAATAGTATTAATACGTGTTCTAGTACGAAACCAACAATTCTAATTAGAGCTACAGTTGCTAATCCTAGAAGCGTGAAAAGAACCCAGTCATAAACCTTTACATTCACACCCGCTAACTTCACATAATCCTTATCAATACCCATACATATTTGCTCCCTACAAGTTAATATTACGAGAGTTATTGTAATTGAGGCAATAATGAGTGCATAAAGTACATCATTCCATCCTGCAAGCAAAGGGTCGCCGACTATTATAGCCCAAATATTTGCTTCTATAGGGAAACTTGTTAAAACATAGTATATTGCTAGAACGCTTGCAGAAGCAGTGAATGCAACGAAAGATGCTGTTGCCGTATCCGGATCTACTCCCTTATATATTAAGTATCCAACAATATATGTTAAGAACAAACCTAAGATTATTGCATAAAAATATTCATCAATTACACCTATAAATCTGGCTAATGGTATTGCTAAAACTGCTGCAAGCATCGCTGAGTGAGGAGAAGCACTAGCTAGAAAATACAATCTCCTAGCGGCAATTACAGGACTTAGGAAACCATATGTTAAAGCAGCAATTACCATTATTAAAGTCCATTTTACATTTACAATTAACATCGATATAATGATAATGGCGGATAAAACTATTAATGTGAAAATAGTTAATCTTGTTATGATAAAGCGTTTTACATACATAATCTTCACCTTCTCAGCTTAATTATTACGAAAGCTATAACAACTATAGCCAATACTATTGGCATCAGTAATTCGTAACTAAGAGTGCCTGGAGACCCTGCTTTAACACCTAAATTTGTTTTTGAAATCGTTTCACTTATGCTCCAAGCTTCCCTAGATATTTCCGAAAGTTTTTCTAGAAAACTTCCTTCACTAAATGCTATAGGAACATAAAGTATTGGTAGGTTTTTTTCTTCAGCAATTTCTTTTAGCATTTGAGAGGCTTTTTGTCTAGGAGGATTGTTAATAATGACTAACTTTATTTCGCCTTCCTCAATGGCCTTTAAAACATTTTCGATATCTTTTGGTGATGCTGGTGCTTCATGTTCTTTAATTAGTAAATATTTTAAATTAACATTTAACCATGTTATTGCATATTGTATGGTTGGAGTATCAGCAACGGCTTTAACATTAAGTTTAGGAGTGTTTTTAATAAGTAAGTCTATTTTAGATATTATTTCGGAGGCTTTTTCATTATAGTAATACGCACATTCGGGCCTCCTTTTTGCAAGCATGTCTGCAACATACTTTATAAATACTTTGTAATTTTCAGGATCATATATGGGCATGTGGTAATTGGGATTTCCTGTTGCAGGATTAGTTAAAATTTTTATGCCAGGTATTTTAGGTATAATGATTATTTCCCCTTTAATTTCCTCTCCTAATTTCTCCTCAATACTCTTTTCGAAGGGGGCATGCCCTGTCGAAATAATAATATCGGCTTTTCTCAATTCGTTTACGTCGCTGGGTGTGAGCTGATACTCGTGGGGGTCAATACCCATGGGGGCTATGGGGTAAATGGTATCGCCTTTACAAAGTAAGGGTTCCACATCGTATACTAAGTTAGGGAATGTGACAATAACATGTAAGCTATTTGAAGAACTCTCTCCTAAAATAGGTGTTAGCATAATTGCCATAACTATCCACATAAACGCTAAAACTGTGATATACAATGTTTTCTTAGCGGACATTTTTAGCATACCTAAACAGTTTTAAATGTGCACATTTCTATATAAATTTAACGAGAATTGTGCACAGGTGATCCTTGTGCCCTCAATAATGATAGATAATGTTACTGCAGGGTACGATGGAAACTTGGTGATCGAGAATTTATCGATGAGATTTAATGGTTCAGGGCTTATACAGATTTTAGGTCCTAATGGTGCTGGTAAAACTACTCTACTTAAGGTTATTTTGGGGCTACTTAAGCCTATGAAGGGCAAGGTAATCATAAATGATGTTGATGTAACAAGTAATCCTAGTAAAGCAGGTTCATTTATAGGTTATGTTCCACAGATTTTTCCGGAAGCACATATGCACTATCCTGTGACTGCTTGGGAGCTTGTTGAGTCATCATACTTACTCTATAAAAAGAAGTGGCCTCGGCTCTATGGTGGAAAGCAGACGTTTGAAATAGTATCCAAGGTTTTAAAGATAGTCGGCTTGCCTAAAAACGCGTGGCATAAGAGCTTTTGGAAGCTATCTGGGGGGCAAAGACAGAGAGTACTTATAGCTAGAGCTATCGTTCATGACCCGCCAATACTTATAATGGATGAACCTCTTTCCGCAGTTGACCCTGTAGGTAAGGCTGAACTAGCTAATTTCATAGTTTCTCTTTCAAAGAGGAAGTTAGTTATTGTGACGAGTCACGATCCTATGCTTCTACTTTCATACACTGATCTTGTTCTGCTACTTAATAGGAGCTTCTATATTGTAGGTAAGCCTGAGAAAGTTCTAACATTGGAGAACGCAAGGAAAGTTTATGGTGAAAGCGCCATAATGGTTTATCAGCATATTCACATAAGCGATACCCACGCTAGATAGTTGATATTAAATAGGTTGATAGAAAAATCTAATGTCATATCTTTGTCTTTTTATTTGTAAAGTCGGTTCTATAATGGTTTACAGCTTAATGCTTAAATAGTCTTACTGATATAATATACACGGTCTTACCAGTATTCTTGCAAAAGTAACTGTACCCTTCATTTGAATCTCGAACTTAAAATCAAAACAAGGTTGTATGTGAAGGGGTGTGGGTGAGGCCATGGAGAAAAGCACGCTCGCTATAATAATAGCCGTAATCGTAGTGTTAGCAATAATAGGTGCAATATTCCTAGCAATGCAGCAAGCAGCACCCCCAACAGAAGCGGTAACAACGACTATTACAACAACTGTAACACAAACTGTAACAGCTGCAGCAGCACCCGAAGTTATCAAGATTAGAGTTTGGGCTTCAGGATCTCCTGTTGATGTGACAAGAGTAAATAACGTCGAAAAAGCAGCTGAAATACTAAATAAAATGCTTGAAGCAGCTGGAGCCAGCGTTAGAATAGAAGTTGAAAAACGGTTCTTTAGAGGAGACTACATGGATAAATTAACTGCCGCTTTTGCTGCTGGAGAAGCACCAGACATTATAGCCATGAAGAACCTTGCTGCATTAGCTGATGGAGGCTACGTTATTTCACTCGACGACTACATTAGCAAATATGAGATGCTACTTGAAGACGTAGTACCAGTACTATGGAACTCCGTTACATACAAGGGTAAGATATGGGCTCTACCACAAGATACCGAAGCTAGACCACTATACTTTAGAAAAGATGTTCTAAGACAGTTAGGATGGAGTGAAGAGGAAATTAACGCCTTACCGGAGAAAATACTGAAAGGTGAAGTAACACTTAAAGACTTAGTAGAGGTAGCTAAGGAAGCTATGGACAAAGGGCTAGTTGAATGGGGCTTCTATCATAGGCCAAACTTCGGAGGAACACCATTCATAATATTGTACTACCAGTATGGAGGAATACTTCAGGATCCAGCAACAGGCAAGTTAGTTCTAGATAAAAACGCTATGTTAAAAATGCTACAAACACTATACGATATGGCGCAAGTACACAAGGTACTACCACCAGACATGATAGGTACTTCATGGAGAAAAATACATAGCGACTTCGTTAATGGAAGAGTACTGTTCTGGTTCGGTGGAACATGGCACTGGGCTGAGTGGCAAAGAGTACCATACCATGAAACACTAGGCAACTTAACAGAGGATTACGAGTGGGAGAACATAGGGTTCGCATTAGTACCAGCGCCTGAGTCAGGACTTAAACCTATGACGTTGTCGAGTCCGTACCTATACTATGTAACATCACAGTCTAAGTATCCTGAGCTAGCATTCCTACTAATAACGTTAGCTACATCGGCACCATTGGATGCTGAACATGCTGTTTACAGCGGTCACTTACCAGTAAGATCAACAACATTAGAAGTACCATTATATAAGGAATCAAAGTTCCATAGCGAAGTAGCCTACATGCTTGATTACACCTCAGTGGAGCCTATACATCCGAAATTCGGCGCATACAAGGACGCGTGGATAACAGCTATAACGAAGGTTGAAAAGGGAGAGGCAACACCGGAGCAAGCGCTTGAAGAAATGGTTTCAACATTAAAGACAGAACTAGGTGATGAATTAATAATAAAAGAGTAAAACCTGAATACAAACCCTCTTTTTTTAACATCAATTCAATTAAGGGGTTATTAGCATGGCTTCAAAAAACGAGGTTTACAGCTACGGGCGTGAAAAAGCAAAAATCAGCAGAAGAATTCTTCCGTGGCTTTTCCTAGCTCCCATGTTAACAATGATATTTCTCTCATGGATAGCTCCCGTAGTTCTCACAGTTTATTTAGGTTTTACAGATCTTTCAATAAAGAACTTTCTAGCTTTCATAAGAGACTTCTTTACACCAGAAGTTCACCTGACAATTAATAATTTTAGAAAAATATTCCTTGGAGAAGACCCTTACATAAGTGAAGTATTAAAGATCACAGTACTTTATGTTGTAAGTGTTCTTTCAATAAATGCTTTTTATGCATTATTTCTTTCAATATCCATAGCTTACTTCATTAAGAATGAAATCCTTTCCATGTTTCTAAGGGTTTCATGGCTTATACCTAGAATCATGCCTGGAATAATCTATGCTCTCCTATGGAATTGGTTCATAGAC
>Ga0180301_10001231_pt1 | contig 20092 bp, 18 predicted proteins | sample GuaBasSediGuay16_FD_121797 | JGI IMG/M metagenome (GOLD analysis project Ga0180301, IMG submission 121797) | Subseafloor sediment microbial communities from Guaymas Basin, Gulf of California, Mexico - Guay16, Core 4569-2, 12-15 cm | ecosystem: Environmental > Aquatic > Marine > Hydrothermal...
AACCTAGTACCAAAACCACCATGCAACAAAACACCCTTCAAAACACCACCTCAACCAACTAAAGAATACGATGACTATAGATATAAATCTCAACTATAACTAGATATCAATAAATTAATTCTCTTAATCTTATTCATAAGTTCGTAGCAGTTTCTTCTGATTTGTAGGTCTTTTAAGGTCTTCATAGGTTCTTTAATGTTCTCTTCGCTATTACGTAATCCCCAAACATACATTCTCACTTGGAATAACCTAATGTTCCTCAAGAAACTAATCTATATCTAAACCTTAGTGTTAAGAAAACATATTTCTCGGTGTCGCGGTAAAAGGTGGATGGAAAAGATTGTAATATAAAGAATTTGTATACAAAGGCGAGAGAGTATTTAAAAATGTTGAGTATAGAAGATCTTGATCCTTCTATTAAGGTTGGTCAATTAAATGCAGCTATGCAACAGATTGTGATGATTGTTCGTGCTTTGGCTACAAAAACGAAGATCTTTGAATTGGATGAATTAATCTCGGCTTTAACACTGCTTGAAGTAGAAATTATTCTCTGTGATGAAAAACTAAAGGATGCTGGGTGCTCTATAATATTCGTAAGCCATAGATTAGAAGAGGTATTGAGAATAGCTGATAGAATAGTTATTTTATAAGATGGATTGAAATTTGCAGAATTCGATCTCAGAAAATCAAGATCACAATGTATGATGTTATCAGAACTATGATCGCCGAGATATCAAAGAGTTCTATCCCAAAGAACAAGTTAAAAATAAGTGATGTAATATTAGAGGTGCGAGGTCTTACTGGGTTAAATGTAAAAATGTTAGCTTTAATTTAAGGAGTGGTGAAATACTTGGCATATTCAGCTTATTGGGTTCGGGAGTCATAGAACTTGGTCTTTTATTAACAGAAGTGATACCGTCGGTAAGTGGAAATATATATCAAAGGTAAAAGAGTAATTTTCAAAACCTGCTGACACATTAAATAATGGAATCGCATTGCTCCTGAAGATAGAAGGCGTCAAGGATTAATTCCTAAACTTCCTGTTAAACACAAACACAATATACCATTCCAGTATTGTAAGCTCTTAAAAGAATTAATACAGGGTTAATTTCTCCTATAAACAAAGCAAAGGAAACCATTATACCAAGAGATTCTGAAAAACCGATAATGTATCTTAGCGGTGGTAATCAATAAAAAGTGTTAATGGCTCGTGCATTTATATTGAACCCTGACATAATAGTTCTGCTAAAGCTTACAAAGGGTATCGATGTTGGCGCAAAAGTTGAGATAAGGCAGTTAATAGTTAAATCGGCTAAGGAAGGTAAAGGGTATAGTATTGATCATATCCGATCTATACGAAGTCGTGGGTATGAGCGATAGAGTGCTTGCCATGCGTAGAAGAGGATTTAGGCGAATTTGCTAGTTCAGAGGTTATTCATGAGAAGGTGTTTAGAAAAGCTGTTGAAGATGAATGATTTCGAGACTGTTAAATATTATAATTGTGAAAGATTATGTTAATATTTTTTATCTGTATGTGAATTCATTTATTTAGGGATTTGTAGTGAAGCCCTTGATCGTATTAGCATTCGATCTAGGTGCAAGTGGAGGCCGTGCAATAATAGGTAAAGTAGATCCTGATGTCAAGAAACTAGAGATAGAGGAGGTCTATAGGTTTCCAAATGGGCCAATCCGTGTAAGGGAGCACCTATACTGGGATGTATTGAGGATTTGGAGTGAAGTGAAAGAAGGAATTTCAATAGCTTATAGAAAATATGGAGAACAAATACTATCCATAGGAGTAGATACTTGGGGGGTGGATTTTGCATTACTGGATAGTAATGGAGAACTTGTTGGTCTACCGTATTGTTATAGAGATCCAAGACGTAGTCAGGCTATGAGAGAATTGCTCAGCATTATACCTCCTGAGAAAATATATATGAGGACTGGAATACAATTCATGCCCATTAACCCTCTATATCAATTATATGCAATGGTGAGAGAGAAGTCATCACTTCTACAAGCAGCTAGAACCCTATTCATGATGCCGGATCTCTTTAATTATTGGTTGTCTGGGGTAGTAGTTTCTGAGTACACCGATGCATCTACCACACAGTTCTTAGATCCTTGGACTAAGAAATGGGCTCTTGATCTTCTGGAGGAAATAGGATTATCCACCAATATATTTCCCGAGATAATAGAGCCCGGTACAGAGCTTGGAAAAATAGATCCTAGACTAGCTGAGGAATTGAAGGTTAAGAAAGACATAGAGATTATAGCGCCAGCAACACATGATACAGCTTCAGCAGTTGTGGCTACACCTCTCGATGAAGACTCTGCATACATAAGTTGTGGTACATGGGGTTTGGTGGGGGTAGAATTGAATGAACCACTAGTCAACAAAAAAGCCATGGAGTATAATTTCACAAATGAAGGCGGTGCTTTCAACACTATAAGATTCTTGAAAAATGTGCAGAGCATGTGGTTTATGCAGGAAATAAGAAGAGCACTAGCTAAACGTGGTCAGGAATATGATTATACCGAGCTGACTAAATTAGCAGAAAGATCAAAGGGTTTTATAGGCTTCATAGATCCCGATGATCCAAGATTCCTCGCTCCATTTGATATGATTGAGGAGATAATGAAGTTTCTTGAAGAAACCGGGCAGGAAAAGCCTAAAAACATAGGTGAACTCGTAAGACTAGTATTGGAGAGTCTTGCACTTAAATACAGACTTGTAATAGAGAAAATAGAAGAGCTGACGGGTAAAAAAATTAAAAAAATAAATATTGTGGGTGGAGGGTCTAGAAATTGGGTACATAATCAACTGGTTGCCGATTTCACAAATAGATTAGTAGAGGCCGGACCTGAAGAAGCTACTTCGATTGGCAATATATTGATGCAATTAGCTGGGCTGAGATATGTTAAATCGCTCCGCGAGATAAGGGAATATGTACGTAATTCGTTTAAAGTTAAACAATACCAGCCGAATCATACGAGTAAACATGAAGATGCATATTCAAAGTTCATATCAATACTTAAGAAGACAGGCAGTTTAGCCGGTTGGGCTTTAAAATTTTGATCAGTCTCGTTTAAATGATATGTTTTTATCGAAACCTTTGATATAAAATTAATAAATTAATAAAAGCTGATATAAATTAATAGGCTCGTGTAACGAAAATGTGATTATAAATGGATTATGCGGAAAAAGGAGAGAATAGCAAAACAGATATGTGATGCTTTAAAGATGTTTTATTTAAAATGCTTGATAACTCCTCTTAGAGGAAATATTAGTGTAAAACTTGGCGATACCATACTAATGACTCCGTCATCCTTCGTACCTAAAATAAGGTTGAAATACGAGTTGAAACCAGAGGACTTAGTTGAAGTAAATCTAAACAGAAATGTGATCAAAGGTGGGTGTCTCACTACAGGGTTGCCAATACATCTTGTCATATATAGAGAGTGTGAGAAATACAAAGCTATAGTTCATATACCATACATGGAGTTTACTCTCCTCTGCTTAGATCAGATGAGATGAGGAGTTATTTCTAGATACTGAGCTAAAATACATATTAAAGCCACGTATATGTTTTGTTGAGGAACTGGTACCGAGAACAGCTGGTTTAGCAACAGCAGTGGTGGATCAAAAAAGCTGGAGGTAATATATTTGGTGAAACACGGTGTGGTTGCTGTTTCAGATAATCTGGGAATGGTGTTGGAGTTAGCAGAATTGGCTGAGACTATTGCGGCTAGAACAGTATTTCACAAGATACTCATTACTGGTTTTCATAGTTACTCCTCTAACTCCAGTGGTTAACGAGCTTTTTTATAGTTATTAAATACAATGCTTATCTTTGTCTGTTTTGTGTACGTTTCAACAGCCATTCCATGGAAAAATCGAGCCACTTGTAGATCTGAATGACGCTAAGATAACAAAATACGGGATCAGCTATATAGAATAGTAGGCGTGTTTTTTCTATACACTTTTTGCAATCCCCTCCATCTAGATATAAACAAATCTCTATCTCTCCTTAACGCCTTCGAGATCCTCGGATCATGAAGTATCACTTCTTGGGAACCTGTACAACGATTATTCTAATAATTCTATTATGCTTAATGAGATCTCCGATCTTTGGATCATCTTTTACGTGATCAACAGCTATCTTAAACCAACGGAGTATATACTACATTCTCAGCCTTCTTCTACCTATGATGGTTACATGCGATATTAGCTCCTCTACTGATAACTCACTCAGTCTTAGTGTAGACAACGACTATCACCTCCTTGCCATGTAAATGTTCCTTTTTCTTAGCAAAATGCTTCGGGATATAGATGCCCAAAGACTTTCCTCTACCGAGTCTACGAGTCTTGTTTAAACAACAATTGTTTTTATTCCAACTAACTTTGCAAATTGAACTATCGGTTCTACGTAATCGCCGTATATCATGCTTGCATGGTGAACAAACCCTTCTTCTATTAAAGTCCTATATATTTTGTTCAGATCTTTTACCTCGACCCAGACCCAGCTACCTCTAAATGGCCCTTCCTCTTCAAGTGCTTTGCCCTTTGTAACAAATAATTTGAATTCTCCATTGTATTCTACAAGCCTAACTATGGTAACAACACCTGGTTTTAATCTGCCTTCAAATGTTCCTTGAGCGTTTTCAATGCCAACGTCTCTATACATTATACTATGATATAGTAAACTGCATCTCCCACTACATAAAGTGGGTGGCATGTTTCCGCAATGCCAAGCAAGGAACACATTAGGCTTTGAAGGATGCCTTATAGTCCAGTCGATGAAGAATGGGGGTGTTGACTCTAAAGAGGCCATATATTGTATCATCATTGAAAGAGCACCATATATATCAACTTCGCACGAAGACATGATGCCTGATTGCGTTAATCTACCCAGTACATGGCACGGTGATATTCCATAGTATCTTTGGATATCTGTCCAACATCTAAATCCAAGACCTGATAGTTTCTTTTCACTCACGATCTTTCTGAGTACGACCTCTAACTTAGCAATCTTTAAGAGGGCTTCACGAGAGATCTTGGAGAGATCTGCATATTTACTAACCTCCTTAACTATAGCTTCCACTCTTGGGTCGTTATCTGAGAGTTTACTAGCTTTCCTTATGACCTCTAACAATGTTATATGCACTACTCTTTGTTTAAATTTCTTCGCCATAGCTACTTCATTGAAAGTAACGGTCTCAAATCTCTCTGGCCTGGGGCCTATCAACCCTATTCTTGCTCCTATAAATTTTCTGTATATAGAGATTACTCTGATGAACGTATCCATGCTTTTTACGAATTCCTCGTCTTCAGGGAACACTATTCCTCCAAATAGGAACGGTATCTTTCTCCTGCGGAGAGCGGATGCAAGTGATAAAGTTCCACAAAAGGAATCAGATCTTCTGAATCCACCTGGAAGTACTGGTGGCTCTTTTGTAGCAAGTATCATGATGGGATATCTCCTAAACTCCTCAGCTATCCTCGCTCCGGCCAATTCATCACCAAATGTCAATGTAACCAACAGTAAACCATTTATCTTCCTCTCTTTAAATAAACCGATGATTTTCTCGGCGTCTTCGTCATCTGCTACAAGACCCATTTTGGTATCATTCTCAGTAGGATAAATGAGTTCGACTACGTCACCGAATTTTCTGTTAATAGTTTCTACAAATCTCTTTTTGAGTTCTTTTGCCCAGCTTTCGTCGAAGGGATATCTATGAAGTGGTACAAACCCTATTCTTATCTTCTCCATACCTCCTCACCTATCATAGAAATTGTACCATAATTATAATATTCACAGGTACTGCTTCCAGTATTTAACTGATACCTTTAGATCCTCTAACACTTTATCATCAGGGTACTCTGGTACTGGTATGTATTCTAGGAATAGATATACCTCTTTTGCACCTGATCTCTCAATAGCTTCAATTACTTTATCTGGCCTTATAATGCCGATCTTATTGTACTCTTCGGTAAATGGCCAGTGTCTATCTGAATTTCCATCTGTTTGCTGTATATGTATTGACGGGGATTCGGATGCCAGTTCTTGTAACCAGTAATAGGGGTCTCTTCCCACCCCTTGCAATGTGCATTGATGGCCTAGATCGATGTTTAACTTAATAGGTATCTTACTGTTCTTATTCGCCTCTCTTAATATGTATCTAGCTTCTTCAATGCTCCAAGGGATTTCTCTGGGTACTGGCATAGGTTCCCATAGCAGCATTTCGATTTGATTGTAATACGCGTATTCGGCTATCTTCTTTACGTTTTCAAGTAAGCTGTTTATTATGAATTGCTTTCTCTCAGGATTTCTATAGTCATTAACGCTCATAGCGCCCATTGCACCACCAGTTATCTTAACACCCATTTTTCTAGTTAATTCTATTCCTCTAAAATACCAATTTAAACCAGCGGTTCTCATGGATTGATCCGGGTGTGATAAGAGGTTTACAGAATACATTATCAGTCCTGTAAATGTTGAATGAACTTTGATACCATACCTTGCAACAGCCTCTCTAGTTCTTTCAGCCAGCATGTCTGCACCTAAATTCCCAAGCATAGGCTCAAATAGATCATATGATACCTGAACAACGTCCACATCTAGACTGCGCGTTATCTCTGCCCATTCTTCTGGAAGAGACCATCTCTTGACAGCCCAGCAATTATTGAGACCAAACACAATTCGAGTCATTTATACCACCACAGCCTATATTATAATACAGTCGAAATATAAAATCAAGTAGTGATAATATAATTACTTTTTCACCTGTAGATATTATGAATTCCATGTGTTGACGACCAATTAGGTCTACCCCAGTATTGCATACCTTGTTCTTTGGATGACCAGGTGTGAAGTTCTTTAATGCTTCTTCCAACTCATAACAGTCGTATTGTACATTAACCAGATAACATAGTACTGTTTACCTAAACCGCGTCTTCATCTATTGAGTTGTGTTGGGTATAGTTGGGTTCATCATGATCTTTGCTGAGTCACCTAGGGTGCGTGTTTCCCTCGGGAACTCAGCAGTCAGCAATAAACTCATTGAATTTAGTGACTTATAAGTTTTCAAAACATACCCAACATCTCTAAAAACACACAACAATACAGAAAAAACTATAATCTAAAATTCTGCCAATAAAGTATGGTCTTTGACTCACTGTTACATATACATATTTTTCAACGAGTGGGAGTATATTGTCGCTTGTGATGTCAAACTCTACTAAGACAGTCTTGCCTGGCTCAATTCCCAGCTGTTTCATTGCTTATGCCCATGCAGAGCCTTCATATGCATTGGATCCAAATGCTATATGTAAATCTGGGCGTGCAGTTAGTATGGAGAGCGCGAAGTTTAGCGCAACTGATACATCTTCTTTATCCTTATATGGTCCGATGATCTATATATTTATGTTACCCTTCATGTCGAGGTTCGTAGTGATTTCTGATTTGTAGGACTTCATAGGTTCTTTAATGTTCTCTTCGCTATTACTTGGGTTGCCCATACACCAAAAACACTTTTAGATCTTGCTGGGAGCTACTGAGTAATCGATGACCTCTGCTGGGGGCTAACGCCTCTGGCAGAGAGAAACCGTATGAACCTCCCTACAGAGAACCACAATGACCTAGGGCAGGAAATGGTCTGCAACAACGCATTTCTTTATAGCATCTATGAATCCTCGGATCCTTTCTCTAGCGTTATGAGCAGCAAGAGCAGCTGAAATTACACCTATTTTGAGCGCTCCTCCAGGAGTTACGTATCATTAGCGCTTGGCCAATCAATGGTAGTGATGGCAGGTAATATAGATCTCTTCGTATGTTCAATTGCTTTTCTGAGTTCAATGGTATTCGCATATATGATCATTATTATGGGGCAAGATACAATAGTAACATTCTTAACAGTAATTGTCGTCTTAATACTAATTGGCATATATCACGAGGTGTTTGCGTTCAGGTTCTCTCCTCCATTACCCACTAGTGTCCCATCATTTATAGTGACATCGGATTCATTGGTATTGTTACGTGGAATTGCTATAGTGATGACGTGCGGTTATCCCATTAAAATATATGATTACAGCAAGATAGCCTTATGTACATTGGTTGGAGTTAGCTTGATAGGTGGTGAGGGAACAGCGTTTTTCTTCCTACGGTACTTCTGATTGGTTCTGGATTTTTAGTTCTGTGTGGAGTTAGTTCTTAGTGTAGGTTCATTAGTATTACTCACACCTCATGGGACTCGTCGAGCTCAACGCCTTTGACCTCCCATCCGAGAATACCTCCCCCTCACCACAGAACGAATCATCAACATCATGTATCCAGAACTCAAAAATATTAGTTTATCATAAGACCAGTATCAGACCCCTCCACACATAAGCGTACTTTAAATACTTCTCCTAGCAATTTCGTTGTAACGAAGTCCTAGGTCAGTAGCTACTATCATCATCTTATATCGCACCTTCTTTACTAGTTTTTAAGTTTATAAGACACTATCACTGGATATCTCTTGGTGTACGTATGGCTTATGTCAGTAGTGCTACAGTTTCGTTAAGCTCATCAATACTTTATGTAGAGAATTTGAAGGTATGGCACCCTGTTAAAAAGCTTTTTTCTATCATTGGATATGTAAGGGCTGTAGATGGTGTGACTCTTGATGTCAAACCTAGGGAAGTACTTTCTATTGTAGGTGAAAGTGGTTGTGGAAAAACAACTCTTGCTAGAGCTATATTAGGTTTAGTACCTATTACCAGTGGGAAAGTAATATTTGAAGGCATAGACATTACGGAGAAGTTAAGGAAACCTACATACGCCTTTAGAAAGCAGTATAGTAGTAAAATAGGATATGTACAGCAGGATCCGTATAGTGCAGTACCACCATTTATGAACATAAAGAACATACTGGAGGAACCTCTCAGAATTCACAAAATCCCGAAGAGAGAAAGATTAACTAGAATACTCAACGTACTAAGTGAGGTTGGACTTACACCACCAGAGGAGTTCCTACATAAATATCCTCACATGATTAGCGGCGGTCAGCTACAGAGAGTTGCTATAGCTAGGTCGCTGATACTAGAACCTAAAATAGTAATAGCAGATGAACCAGTATCTATGCTTGATGCATCTATCAGGATAGATGTACTAACCTTATTCAATAAACTACGAGAAAAGCACGACCTATCTATTATATACATAACACATGACCTAGCAACAGCAAAATATTTCTCAAATAGAATAGCTATCATGTACGCTGGACAGATCGTTGAGGTAGGTAAAGCAAGAGACGTTATATACAAACCAAAACATCCATATACAGAATCTCTACTCGAAGCCATCCCAGACCCTGATCCACAGAACAGGTTTGTGTTCAGAAAAGTACTTCCAGGAGAACCTCCAAATCTCATTAACCCCCCAACAGGGTGCAGGTTATCACCAAGATGTCCCCATGCTGTAAGCATCTGCAAAGAGAAAGAACCTCCGTATATTAAACTAAGTAACGATAGATACGTAAAGTGTTGGCTATACTCAAGATGAACTCGTATATAGATTAAAGTTTATAAATTATAACTACAATCATCTATTTAGGGTGGGTTTGTGGCTTGTTCTATACCTAGACGATATACGGTCTACCTCACTATTCCTATACTTATAGTAATATCTCTCTCACTACTGGTAGTACCGATATCCCATGCCCAGCAAGTTCCAAGAGGTCCTTGGATAGATGAGCTAGATATCATTATGGAACCGGATATTACTAAGGCATTTGAGATGCTCAAGAATAATGAAATACAGCTATACTTTGGAGTTATAACAGACCCAACCTTAGCCAAAAAAGTACAGGAAGCTGGTTTAGCAATGGATTACTCCTATGGCGGCTACTCCTGTCTAATCTTCAACATCGTACCGTTTAAGACAGGTGAACTGAACCCCTTTGTAAGTGCAAAAGTAAGAGAGGCTGTTAACTACATAATTGATAGGGAATACATAGTTAAGGAATTATATGGTGGTATGGGCGTACCAAAATATACTCCCATAGAGAGAGTCACAGCTGATTATGCTAGATACCTGGATCTTCTCAAGGAAATAGAGCTGAAATATAGCTACGACTTCGAAAAGGGGAAGCAGATAATCTACGATGAGATGGTTAAGATGGGTGCCGAGTTACGAGATGGCAAATGGTATTACAATGGAAAACCAGTTACACTCAAATTCATGATAAGGATAACTGGAAGGGAGTTTGCAACATTAGGCAAAGTTGTAGGAGACTACATAGCTGGGCAGTTTGAGAAGCTAGGTTTCACTGTTGAGAGACGCTATATGGAGGCATCTGCATTGTTTGCTGAGCTATCTACTAAAGATCCGAGTGAAGGAACATGGCACATGTACTACAGCGGATATATGGGATGGGTTGGTAGGTATGTAGATTACTACTTTTACTGGTGGTATACTCCTGGTGGATATCCACAAAACCTTGTCTGGCAACACTTAAAACCATCTAAAGAGTTCGAGGAGATTATAATGAAGTTAGCAAATAAGGAATACACCTCATGGGAGGAGAGAGACGAGCTTTTCAGAAAAGCTCTACAGCTAGCAATGAGCGATGAAGGAGTAGGTTCATTCCATGTATGGGTTGCAAGTGCTGTGTACTTTAACATGAGGCGACCGGAGGTAACTCTAACACCTGACTTGGCAGCTGGATATCCAATGTCTTACGTATGGCCGTATACGATTAGATATGTAGATAAAGTAGGTGGTACAGTTAAAGCAGCTGCTCAAAGTCTTTTAGAGCAAGCGATTAACCCAGTCATAGGGGCACTAACAGTATTCGATCAAATACCATATGTAGCGACAGTTGAGTACACTCTACGGCAGGATCCCTTCACAGGACTCTTCTGGCCTAATGTGATTAAGAAGGCTGATGTTTTCGTAGTTAAGGATGTAGCTCCTTTAGTAAAGAAGACACTCGATTATATAGATCTTAAGACTGTGGACTCTATTGTTGTACCTCAGGATGCTTGGTATGGGTGGAATGCTACTACGAAGTCTATTATATACGCTCCTCCAGGTACTACAGCTAAGGCGAAGGTAGTTCTATATTATGAGGATGACTTATTTAGTAAGTGGAGATTTCATGACGGAAGTAAGTTAACTCTCGCCGACTTCCTCCTATGGTTCCCACTATGGTTTGAAAGATGCAGCCCAGAAAGCCCCCACTACGACGAATCTCTTGAAGCACAGTGCAAGTTAACTCGTGAAAACTTCAGAGGACTGAGAATTGTTAGTGAAAATCCACTAGTCGTAGAGGTTTACCTAAATATGTGGGAGCCCGATGCTGAGGTACTGGTCTCAGATGCTGCTGGTATGCCAGGTGCAGGTTTTCCTGGTTTTCCATGGCATGTTGTTGCTGCTGGCATCTTAGCTGAGGAGAAGAAAGCAGCCTTCTTCTCAGCCTATAACGCTGATAAATACAAGACAGAATGGCTAAACTATCTTGCTGGCCCAAGCATAGATATACTTAGTAAAATGCTCGATGAAGCTATAAACACAAAATACATACCCTTCAAGGAGTTACTTGGTGAGTATGTAGATGAGGAAGAGGTAGCAACTAGGTACCAGCTAGCTAAGGAATGGGTTAGCGAGAAGGGTCATCTATGGATTAGTAACGGACCATTCTACCTAGATAAAGTAATGCCCGTAGAAAAGGTCATTGTCCTCAAAGCATTTAGGGACTACCCATACCCAGCTGATAGATGGATGTTCCTCCAACAACCACCCCTACCTAAGCTAGATATAACTGCACCTCGTTCAGCAAAGGTTGGTGACTCTATAACAGTGGATATCAAGGTGATGAAGCCTGATGGAACACCCTATGAACCTGAACATGTTAAGATTACTTACTTCGCATATCAGAAGGAGGTAGGTTTAATAGCTAAAGGCTTCGCTGAACACATCGAAAAGGAATTATGGAGGATCAGAGTATCCCCGACTGAAACAAGTAAAACTAAACCAGGTGTACTAAGACTCTTCATCGCAGCTGTCTCCGACCTAGCTAACCTCCCAACTGAAGAGGAGATAACAATATTCATGACGACTCCAGTAACAACACCAACAAGTCCAACGACTAGTCCAACAGTACCTACAGGGTTGACTGTGACTAAGTCTGTAACTGTGCTTACTACAGCTACAGTAACTACTACAGTACCTACGGAAGTATATGTAACTGAATGGACCACTACTATTGCAGCATCCATAATATTCCTACTAATAGGATTAGTCATAGGGTGGAAAGCACTTGGAACAAGAAAATAAATTTTTCCCGTCCCATTTTTTACTTCCTTCACTTAACCTAGCTGAAATCAGGAGGCGTAGCTGAATGAGTTTCTCAAGGACTGTTCAGAAGCCCTATAGACGTATTCTAAGGTTTATCGGGCTTCGTGGTCTTTCTATTTTTATTTCATTTATTATCGCATTATACCTCACAATAATAATTGCCAATATGGGTGGGCTCGTAGACCGCATTAAGATAATGGAGATCTCTGAGTCGGTTTACGATAGGTTAAGAGGTGATCCGAAGTTCTACCACCTTACAGCTGAAGAGAGGGATAGGCTTGCTCAAGATATGATTCAAAAAGAAGTCAAGAGGTTAGGGCTAGATAAGCCATTTATCTTAAGAAGTTTTATATACCTAAAAGATGCCTTAACCCTTAACCTTGGAAGATCATTTAATTTGGTGAGTAATAGCGGTTCTAGAGAGGTTAAAATCATAATATTAGAGCGCTTACCACCTTCAATACTACTTTTTACTTCCTCACAAATAATAATGTTCTTTTCAACTCTAATCGCAGGTCTTTACCTTTCAAGGTGCTATGGGAGTAAGCTTGATAAAATCTTCTCTTTATTGGCACCCTTATCATCTCTTCCCGGATGGTTTTACGGCATATTCCTCATAATATTATTTGCTTCTATTCTTAAAGTACTACCGTATGGCGGTATGATTGATGTACCTCCACCCAAGGACACTCTTTCATATACCTTGAGCGTGTTGAAACACTTAGTGCTGCCCTTATTATCGATACTTATCTCAGGCTTCTTCCTCAGTACGTATAGTATTAGAACGTACCTCTTAATCCACTCAACAGAGGATTACGTTGACGTGGCTAGGGTTAAAGGTTTACCACCAAAGATAATCGAGAGGAGATATATCCTCAGACCAGCTCTCTCACCTATCATAACATCACTTGCTCTCGGGCTAATAGCTTCGTGGATGGGTGGAATAATAACAGAACGTATATTTACATGGCCCGGCATGGGCACACTAATATATGCCGCTATATCAACCAATGATTCACCAGTAATTGTAGGCGCTACAACGATATATGCAGTCCTACTAGCAATAACCGTATTTTTATTGGATATAGTCTATGCCATAATAGACCCAAGGGTTCGGTAGGTGTATTGAAATGGTTAGAGGCAAGCTAGGAAGGGCAATATTCACTATATTCAGGTATAAGACAGCTGTGGTATCTCTATCCATAATACTGGCTCTACTTGCAATCTCTATCTATGCAGTTGTTACAGTACCATACAGTAGAGCTGTAGAAATGTGGAACTCTATAGAGTACTGGCAGGAGCTCCCGAAGCTGGCACTACCATCTTGGATAAACATATTTAGCCCGAAGAAGCTTCCCGAGTCTATAATCATCAATTCATACTCAGATAATGTTGAAAGAAAAATAACGCAGTTTGGAGGTATGGTTAATGTCACTTTTACTATAAGATTTAATTATAGTTATGATGATTTTCCCAGTGAAATTGTTATGAAATTCGATGTAGCCAATATCACTAAAAGCGGTGAGCTTTCAGTGCTTTGGGTTAAGCCGAGTGGTAGTATAGTAGAGCTTACAAGGATCCCCATAGAGAGACCGAGTTCGTACCTATATTACGTATCACAAGATACCTCACTAATTAAGAGATACCGCTCAATGATTGTTTCTAGATATGGCAGAGAGCCAGACTATGCTTTAGTTCCCGAGGTGTTTCTGTTTGCAAAGGAGGATGTCAGCATTTTAAACAAAACTTCACTGAGCGTTGATAAAGGTGAGTACAACATTATTATCTCAAGTATATTCTTTGAGCAGAATGTTAGTATAAACTTCAAGATATACATATACGGTAAGGTCTACGGTCTGTTCGGAACGGATGATAGACGTAGAGATCTTACACTAGCCATTATATGGGGAGCTCCCTTAGCTCTGTCCTTCGGCTTAGTAGCTTCGCTAACTATCGCACTTGCGCAAATGGTTATAGCAGCCATCAGTGTCTGGTACGGTGGCTTTATTGATTATCTAATTCAAAGAATTGTTGAGATAGACATGGTTTTACCTTTCCTCCCCATATTGATTATGATAGCTGTAATCTATAGACTAGACATATGGATATTATTAGCCGTAATTATAGTGTTGTTTACGTTTGGAGGAGGGATTAAATGGTATAGAGCTTACTTCATGTCATTGAAATCAGCAGCATATATTGAAGCAGCGAAAGCATATGGCGCTAGTGATATGAGAATTATTCTTAGATATATGGTACCTCGTATCATACCCATAATTGTACCTACACTTATATCTTCCGTTCCTTACTTCGTTTTCTTGGAGGCAGCCTTGGCTATACTCGGTGTTGGTGGGGGTTTGAAGGTAGCACCAACATGGGGAAGAGTGCTCGATGATGCTGTATCAGCAGGTGCCTTGTATCGAGGATACTACCACTGGGTTCTATTTCCATCTATGATGCTGGTAATTACATCAGTAGCTTTTGCACTACTAGGCTTCACTCTCGAGCGTATATTTAACCCAAAGTTAAGAGAGTTCTAGGGGATCGCAATGCTTTGCGTGAGAGATCTCTATCTACATTACAGAACGTCGCGTGGTGCTGTGAGGGCAGTTGATGGTGTAACGTTCTCCATTCAAAGAGGAAAGACAGTAGCGATAGTAGGTGAATCTGGAAGTGGTAAGTCATCCCTAGCACGAGCTATAACTAGATGGCTACCTAGGAATGTAGCTTTGTACAGTGGTACTGTGTCCTTGGAGGGAGAAGATCTTATGAAACTAAGCGATGAGGAGTTCAGGAGAAGGATTTTATGGAAAAAGATAGCTATAGTTCCACAAGCAGCTATGAATTCCTTAAATCCTGTTATAAGAGTTGTAGACCAAGTTATCGAGCCGCTAATTATCGATGGGAATATTAACAAGAAGAAGGCTGTTAAATTAGCCATTGAGTTATTTAAATACGTAGGTCTACCCGTAGATTTCCTATATAGATATCCCTTTGAGCTTAGTGGAGGTATGCGACAAAGGGTCTGTACCGTAATGGCTTTAATATCCAACCCATCTATTCTAATACTAGACGAACCAACATCTGCACTAGATGTTTTAACGCAAGCAAATATCATGAACCTCTTAAAGAAATTGAAGAAGGATAGAAACTTAACCTACATATTCATAACACACGATATAGCGTTAGCAAGTGAGTTAGCTGACTGGGTTGGCATTATGTATGCTGGTCAACTGGTGGAGTTTTCAAAGGCTGAAAGATTCTATAGCGAGGCTAAACACCCCTACGCTAATCTACTGCTATCCAGCGTTCCGAGACTTCGGAAAGAATCCAGCTTAAAATCCATAGCTGGAAGCCCACCTAGCTTAATAGAGCCTCCTCCAGGCTGTAGATTTCATCCTAGATGCCCATATGCTACGGATAGATGTAGAACAGAAGAGCCGCCCTATGTTGAGTTAGGGAACTCTGAGTATGTGAGGTGCTGGCTATATGGATAGAGATACAAAGATTATGGTATTAGGGGTCGCTATGATGTTTACAGGCTTTATTCTAGCATTACTAACTGTAATTAATGTAATACCCCCTCTCTATGAAGTAATGTTCCTAGCTTACACTATTTCAACTCTAGGTTTCCTAGTGAGCGTCTATAGCTTGTTCATGAAGTTAGGTAAACGAGTACTTAAATAGATTATCATTAAGAGTCTAACAACAAATGATGCTTTAATATTTTAATTTCTCTAAAAGGTATTTTCTAACTTGATTACATTTTCTGATATCTCTTCATAGGCCACATTCTTCATTATTTTTTATGTACTTCATGAACTCTATAGTTTGTAAGTATTTTGGAGTGTCATGACATAGTGCAATTGTGTGAAGAACATGAATACATAAAAAACTGTTTGCTATATGTAAGATGTGAAACGCATTGACTGAGGAGCTCTTTATAGGGATAGATCTTGGTAGGAGTGGTGTAAGAGTGGAAGTATATGATATTTTAGGAAACCTTATTGCTGAAGGCCGTGAACCTTTATCTAAGCAAACAATTGATGAATGGTTATTAGCTCTAGCTAAAGCCATGCCAAGTGCTGTGAAGAGGTGTAGAGATTGCAAGAAGTATGTAGCCATAGACGGTACTTTAGGGACGTTTTAGCTGTGGATAGCTATGGAAAAACCCTTATAGGATCTGTTATGTATTATGAGAAGGCCGTTGATGCTTGGAGGAAAATAAGTCAGTATCCATCTGTGAAGGAATTAGAAAAGAGAGGTGTGACAGTTGATGTTATGTCACCTTTAGCTAAAATAGTTGATATAAAGGAGAGGAAGCCCAGTCTGTATAGGAAAATCAGGTGGATTGTGCCCGTAGCTACATGGATCTCTTATAGACTGTGCTATGGTGAGAATCATGTGTGGAGAGATATCTATACAGACTATACAAATACCTTGAAATTTGGTCTGTATATAACCTCTAAACCACTGACATGGTTTAGACCTGTATATGATGAGTTGGGCATAGATCTATCTATAATGCCTACATTAGTGGAATGTGGGACATATATCTGTAGTGCTAAGAGTGATTATGCTTCTCTTCTTGCTTTAGAAGGTGCTGAAGTATACCATGGTATGACCGATGGAAATGTTGCTGCACTTACTGATAGTGCTATAGATATTGGGAATACAAATATATACTCAAGAACAACAACAGTACCTAAACTCGTTACAGATAGAGTTATTCCTCATAAAGCTCTTTACTACCATATTCATCCTATAAAGCAGGTTCTGCAACGGTTTTACAGGTTACATATTTTCATGGTTTGCTGAGAAGGCGTTTGGTCTAAGCATAGCTGAAGCTTCTAAATACATGGAGCTTATTGAGCCAGGTACGGAGTTTCTATTTTTACCACCTGGAGATAGAGATCCTCTATACAACCCGTTACTAGTGAAGAATAATATATACAAGTAGTAGAGAGATAATTGAACACTTTCTAAAGCCTTTAGAAGTTGTAAAACCTGACAAAGCCCTCACCAGAGTCTATAGAGATATGAGGGACAAATTCATAGATAGATGGAATGCTCTTTAGAACATGTATACTGAGTCTCTTACTCATGATATTTCTAACTAGTTTTGATTTTTAGTTCCATAGGTAGGGACAGAAACTTTAGATTGTAGCCTTTTACATCATTTATCTTTCTATGCCTCTTATAGCTATGATATATGCTGATGCTATGTAACTAGTTAAACGTTTATTAAATCTATGCTACATAGATTTATTGGTAAAGGTCATATACAAAAGCTTATTTGTTGTACATAGCAATAGTGATACCCGCAAATTACGTATATCTAAAGAGAAACCAGATTTTGAGCCCTATTCAGCTTGGATAGAGAAGAGCTATGTACCTGACCCAAAAAGCGATATTGTATTGACGTTCAGAATCACCCCTGGCAAGGGCTTCACAATTGAGGATATAGCTGGGGATGTAGCTGCTGAAAGTAGTACTGGTACTTGGACAACTCTCTATCCATGGTATGATACAGCTAGACTCCATAGACTAAGAGGGAAAGCCTACTACTTCAAGGATCTTGGCGATGGCTCCTATCTAGTGAGAATAACCTATCCTGTTGAACTATTTGAAGAAGGCAATATGCCAGCATTTCTAGCTTCTGTTGCTGGTAATGTATTCGGTATGAAGAGAGTTAAGAGTCTTAGGATAGAAGGTATATATATTCCACAAGAGTTTCTGAAATACTTTAAGGGCCCTGTAAAGGGTATTCAGGGTGTAAGAGATACGCTGAAGGTATATGATAGACCTATAGTTGGCACTGTCTCTAAGCCAAAGGTTGGTTACATATCTGAAGAGGTTGAGAAGCTTGCTTATGAAATACTCAGTGAGGGTATGGACTTTATAAAGGATGATGAGAATCTTGCAAGCCCAAGCTACTGTAGATTTGAAGCTAGAGCTAAAGTCATTATGAAGATAATTGATAAAAGTTGAGAAGGAAAGTGGCGAGAGAAAGGTTAGTTAGCTAATATAACAGCAGATGTTAGAGAGATGGAGAAGAGGCTAAAGCTCGTGGCAGTCTATGGAAACCCAGCTATAACTGTTGATGTTGTGATAACGGGATGGGCAGCTTTAACATATACAAGGGATCTTGCCGAAGAGTATAATCTCTACATACATGCTCATAGAGCTATGCATTCTGCTATGACTAGAAATCCATACCACGGTATATCCATGTTCACATTGGCAAAGCTATTCAGGATCATAGGTGTTGATCAACTCCACATAGGTACACCAGAGATAGGCAAGTTAGAGGCAAAAAACCATAGATGTTATAAGAAGTGCTAAGGTATTAAGAGAGAACTCATTTAAACCATATAAAGATGATGAATTCCATCTAGAACGGCCATTCTACCATATAAAGCCACTACTACCAACATCATCTGGGGGCTACATTCAGGAACTCTACCATAGGTTATAAGAGTTCTCGGTGAAGATCTTGTCGTGCAGATCGGTGGAGGTATTATAGGACACCCAGATGGTCCTAGAGCTGGTGCTACAGCTGTTAGACAAGCTCTTGAAGCAGTATCAAAGGGCATTCCACTCAATCAATATGCTGAAACTCATAAGGAGTTAAAGAGAGCTCTAGAGAAGTGGGGTTTTGTAAAACCAGTATGACTATTCAATATGTGATGATACCTAAAACTATAATACTGCATATCTATGTGGAAGAATCCATAGGGACTTTCTATCTACAGGTTTCTCCACGAATCTTATGTTTATAGATATAGATGACATTACGATAGCTTCTAGAAACCATATAATTATTTACTGATATTTATGTGTTTATGGTGTTGTTGAAGGGGTTATTGTAGGTGTTTGTTCTCTAAGTATTTTTCTGTATGGTATTAGTAGGTAATTGGGATGTGGAAGGTGGATGAGTGATGAGCAGTTGAGAGATAAGGATGAAGCTCCCTGAACCCCTCTACCCTTGCTTAAGGGGGTCTAGCTGAGCAATGCAGGAGGCTAAGTCGGTAAAGCTAGACTCCCAAAGAGCGGGGATAAAGGAAACCATGAGGAATGAAAACCTACCATAAGAGTCAGACCTCTAGAGTGCTCTCGTTACTCATAGAGCTACAGTATAGAGATGGAAGTTTACGGGCTTTCAGTACTTGACCTAATAAGTGGATCCTTTAGCTGTATGAGTAAGAGGACTTGCTATAGAGCTCGATAAAGTGAGCGCTGTAGGAAGTGGTAGGAGATTTGGATGCATAGAGCATGTGAGATACTCTACATCATGAGACTCTGGCTATAATCTTTATATATAGGGAGCTATAGAGAGATTGTGAGGGTTGATCTATGCACCAATGGATTTAAATTCGAGAAGAACTCTCCCTACTTCTAAAGAAGTAGATCTCATACCTAAGTATTGGTACAATATTGTTCCAGATCTTCCAAAACCAATACCACCATATCTTAAGCCAGATGGTTCACCAATAAAGCCCTATGAGTTAGAGAGAATATTTGCTAAAGAGCTTGTTAGACAGGAGTTCTCAAGTGAGAAGTTCATAGTTATACCTGAGGGGATTAGAGAGTTCTATATTGAGTTAGGTAGACCAACGCCATTACTGAGAGCTAGGAATTTTGAGAAATATCTCAAAACACCAGCTAAGATATTCTATAAGTATGAAGGTGTTCTTCCAACAGGTAGCCACAAGATAAATACAGCTATTGCACAAGCATACTTCAATAAA